>Ga0129311_1002589_pt1 | contig 10712 bp, 7 predicted proteins | sample Go1ome_FD_94435 | JGI IMG/M metagenome (GOLD analysis project Ga0129311, IMG submission 94435) | Western lowland gorrila individual fecal microbial communities from Wisconsin, USA - Go1022B metagenome | ecosystem: Host-associated > Mammals > Digestive system > Large intestine > Fecal | place... | reverse complement strand
GCCACACGACTGTGTTTGCAGCCGTGTGGCTTTTGTTATATTAGGGAAAATGGGAGTAAGGATATGCTAAAAATTTTACACAAGGATTATAAGGATAAGGTTAAGCGTCTGCTGAGCGTTATGTTGCCGATTATCGGTACGCAGATTGCGATTATGGGCATGAATTTTTTTGATGCCAGTATGTCCGGGCAGGCAGGTGATGCGGATTTGGCCGGCGCTGCCATCGGCGGTAATATCTGGATGCCGGTGCAGACCTGCTTTGCAGGTATTTTGCTGGCGGCGATGCCTTTGATTGCCAACCTGTTGGGTGCAGGCGAAAAAGAAAAAATCTCTACGGTAGTACGTCACGGCATGCTGTTGGCTGTAGCCTTTTCTGTGCTGATAATTGTTGGCGGCGTTATCTTTTTGCCGCCGTTTTTGCAGGGCATGGGCCTGGCACCGGAGGTTTATCACATTGCGCTCTGGTATATGGCCGGCTTAGGCATAGGCGTGCTGCCGTTCTTTCTCATTACGCCGTTGCGCAGTCTTGTAGATACTTTGGGCTATACTAAGCTGTCAATGAAGATTTATCTTTTGGCGCTGCCTGTCAACGCATTCCTGAACTATGTGCTGATTTTCGGCAAGCTGGGCTTGCCGCGCTTGGGCGGCATTGGCGCCGGCGTAGCAACGGGAATCACTTTTTGGCTGCTTTTGGTAATGTTCGCGGTGGTGGTGACGAAGCTGTCACCGTTCAAGCAGTATGATGTGCTGGGCTTTGTGCGCCCTGTTAAGCAGCTGGTGGCAGAATACCTGCGCATCGGTGTGCCTATGGGCGTGGCCATTTTTATGGAAACAAGCATTTTTGGCGTTGTGGCGCTGTTTATTGCAAAATTCGGCACAGAGGTTATCGCTGCGCATCAGGCGGCACTTAACTTCTCCTCGCTCATTTATATGTTCCCCATGAGCTTCTCGCTGGCGCTGACGATTGTGGTAGGCGTTGAATATGGTGCGAAAAACTATCAGGGAGCGCGCGATTACACGGCACTTGGCTTGGAGATGAGCCTTTTTATCGCTATAATTTACATGGTGCTGGAGCTGGTGGCGCGTGAGTATATTGCGCTCATTTATACAACGAATCCGCATGTTATTGAGCTGGTAAAGGTGTTTATTGTCTATGCTTTGCTGTGGCAGGGAGGCGACGCAGTCGCGGCGCCGATTCAGGGTATTTTGCGTGGCTATAAGGATGTTAACGCTACATTTTGGTGCAGCATGCTGGCTTATTGGGCAATTTGCCTGCCGGTGGGCCTGCTTTTGGATTACAAGTTCAATAACGGTGCCTTTGCTTATTGGCAGAGTTTGGATATCGGTGTAATCTGCAGTGCTGTTGTTTTATCGCTGCGTCTTGTTTTGCTGCAGCGCAGGATAAAGAAGGATGAAGAATGATTGAGGAGCGGCGCAAGCTGCTCCTTATTTTGCATTTAAAATGTAGTTACACAATAGAAAAATGTGTGCGCATAATATTCGTTAGAAAAAATGTCAAAAATTGCATTTTTTCGTAGGAAAAAGTGCAATAAATTACATTTTTCTTGACGAATGCTGACTTATGAGCCAAAATAAAGAGAAGAGTTATCCAATAGCTTGAAAATATTTGGAGAAATATATTGGAATGTTTTAAAATAGGGCGTAAAAAGTGATTGTGCTTTGCATACAGAGATAGTAGGTTAATAATAGTTTTAAATAAGTGTACTGCATGGCATACAAAGGAGAAGAAAATGTTTAATCAGGAAGAGTTTGAAAAAAATCAGTTTATAAAGGAAAAAATCAATTATGAATGCTTAGCCGGTAAAGCTGCTGATAAAATTATCCATATTGCATTTAATATCAACGACGCATTTTTTATGCAGATGGGAGTAACAGTAACATCTGTTCTGGAAAATAATACTGATAAAGCCTTTGCTATCCATATTTTTTGTGACGGTGTGAGCAAAGAGAATCTGGACAAGACCAGACAACTGGCAGAAAAGTATCAGCAAAATTTTTATGTATATATTATGGATATGAAGCCTTTCCAAACGTTTCATATTAAAACAAGACATTTTTCAAGAGTGACTTATTTGCGCTCGGTAATGCCTAAAATACTTAAGCCTTTAACCGATAAGTATTTATATATGGATGCAGATATGCTTTGCGTTGGTGATATTAACGAAATTACTGATATCGACTTACAAGGCTATCCATTTGCTGCTGCCAGTGAAACGCCTCAGGCTGTGGCATATAAAACAAATTTCCTGCATCAAAAAAGTGGCAAGCATTTTAACGATGGCCTGATGTGGATAGATATTGCTGAATGGGAAAGAGAACAGATTACGGAAAAGGTTTTTTCTTATCAAGGTGCTGATCCTAGCCGTTTTTCCGGACAAAGCCAAGATATTATGAATCTAGTTTTGGATGGTGAAATATTATTTATTGACAGGCGTTATAATGGCGGTTCTGATAAGGGGACGTTAATTTATCATTTTTGCGGTAGAAATAAGCCGTGGCATATGGTTTTAAATGATGCTGATGCATTGTGGCGTCATTATCTGGATTTATCACCGTGGGATAGCATGCCCGACCCGTTACCGCCAAAAACTCCTCAGCATTACTTTAATTACAAGCTGTTAATGGAGCGTTCATGGCAAAATAAGGAACTGGGCAATTGCCTGCAATACCTGTTTTGGTACACGGTGCTGAAAATAGAATTAAAATTAGGCATGAAATAATTGCGAATACGGTGCGAAATGCCAAAAAAGTGCTAGACGTAGTGTTTAGCACTTTTTCTTTGGATAAAATATGCAGCTATGGTATAATGTATTTACGTAAAAAAGTATATAGTAGTAGAATAAATACTATTCACTGATATTTCTGTTTAAAGTAAAATGATATTTAGATATGAGGAAAATAAGCATGAGTGACGTTACTGTAGTTGTTTTAACAAAAAACGAAGAAAAAAATATAGCTGCTGTTGTGCAGAATGCCAAGAAGGTAGCAGCAGAGGTGGTGATTGTTGATTCCGGCAGTACTGATAAAACAGTTCAGTTAGCAGAGGAGAATGGCGCAAGAGTTGTTTATCGTGCTTGGGATAACGATTTTTCAGCGCAGCGCAATTTCGCTCTGCAGCATGTAAAGACCGAGTGTGTACTTTATTTGGATGCAGATGAAAGAATGAATGATGAGCTTTGCTGTGCTATAGAAAAAGCAATGGCAACAAAAGCACAAAAGCAGTACAGCATTATGCGTAAAATACATGCTTTTGGATTTACCTATAAGCATGGCATTTTTAAACCGGATGAGGTGTTGCGCCTTTTTCCTGTAAATAAGGTGCATTGGGAAAATAAAGTGCATGAAAGACCGGTATGCGATTTGCCGAAAGAAAAGCTGGCAGGCTATATCGAACATTATACATATGATTCCTGGCAGCAATGGTGGGATAAGGCAGGGCATTATACTACTATTTGGGCAGAGGATAATTTTGCAAAGGGAAAGCGGACCTCACTTGCAGCATGCTTTGCACATTCTGCTTATGGTTTTCTTAGGGCTTATATACTGCAGCTTGGTTTTATTGATGGCTGGAGCGGTTTATATTCCAGTCTGCAGCATTTTATTTATACTATGATGAAGTATTTGAAGCTGTATGAGTTGCAGAAAGTAAAAAATAAATAGGCTAGAATGCTATATTCAATTGGGATCATCTTTTAAATATCGTTTTCCAAGATCAGTCTTAAGAGTTTCTTTAGTAAATTTATATTTTGGCGAAGCAAGGCTGTTACTTTCATCGTAATGATTAGAAGTAATGTTTAAAATACCACAAATCAACTCGTAGGCCAAATCGTTAGTCCAATAATAATCGGAGTGATTTTTTAAAGTTTCGAATGTTTGTGGATATAAAGACTTATATTCTTCAGAGAAATAACAAAACATTGGAATACGAACAGCAGCAAAGCCGTTAAAGTTTGGAGAACGTCTTTGGTCAGGTGTTACACCATGATCTGAGAAATATAAAAGTGCTTGTAGATTTAAATTTTTTTGCGCGTATTCGGTGATTTGTTGAAGAATATAATCTGTATATGCAACAGAGTCCAAATAATTTGGAATCAAATCATATTTGTCTGGTTTGCTGAATTTAGCAAAGCTTTGAGGATAACGATTTATGTAGTTGAAGTGATTACCTTTTAAGTGAATGACAACAAAGTTATTTGTTGAAGGATCGATTTCTGGAAGGTATTCTAATAATGATTCGTCAAATTGCAGTTGATTTAAATTTTGCTTAGTCCATTTGGCAACATTTGATGTATTTGCTACTAATGTTACGGGAGTATCTGCACAACCAAGATGTCCTTGATTACTATACCAATACGTGTTATAACCAGCCTTATGTGCGATATCAATTATAGAACAGGAAGTATAGAACTGTTTGTCATTATATTGATTAAATTCGGTTAATGCACGTTCTAATGCCGATACAGTGTGTGGTATTGTAGAGTAGGCATGAGGGAACAGTATAAAATTATCATCATTTTTCTTGTTTCTTAACCAAGGTGTTGTATTTAGAGGATAATCACAGAATGCACTCATATAATCGCGAGCTTCTGATTCGCCGATTACTAGGATTATAGTTGATGGTTTGGAAAAACGAGGTTTTGAGGGAGTAACTGTCAGATTAGCAACACGCTCATTCATGTTATGGACATAAAGTTTTGTTGTTTCGAAGTATTCCTTTACATCAAGGTACAATTCTACTATACCGGTACGGATGAATACGCCTTTTTTCTTCTTCCATAAGTAAACTGTTAAGAAAATGAATGTCAAAAAAATGGGAATGAGGTTATTAATGCTAATGTTACTTTTTATATGTAAAAAGTTAATATTAGTATATATTAAAAGACTGCAGATTGATACTAGAAAAGCAAATGATGTATATAAAAAGATTTTTGGCAAAGAAGAAAAGTATTCAATAACTTCATTATAGTTGGTTTCTTGAATCATCATCATTCCATTATCATCAATGCAAGTATCATAAAGATAGTAATAACCCCATTGTGCTAATGGTATCAACAAAAGAAGTAATTCAATTGCTGATTCTATAGCTAGGAGAGCAGTCGGTAAAAAATTAAAATATAAAATTATAACCTTTATACTAGTAAGCCAGCCTATAACATAAAGTCCAAATACTATATCAAGATGATAACCAAAATCATTTGACCTGATATGGTTTGTTTTAAAGTATAATAATGGATAGGTAATTATCCAGGATAATCCTACTATAAAGCTTGAAATTATTAATGGGCTGGACAAAGTAATGTTTGCGCATGCAGTAGGCAACACAGCTAAAATGGCGCAGGGAATAAATCTGCGCAGCTGCAGGTATTCTGCTTTGTGGCCAAGACCGTGGGAAAATGTAACATAAAACGCATAAGAAGCGATGTAAAGACAGATGCCTGCTATAATATAAATAGACATGTATTCGGTTACTTCCTTTCTGTTTATAAAATCATCTAAAAATTATTATAATATAGTCTGGACGGCAATGCAAATAAGTTGTGGCTTAGTGATTGAGAAAAAGTCAGCATAATAATGCTATTTATAGTATAATAAATAAAAAACACTAGGAGATTCGTTATGAAAACGATAAATATTGCATTAGCAGCAGATAATAATTATGCGCAGCATGTAGCTGTAGTCATGGAGTCAATCTTAGAGAATACTGAAGAAACAAACAAAGTGCGTTTTTTCTTGTTGAGTGACGGTATTACTGCTGAAAAAATTACAGGTTTACAACAGACAATTGATGGTAAGAACGCAGAACTGGTTGTTTGCGATTTGTCGACATACAAGGGCTTTGAAAAGCTGTATACAAGCGGACATATCAGCAAGGCTGCATATTTCAGATTAGATATGGCCAATATATTGCCTGCAGATGTGCAAAAGGTAATTTATCTGGATGTAGATTTGCTGGTTCTGCAGGATATAGCTGTTTTATGGAACATTGATATGCAAGGCAAAGCTATAGCTGCTGTGCCGGATTATGGCATTATGGGTTCCAAACGACTTATGCAGCAGAAGCATGAGGTTATTGGCTTGCCCTTAGACAAAAAGTACTTTAATTCCGGAGTTGTTATAATGGATTTACAGCAGTGGCGTGCCAATGATTATTCTGCTAAAGTGATTGAGCTTGCTGCAACAGGCAATTTCCCGCACCACGATCAGGATGCTTTGAACAAGCTCTTTATGTATAATTGGACGGAATTACCGTTATCGTGGAATGTAATTCCGCCGATTTTTGATTTATTACCTAAGGTTTTGTTTAACAATAACCTTAGAGCAGCAGCTATTGAAGCAAGAAACAATATTGCTATTTTACATTATGCGGGACGATATAAGCCATGGGAATTTGTCTTAAAGCCGGGCTTTAATGATAAGTATTACAAATATCTCAAAAACACTGCCTTTGCTGATGTAGATATGCCTCAGCCGGGAAAAAACATGCAGGGAAAATCACTGGGCAGACAGATGCTTAGAATACATATAGCTGATTTTATCAGTCATTTTTAATGTTGTGAAGGGTGCAAAATTACAAATATGAGGTTTTTATCTAAATCCAAAACATTTTTTGTTAGTTTAGCTTTAACATATATAGTCTTAGTAGGCGTTTATTATTTTACTTCCGTTGGCATTCGTCCGACTACATTGTTTTTACAAATGCGTCGCTATCTTCCGTGTGCTTTGGCGGTAGCTATAGCTGTTTCTACGTGGAAACATGCCGGATTGAATTTAAATAAATTACTGCCTCATACAATAGTTGGCGTTGCATGGGTTCTGGTGTATCCTATCTGCTATTGGCTGACTTATCATAGTACGCTAACCTTTATCGATAAGCATTATGATGAATCCTTTGGTGCATATTTCTTTGCTTTTATCGTATGCTTGCGCCTGCTTTTAATTAAATGGCAAGATAGCAGGGTAATAGCCTTTGGTTTTGGATTGGCAGATACAATTGCAGCTTTAATACCGTGCCTGCAGTTAGTTTACTTTGTAAACTATCAGTATCCTATTACCGAAGCTGCTTCTATTGCGTTATTGCAGACCAATCCTGAAGAAGCCAAGGAATATTTACTGCTAAATCTGGGATATTTTGGAATTATGGCAGCAGTTGTAGTTTTAGCTTTAATGCTGTTGTGCTTTGTGCATTTAAACAAATTCAATAATAATAGTGCTGTAAAAATAAGCAAGAAGTATATTGCCGCGGCGATGCTTATATGCTTAGCTACTGTTGCTTATGGCAGTAAGATGTTTTTCAATACCGGGGTAATGCAGACATATGTGTTCGCCAAAGAGTATTTTGAAGGTGCCAATAGGTTTAAAACCTATCATGAGCAAAATTTTGCGGATTTAACTGTATCGCCGGCTAAGCCTGCATTCTCCAAACCTTCCACGGTGATTATGGTTATTGGTGAATCAGCTTCTGCTTATTATATGAGTACGTATAATGATGTAAAAAATGATAATTCACCTTGGCTGAAATCTATGCGTGGTAATGATAATTTTATCCTGTTCAACCATGCCTATACAAGCAGGTGCCAGACAGTGCCGGCATTAGAGCGTGCTCTGACGGAGAAAAATCAGTATAATAATAAAGAATTCAATCAAAGTGTTACCGTAATTGATATTGCTAAAAAGGCCGGTTATGAAACCTATTGGTTCAGCAACCAAGGCTATATCAGTGATGCAGATACTCCTATTACTATGGTGGCTAAAACTGCGGACCATGCGGAATGGCTGAGCGAGAATAAAAATTTAAGGGGCAAGTATCAATATGATGGTGATTTGCTTAATTGTTTGAAAAAGGTTGATCCGACGAAGAACAACTTTGTTGTTTTGCATTTTATGGGTAGTCATGAGGATTGCATTAACCGTTATCCGCAAAGCTTTGCCAAATTCAGCAAATCGGGTGAATTTGATATGGTTTTAAACTATGATGACAGCATTGCTTATACAGATTATGTTTTGAGTGAAGTTTATAAGTATGCTAATGCAAATTTGAATTTACAGGCTATGCTGTATTTTAGCGATCATGGTGCTGATCCCTATCGTAAGCGTAATCCTGATGCTGCTGGCTTTAAAGCATTGCAGATTCCCATGTTTATTTATGTATCTGATGAATACAAGCAGCTATTCAGTGACAGTGTTGCTGTATTTAAGGAACACAGAAACGCTTACTTTACGAATGATTTGATGTATGAGGCTGTTTGCAATTTGCTGCAGATAAAATCTAATCATTATAATGAGGATGAAAGCTTATTAAATAGCTTATATAAGTATACAAGAGAGGATTTGACAACAGAGTTAGGAAAAATGAGATTGGTCGATGATAAAGAGCCTAGAAAGGTTCAATAGATTAATGTTTTAATATGTAGGTGATAAGAATGGAAATCGGACTTATTAATTTATATAAAAATACACCAGAGCATTTTTTTACTTTAGAACAATATCTAAACAAGACGAATGACAGCCTTGTGTTATTAGATGATTATGAGTTTGGTGTCGAAAATGATATTCAACAAATTGTTCGTGCAATAAAACAAAGCATATCTGACAAATATGGCATAAAAGCATTCGTAAAAGTTTGTGATTTATTATATAAATTAGTTATAGAAACTGAAACGAAAGCATTTATTGTGCCTATCGATAATTGGCAATTATTGGAGGCAATAAAAAAATCTTATCTTCAGCTTACTGATAAGCATGTGATATTTGTATTGCCGAATTTGCAGGGGATAAATATAATTTCTTTTATAGAACAAGTTAAATATATTGATAGATTCAGGAATATACATGTTGGTGTATTAGATGATTCCGGTAAAGTGGGTAATATTCCTAAAATGTATAATCTACATTTTTTGCAAAACGAAAAGCTTGAAGAAATATTAAAACTTCATATAAATAACAAAAGAAAATATATAGGCTGGAGGCATCATCTAAACGAGCTTAGACAAAAAATAAAGTTTCATAAGGATTTGATAAAGCATTCAATAATTAGAAGGTATTTCAATCCTTATAAGGAAGTGTTGAATTCCAAAGACAGGATACCAAAAGTTATTCATTATTGTTGGTTTGGTGGAAAGCCAATGCCGGAGGATGTTAAACGTTATGTTGATACTTGGAAATTGGCTGCTCCAGAATATGAGTTAAAATGCTGGAATGAAGATAATTTTCCGTTTGAAAAATACCCGTTTGCACAGGAAGCTCTGAAAAATAAAAAATGGGCTTTTATAGCTGATGTTGCTAGATTGCATGCCTTGTACTATGAAGGTGGCATTTATTTAGACACTGATATAGAGCTTTTAAAGGATTTTGATGAATTTTTGACAGAAGATGGTTTTACATCGTATGAGTCATTAAATTTAATAGCTATGGCTGCCATAGGGTTTAAAAAATATCATCCATGGGTAGCAGAAATGCTGTTGTGGTATAGCTGCGTTCATTGTGATGATGACTATACAGAAATAGCTAATACTAAGGTTGTAAGCAAAATTACCAGAATGCATTATGGTGTAAAGTTAGATGGAACAGATAAGATATTGCCTTGTGGCTTACATATTTACCCCAGGGATTTCTTTTCTCCTCATTTGGATAAAGATAAATGGCTGACTACAGAAAATACGCATTGTATTCATCACTTTACTGGTATGTGGTAAAAATAAATATGTGGGAGTGTTTGTTGTGAAAGTATTACTGCTTGATTTATGGAGAGTAATTAATTCTAAAGGTGGAACTGAGAAAGTATTTTTCTCGATGGCTAATGCTCTTGCAGATAGGGGATATGATATTACTGCAGTAGGATTAGACAATACTGTAGGAAAACCTGGATTTAATGTCAATGACAATGTTAATTTTGTTAATGTAGGTATTGGCTATGAAGAAAAGAGAAATTTAGCTTTTCGAATTAGAAGAGCAATTTGTGGTTCTTGGGAAAAAAGACACGAGTATGAAGAAAAGGCTTTTGACTATGTTAAGGCAAATAGGTTAAAGCCAGTTATCGATTCATTTCAACCGGACATTATTGTTTCTTATAACGCAGAGGCTACACGCATACTTGTCAAAAACTTACAAGTAAATATGCCTGTTATTACTATGTTTCATTATGATCCAGATACAATATTAAGTAGTGCAACTAATGCTACTAAAGAAGCATTGGAAAAATGTGCTTGTATTCAAGTGTTATTGCCTTCTTTTATAAATATTACGAAAAAATATCTTAAGCATGAAAATGTGGTTTGTATTCCTAATATTGTTCCGCAATATCAGTTATGCAAAGACAAGAGCAGAGAAAATATTATTATCAATGTAGCACGCATTGATGGTGTGCAGAAAAGGCAGCATTTGTTGATAGAAGCTTTTGCTAAGATTAAAGATAAATATCCGGATTGGAGAGTTGAGATATGGGGCGAAACCGGATATGATGACAAGTATTATAATAAGTGCCAAAAGTTATTGATTGATACCCAAACAAATAAACAGATATTATTTTGCGGAACGTGCGATAATGTCTTAAAAAAACTGGAAACAGCTAAAATATTTGCTTTTCCAAGCGCTTATGAAGGTTTTGGTTTAGCTTTAACTGAAGCAATGAGCGCAGGATTGCCTGTAATAGGTTACAAAAATTGTCCTGCTGTTAACGAACTTATTAAGGATGG
>Ga0129311_1002585_pt1 | contig 10726 bp, 9 predicted proteins | sample Go1ome_FD_94435 | JGI IMG/M metagenome (GOLD analysis project Ga0129311, IMG submission 94435) | Western lowland gorrila individual fecal microbial communities from Wisconsin, USA - Go1022B metagenome | ecosystem: Host-associated > Mammals > Digestive system > Large intestine > Fecal | place... | reverse complement strand
CACACGTCACTCATGTCCTTCAGCTTGCTGTCTTTTGCGCCAGTCAATCCAATGACCTTCAGACCTTTTGCATGGGCAGTGGTTGCCGCAAACAGAACGTTCTTGCTGTTGCCGCTGGTCGAAATACCAAGGAATATGTCTCCGGCCTTGCCATAGCCGTTGACCTGCTGTGCAAAGCAGAGCAGCGGCTCACAGTCGTTCATGTACGCCGTGGAGAGTGCCGGATGTCCGTCCAACGCAATCGCCGGAAGTGCCCCCTGCAAATTTTCAGCAAGAACAGCGCCCAGTTCGTGGTTCTCTGCAACAAGCTTTTCTGCAAAAGCCGATTCCGGCTTACGGGGCATTTTGAAGCCCTTCATCAACTCACCAACGATATGTTCGGCATCTGCTGCAGAGCCACCGTTGCCGGCCACAAGAAGCTTACCGCCATTTTCATAACATTCTTCCATCAGAAGATAAGCTGCAACAATGTCATCTTTTACCGATTCCAAAGAAGGGTACCGTTCCACCAACAAGTCGATGTGCTTCATCAGTCGATTTTCCAGTTCACGCATTTTAGTAATCCCCCTCTTATTTCAGATATTGTTTTACAAAGTCCTTCAGAGACGATACCGTCACTGTCTGACCATAGGACTCGTTTCCAATCAAAGCGGTCCGACAACCAGCATTTTGACCCGCTTTAATATCGTTCTCGCCATCGCCAATCATCCATGACTGTGCCAAATCAATGTTGAAATCTTGAGCTGCCTTCAACAGCATTCCGGGTTTTGGCTTACGGCAATCACATTCAACCTTCAGTTCCGGACGCTCTCCCTCATATCCTTTATGCGGATGATGTGGGCAGAAGTAGATGGCATCCAGATATGCGCCCTCTTTGCCAAGAAGCGTCTCCATCTTATTGTGGATCACTTCAAGCTCTTCAAAGGACACTTCTCCACGAGCAATCACCGGCTGATTCGTAACGACAATTGCCAGATACCCAGAGGCATTAATCTTCTTGATTGCATCCGCCACGCCATCAATCAACTCAAACTCATCGACATTCCGCAGGAAACCCACATATTTATTGATGGTGCCATCCCGATCAAGGAATATTGCTTTTTGCTTGTTCCTTAGATTCTTCCCTGAAACACGTCCGGTCTTGTAATCCGCACAGACTGAATAATAACGATCTGGCGTTCCCATGTCCTTCACATATTCGGGGCTGTCATAACAGAACATCTTTCCGGTGCCCGCAAGCGGCTTAAGAAGCTGACGATCCAAGTCAACCTTGATAGATTTACCATTCTCACCTTCTGTGCCGACCTTATCCGCATCAATTTCTGATTTTTCTAAAACAATCGGATTGATTACATGAAGTCCAGCATTGACACGATTACGGTAATACTCCGGTCGATCATCCTCTTTTGCCAGCCACCGTTCAACGGCTCCATCTTTATCAGCGATAATCAAGCCACTATCATAGGGGTGACTGTTCGGATGCGTGAAAAGGGTAACCAATCCACCATGCTGTTTATGGAATGCAACGAAGCGATTGAAGTCTACATCAAACACAGCGTCTGCATTCAAGAGAAGAAAGTCCGAATCCAGCTTGTCCTTGATTTTGAAAAGTGCGCCAGCATTTCCCAGCGGTTCTTTTTCAAAATAGTATTCAATCTGAACTCCAAAAGGCTCTCCTGTTGCCGGAGAGATTCCAGAACCATCTCCGAAATAGTCCATGATGATGTTTCCTAGATGAGAAACAGTCATAATAATGTCTGTAAACCCCTGATCACGCAAACACTCCAGCTCATGCTCCAGAACAGGTTTTCCTTCAATTTTAATCATTGGCTTTGGAATATCACTGGCAACAGAGGAGATTCGTGTTCCCCTGCCGCCTGCCATTATTACTGTTTTCATCTTAGACTATCCTCGTTTCATCTATCTTTTCAATCCTGACAAAGCGACAAACTTATCGAGCAACCTGAATAAAATCTTGCGCTGAAATATGCAAAGCAATAACACGAATGGAATCTGATAAAAAACGTTGCCACTAATTGATGCCACAACGCATTGGATAAGGATGGTAGCAATCATTCCAATTTGACATTTCCAATCAACCTTCATCCGAATGATTTTCTTTAGTCCAACTGTCCTTGTGAACCAAATTGCAAAATATCCAACCATTGTGGCAAAAGCTGCGCCATATGCTCCAACAATTGGAATAAGCAAAAAATTCAAAAGCGTGTTAATCAATGCACTAATTATCGTTGTTATAGAAATGTCTTTCGTCCTTTTTACGGCAGTATAAATGCAACCATCAAACAATCCAAGTCCATTAAAAGCCGTACCAATAAGCAACAAGGGGACATATCTCCATGCCACAAAAAAGTCTTTTGAATATAGTAATCTAGCAATGTAAATGTTCAACAACATAATTAATGAACAGGCTAAAAATGATAACGAACTATACACGGTATATGTGTCGCCGATAAACCCATCTGTATCCTCCGCATCAAATTCCGTTATTGACGAAATCGACCAAGCATTATAAAACACTGATTGTAGTGCAGATAGAATTGAAGGAATTTTATATGACACTGCATAAACGCCGTTGATTGCCGCACCACAAAAGTACGTCAGTATGTATCGGTCACTCGCATTATTAATCCACCATCCCAAAGAATTAGCAATTAGTGGAGCACTATATAGCAGCATAGTACATATAATTTTGGATGTATTTCGACTTTTTTTCAAATCGCATAGTACATTTCCAGATAAGAACATACCAATATCTGCCACGATTGTTCCGGATACATAGGCAATCATATACCCATTAACGCCCATTTTTAACACAAGAAGCAGAAGTAAATTAAAAATACATGTAATAATGGTATTTATGATTCCCCAAACCGCTAGCACGCGAACTTGGTTTTTTGCCTTTATGTACATTGACAAATTATTGTTAATTGCACCAACAATAAAGGAGACATATAGAAAAAGTATATAGTTTGCTTCGAGAGTAATGATACCAAAGAATTTTAAAACGAATAGTCCAACCGAAAGCACAACTGTGCTTAAACATACGGTTTGAAATCCAACGCTGATCACATCTTCCTTTTGGTACTGTTCATCAAGCGAAAAACGTAAGACAGCATCTTGTATATTAATCGTTAGAATCGGAATCAAGAGCTGAACCGTTGTAGTAACAAGATCCACTTTCCCATACTCACCAGTCGATAGAACGTATGTGTAAAAGGGAACTAAAAAGAAAGATACTATTCTGGTTCCAAACCCGCTAATCGTAAATAATATTGCATTCTGTGACAAATTTTTAATTTTATTATTTTTTTCCATCGCTTACGATAACCTTGTATCAAAGAACTTAAACCGAATCAAAGCCGATTTAATCATAAATTTAATATTTCCTTTTTTCGTGTAGAAGCCATATTTCCTTACAATGTAATCGAATCCATATTTATTATATGATTCCCAAAAATCCGCATAGTTAGACGGTCTTTCAGTTGGAGCATTCAAATTGTGCTGGTAATTCAGAAACTCACGACCTTGATAATTCTTGAGTTCTTCACTAGAAGACAGCGTATTCATTATTCCTCTGATAATACCCTGCCCCTTTGTTGTATTAACAAGCACTAAGGAGACACCTTTTTCTGCAGATACCTCCGGCATAATTTTGTTAATTCCCCAAAAGTCTCCCAATGTTAAATCCGATGTGCGTTCCATATTTGAGAACTTACATGAATAGCACCTATTATCTAACGGGAGTAGCGAGAAATACATCCTAATATATAGCTGGGCCGTGTAAGAACGTCGAAGTATTTTTCCATTGGAAAGTACGATTTTTGTGGGATACCTTTTCCAACCAACACTTTTATCACGAAATGTAATGTTAGAAACTCGACTCTTATATTTTTTTTCAATCCAGCTAATAAAATCCCTCAAAACAATCGGGTTTGGTGTTCCATGACAAATAATGTCAACTGTCAGTAGTTTTTGAGTGGATACATTTTTTCTTGCCAAATAGTGTATAAGCCCTGATATTTGGCAAGGCGTTCCCGAAAATAATACTGCCATTCCATTTTGCAAATCGTTTTCTACCTGAATAAATACATTTTCAATATTACTTCTTGCATATTTGGATCCATTAAATCGCTTAAGATCAGCAAGTCGAGTAATTCTAATATGCTTGACTTCATTATTTTCCGTCCATGCCGCACCATATATGGAATAATTTTCCTTGTATTGATTGGAAAATATATTTGCGATTTTTGAAAACGCTCCACCAGAGGACGATTGTTCAATAACTTCAGGTGTATTTTTATATGCATATATATCCATTTAGAACCTCTTCTTAAGTTCATCTTTTAAATATTGCTCAAGAATGAATTTATTTGACGTCGATATTTCATCAATACTGTTCCAATCAATCGGTACCTCATCGCTGTTAATTTTCCCTTCACAGTATTTTTCTTGCAATCCATACCGTTCTAACAAATCTGTAATCCTACTTGACTGTGATGCTGTATGTAAATGTTGCCGTGGAAACGTATAAAAATCTGTGTGCAGTAAAATAGAAAATACTGTCGAATGAAAAGAGTCAGTACATACGCACTGTGCGTTTTTTATTAAGGCCACATACTCTCGTGGCCCCCCATTGATATAGACTGCATTTGTAAATAAAGTGTATTCATGATAGTCATAAGAAAAGCACAAAATCTTAGAGCACAATCGTTTTGACAGCTTTTCGATTTCATAAACCGTTTTCTCTTTAGGCGGATTCAGAAAATGCACAAAGATGTATGCTTCCATCGGAACTTTTTCATTCTTTCCAAATTGTTCCCATTGCCTTTTATTAAGCAAAAACACAGGGTCTGTCACTTGAATTGTAGGCACATCGCAAAGACTTGCAATTATGTTTTCTCCCGTTTTTTCCCTCACTGCAATTCTTTCAAATCCCTTTACTCCATTTTGAACAGCTTTCTTGTTATACTCAGGAATTGCGCTGATTCCAAAGCTAGGTGCCAGTGCTATACGCTTCTCTTTAGATGCAAATTTCAAAAAATAAATCGGATCTATATGGATGCTAGCATTCCAAATCTGATCGCTTCCCGCAATAAATGCCACATAATTTTTCCTTTTTGCGATTTCACACAACTCTCTCCATGTAAATCCTTCAGGTTTTATGACATCACTCACAAATTCGTTTTGTTTTTTTAAAGCTTCAGCGTTCAAAAAGCCTTTCTCATTCCGCATCGATTTGCGCATCGAAATATACTTACTAAAATACCCATTATATCTCACCGATTTATAAGCGTGGTATAATAGGTTTTTCAGTCTCAACTCAAAATACTGTATTGAATCATATTTCTGATACAGTACATGACAATGAAACCCAACACTTTCAAGGAATGACTTAGTTGCATAGCACTGCAGTATTGAGCCATAGTTTTCTTTGTAATATGTAACCAGTCCTACATCTTTTCCTAAATTCATCTTTCTCCAGCCCTAATTCAATGGTCAAGGTTGCTAATTATTTCCTCGTAGAATCTTCTTTTTGATTTATTCGCATCAAACTGTGTTCTCGCTTCAATACAATTTTCTCTCTTTGAATTACTTTCTTCTTCGTTATCGAACGCACGGCAAATGCTCTCAAATAAATCCTGCTCATGATCCACTCCACATAGATATGCATTCTTTTGAGACGCATATTCACGAATGCCTTGGCAATCAGTTGTAACCAATACACATCCGCAGAAAATACTTTCTAGCCCTGTAAGTCCAAAACCCTCCTGACGACTAGTACACAGAAAAACCCTTGCATGATTCATCGTATCAGCAACTTCTTCAGGTTTTGCTTTTTCTATGTAATGAATCCATTCGGGCCATTCATTTTCTCGTTTTGGTGTACCAAACAGAAACGCTTCAAAATCCGGATAGTGCTCTTTCAATTTATAAATAATCTTCAGAGCAACATCGCAGCCCTTTCGCTCATCCCAGTGAAATAGTGTGCAGAGTGTATGCTTTCCTCGTTTTTTATAAGGAATCGTTTCCGAAAACACCTTATTGTCAATTCCATTTGGAATATACACAGCTTCTGTTGGCGAAACACCGTCAATTATCTCTTTCAACCACTTAGATATGGTAATCTTCTTCATATCCATTCGATATGTGTCTAATACTTCTTCTCTACTTCTTCCCCAGTCTTCAAAACCTTGTACGAAATATACTTTTTTCCCATTTGCCTTATTTACATATGCAGCAGTTTCTGTGGCAGTAGCAATCACGAGATCATACCCTAAAAACGTTTCATCTGTAAAACTGGAAATTACGATTTTATGGATGTCAGGATGCAACTTGATCCAGTTAGGGCCAAATGTTCCCGTTATCCATCTTAATAGCCTTACAACTACCTTTGGCAACCCCTTTGAGTTTTCGCCATCGTGGGCATTATAAATAATTGATACGTCCAGTTCATTTTCTGCCAGGTAGTTTGCATATTCATATGCCACTTTATATCCGCCAATAATTTTTTGATTAGGAACCGGGAGCGCAATTGCAACCTTTACCATTTTCTATTTGTTCCTTTCTTGTAGATATCCCACAAAGGTTTCATTATATATATGGCATAAAAGTATGTTTTCATTTTAATCTTGTACAAACTGATATTTTGCAGTAAATGCTGTTCATGCAAAATACCAGCGCTCTTTTCAACGAACTCCTCTGCGCAACACATCATTTGCTTTCTTCCAAATGGTTGCGTTTCTATTCCATAATGCTGTGTCTGCCCAGGGTCTGTTATATAATATTTGTAATTGAATGTACAAAAATACAAATATGATTTCGCTATTTCAATTGCTTTTTTCTCTTTGATTTGCCGCGTAAAAGATAAGGTTTCCAAATGCTTTATAAACATTTGAAATTCCTTCAATCGTTCCGCAGGCGCAAACCAGGATGTTTTTTCGGTTCCTTTGTTATAGTAAAATGACTTATTCTTTGCAAAGGATTCTGTATCTGCAAGTTCAAATATTTTATTATACCGAAACATTTTTCCACCTTCGCTTAGTTTTCCAAGAACTAAGTCGTGAGGATGAATATATGACGTTTCCTTTTCAAAATATTTTTTTCTTTCTGCAATAGCTTTGTATAAATCTGTTCTAAAAATAATACCTGTCGGATGTGATGCTTTATACGGAATTTCTAATAACGCCTTTTCAGGAGAATCGTAGTATTTAATTCCAGAGAAGCTGTCACAAATTCCTCCTGAATAGTCCCTATGATTTTTTAGAAACTCGATCAAAGCAGGAAGCTTATCCGTGTAAAAAATATCCCTATCGTTCAAGTGCAAGGCAAATCTACCATCGCATGCCTCCAAAAGCCTATACCAATTGGGCATCGCACCATCTCTATTTATGCCAACTCTTTCCCTGTTCTGAATATAATGTAGCCGAGTATCTGAGAATTCAGAGAGCATTTCCACTGTCCCATCATTCGAGCAGTCATCCAATATCCACACATCGAAATCATCTGATCTAATTGCCAGTATTTCATCTATTTTTCTTTTCAAGATTTCTTTTCTATTATATGTAGCAATGTAAATACTCAATGTTATCATAATTTTACTCTCCGTTTTGCATCCGATTCATCAATAATGCAGCCTCATACATCAAAACCGGGCAAAAATTAACTAGAATAGGTCCAAATTCCGCCATAAAATACAGTTCGTATGCTATCACGCTAAAGAAAAGAACCACTTTCCCATTCATATACGCGTAGCGAGATATCTTAACAAATAGACACAAATAAACCACGAATGCTAATAAGCCATACTGTATGAGTAACCTCAAATATGCATTATCTAAAGCTGCTATTGTGAGATCAATCCTCTGTCCAAAAAACTGAATACCATATCGTGTAAAATACAAATCCCATGCCCATGGTCTTCCTGACAGCACGTTGTTAATTTGATACCATATTGCCGTTCGGCTATGAAATAGAACTGCTATAGCTATCGAAGCAATTGCGCAAATTAGAAACAAGTATTGAAAGGCTGCCACCACTTTACTTACACGTCTTGCATTTCTAAACAGTACAAGCAATATAATATACATGCCCAAAATAATGCCCGCTGTTCGTGCTCTGCAAAAATAATATAAGAGTAGGCAAGCAACAGCCTCAACTAAAAATACTTTTCCATTGAGTTGTTCTTCCTTTTGCAGATTAAAAGCAACTATTATTGCAAAAACAATTACAGGAACGGTATTTGGATTTTGCATACCGAATCCTAACGCTATTTTTGCTCCTTTATAGTACAAATCTATCACACCAGTTAGCGATAGTAATGCTACGATGACAGAAGGTATCGCTAACGACCACTTATAGCCGCTCAGCACATCTTTTAGTTTTACATCTTGTGTAATTGCAAAGAAGAGTACGAGTTTCAGTAATGTAGCACCACCCGAAATAAACATAGCAACTACGCCAACACAGATTAGCGCAACAATCTCTATAATTGTTTTCCACTGGAATTTTGCCGATGAAATAAAATGGAAAATGAAAAATAACATCCCGCATAGAGAAAAAAGTAACTCTGCATAATTTCCAAATAGCGTATTATGTAATTGGCTCATGCTTATTACAAATGAAAAATTCATACATAGCAAGAACGCATTACATGTAAACGATTTTCTGTCAACTACCATATTTGCCATTTTCTCCCTAAGACTTCTCTTTTTTATTTGCAAACGCGCCCTTTATAATCCTCAAACTTTCCAATCACCTTACACGGAACACCTGCTGCAACAGTTCCATCTGGAATATCTCTATTCACAAGACTACCAGCTCCGATGATCACATCATTTCCAATATTTACATCATATAAGATTGTACTGTTCGCACCCACAAAAACATTATCGCCAATTGAGATAGGGCCCTTACGTTCCTGATAGTTTGGATTCTTATCCATATACCGAAACATCAATGCAGTGATATCGTGATTCACAAAAGTAACACCGCTCGCTATATGAACATTGTTACCAAAGCTAATCATATAAGGTTCCGTTCCAAAGTTCCATGGTTGGAGATAGCAGTGTTCTCCCATCGATTTGAAGTACTTCTTTTTCTTCAGATATTCAGCTCGTGCGTACCCCCCCCCCATTTATAAAAATCCAAAATAATGTAAAATATCTCTTCAAACGCCCCATTTTCTATTCCTCAATTCTTCGGTTCATACATCTCCGGCGAATAGTGGATTACCCTCGTACCGCCATCCTCAAATTCAAACGGGATATGCATCAAGTCGCGCATAGCCCAGCGGACAGAATCCTGTCTCTCCGGCTGCACATAGAAAACAAGGAACCCACCGCCGCCTGCACCAAGTAACTTTCCGCCAAGGGCTCCTGCCGACATACCTTTCGCATAAAGTTCATCAATACTGTTGGTAGACACCGCTGCACCAGTTTGGCGCTTCAGCTTCCATGTGTGATCGAGCATACGGCCAAAATCATCGAGATCAGCATGCTTATCTGTTAATACACGCTCCGCATCATCAACCAATGCCAGCATTTCTTTGAGTTGTGCAGTTTTATCCTGCTTCCCTAAAGCGTTTGCTTTCTGGACATCAGACGAGAAGCGAGTAAATCCCGTAAAGAACATCATCAAATTTTGATTCAGTTGTTTTTTTCGCTCAGGCGAGATAATAACAGGCAACACTTCATAGCCGTCTGCATTGAAATTGATTCGGTTAAATCCGCCAAAGGACGCTGCAATTTGATCCTGCCATCCACCAGCCTCTTGGCAAAGATTACGCTCAAGATAAATAGCTTCATCTGCTAACTTTTTTTTATCTGCATATTTGCCTTTCAGTGCGTAGAATGCGTTAAGCATTCCAACCGCAAAAGAACTAGAAGTACCAAGTCCGGAACGTGCCGGAAGGTCAGCTTCATATGTAAGACGGATTTCATGCATATCCAACATTTTCATTGCATTTCGAATTGCCGGATGCTGGATATCATCAATGTTCGTTACACGCTCAGTTTTAGAGTAAGAAAGCTCCGTAGAATAATCAAAGAAGCGCGGCAGATGACGAACGTTGACATAGCAATACTTGTCAAAGGTCGTGGAAAGCACGGCACCGCCATTTTCTTTGAAGAAACTCTCCATGTCGGTACCGCCACCAAAAAATGACATTCGGAAAGGCGTTTTTGTTATAATCATTTACTTTTCCTCCAGCAATTTAACAAACCACTCCACCGCACCGCTGGTTGCATACTTTTTGCATCCGTACTGATATGCATATCGGCTCATCGAATCATACTCATCCAAGCTCAGTTTCGCGGTGTCTTTTAACTTGTCCGCAAACTTTTCATTATTACCTGCTTCGACAAGATAGCCACTCTTATCTGCATCCACCTGTTCTGGAATCGCGCCAACAGTAAATGCAATAACAGGGCGACTATACTTATAAGCATCAATAATGATGCCGGACTGAGAAGCCGAGTTATACGGAACGATTACCCAATCGCAGTTAATAAAGGCCTCACGCATCTCTTCATCAGTGACATAATCATTGTTGAGCTTTACATTTTTCTCTTTTGCAAGTTTCTTAACAACTTCCTGCATCTGCGTATCAACCCGACCAATAACATCAAACTGAATGTCCGGGCACAGGCGAACAATCTCTAACAGATTATCCGCACCTTTGTAAGGATTGATTCTTCCAAAGAAGAGT
>Ga0129311_1002583_pt1 | contig 10737 bp, 9 predicted proteins | sample Go1ome_FD_94435 | JGI IMG/M metagenome (GOLD analysis project Ga0129311, IMG submission 94435) | Western lowland gorrila individual fecal microbial communities from Wisconsin, USA - Go1022B metagenome | ecosystem: Host-associated > Mammals > Digestive system > Large intestine > Fecal | place... | reverse complement strand
TGCCGACTTGGTGCCGAATTGGTGCCGACTTGGCCGGAATCCTGAATGCTGACAGGCAATACAATACGAATAAAGTTATCTGAAAATTTAAAACAATCTTTGCCGTATGCCCTTAAAATTCGCGGGACTCCTGAACGGGTCGTTTCTGCCATAAATACTGCATCTAAATATCGTGGACTTTTTCGTTTGGTCTGTGTCTCACACAGACAAAGATACCAATTTACGTGTTCCCTTTGAAAAAATGTTGTAATTTTGTGCTATGGCTTACAAAAGAGAAGATTGCTACGACGAGCAGGTGACTGCCGAGATCGCGGAGCACGTCCGGGCTGTAATAGAACTGCTCGGCGAGGACCCGTCCCGCGAGGGCCTGGAAAACACCCCGGAGAGGGTCGCGAAAAGTCTGCAGTTCCTGACCAAAGGGTACGATGAGGACGGGGAGGAGATTCTCCGGCAGGCGATTTTCCAGGAGGAGTACGATGAAATGGTTATGGTCCGGGATATCGACCTTTTCTCTCTTTGCGAGCACCATCTTCTGCCTTTTATCGGCAAATGCCATATCGCATACGTTCCTGACGGTGAGATAGTGGGCCTCAGCAAGCTGGCCCGTCTGGTCGAGGTCTATGCCCGCCGGTTCCAGGTTCAGGAACGTCTGACAAGGGAAATCTGCGACTGCTTCGCCGATGCGGTCCATCCCAAGTGGGTTGGAGTCGCAATAGAAGCCCAGCACAGCTGTATGATAATGCGCGGCGTAGAAAAGCCGGGGACTATGACCACGACCTACGCCTACGCCAGCAGACTGGATTCCCGCCATTACAAGGAAGATTTCCTCCGCGCTTTGGAACGCAAGTAATCCACGAATGTCCTCCCTTCGAGAATATATTGAAACAGAGATAATTCCGCGCTATGATTCTTTCGATGCCGCGCACCGCAGGGACCACGTGGAGTATGTAATTGCGCAGAGTCTGCACCTTGCGGAGTACTACGATCTGAACCCGGATATGGTCTATACGGTTGCTGCGTTCCACGATACCGGACTTGCTGTCGACCGAAAGACTCACCACCTGGGATCCGGGAGGATAGTCCGGCAGGACCGGCGTCTTCCCGAATGGTTCACGCAGGAACAGATCGAGACCATTGCGCAGGCGGTTGAGGACCACAGGGCGTCGAGCGAGCACGAACCCCGCAGCATCTACGGCAAGATCGTCGCTGAGGCTGACCGCCAGATTGACGGGCCCACCATAGTACGCAGGACAGTGCAGTACGGACTATACCATTACCCGGAGCTCGACCGCGAGGGGCATTGGCAGCGCACTCTGGAGCATATCGGGGAAAAATACGCCGACGGAGGCTATCTGAAGCTTTGGATTCCCGAATCACCCAACGCGGAGCGTCTTGCGGAGTTCCGCGGGCTTATCAAAGACCGTAACGCCCTGCGACGTCTTTTCGACGAATGTTTTGATAGTAATTCTAACAACCTATGATTAAAGAAGAAAGAAAATCGGTTCTGCACGGAATCCTTTTGATTGTACTGTTCTCTTTTTCGGCATTCTATATAGCTGATTTTGAATTTATCAAGAAGCTGTCTCTCAGCCCGCTGATTGTCGGTATCATCCTCGGAATGATTTACGCAAACAGCCTTCGGAGCAACCTCCCTCAGACCTGGGTGCCCGGTATCAAGTTCTGTTCGAAGCAGATTTTGCGTCTTGGCGTCATCCTGTACGGATTCAGACTGACTTTCCAGCAGGTGATGGAAATCGGACTTCCCGCGATAGTTGTGGACCTGATTATCGTCTGCGGAACACTGGCCTTAGGCGTATTGCTCGGCAAGCTTTTCAAGATTGACAGCCAGACCGCGCTGATGACATCCACGGGAAGCGCAATCTGCGGTGCTGCGGCGGTGCTCGGAGCCGAACCGGTGGTGAACTGCGAGCCGCACAAGACTGCGGTGGCGGTTTCAACTGTAGTGATATTCGGCACGATAGCGATGTTCCTCTATCCGGTGATGTACCGCAGCGGCCTTCTCGACTCCATGACAGACAAGCAGGTTGCGGTCTACCTCGGCTCGACTGTGCACGAGGTTGCGCACGTGGTCGGCGCCGGCAATGCCATCGATGCCGCAGGAGGCAGTGTCGCCGATGCCGCGACTATCACGAAGATGATCAGGGTCATGCTGCTTGCGCCGGTCCTGCTGGTTATGGGCCTGGTGCTCGGCAGGGGCAAAGGGAACGGCGAGGGCGGAAAGCGCAAGATCACGGTTCCGTGGTTCGCTTTCTTATTTCTTGCAGTCATCTGCGTAAATTCACTCCTCCAGAGCTGCTCATTCATCCCTCAGGCAGGACTTGCCAAGGTTACGGGAGCGATAAACAACTTCGACACCTTCCTTCTGACTATGGCGATGACCGCGCTCGGAGCCGAGACCAGTTTCGACAAGTTCAAGCAGGCGGGAGCGAAGCCCTTCCTGCTCGCCGGCCTTCTATTCCTATGGCTTACGGTCGGGGGCTTCTTCATCACGAAACTGATAGTATAGGTATCTCTTCGTTCTCCATTTCCCTCAATGAGTGCTGGTTTTTACTGAAATCCTCCCTCAATGAGTGCTGATTTTCTTCTAAAAGTTCCCTCAATGAGGGAATTTTTATTATGTTTGCAAAAAATGGTAGAGTATGATTGATTCGGTACTGTATGCTTATATGGATGAGCAGCTGCGCAAGACGCCGACAGCATTCAAAAGGTATATGTATTCCGTCATTCCCTGGGAGAACCGGTTGAACGGAATAGTCGGTGCGAGAGGCATAGGCAAGTCAACTATGATAAAGCAATATATCATAGAGCATCGCAGGGAGTATAACTTTCTGTATGTATCGGCCGACCATACATATTTCATGACTCATACTCTGGCGGATCTGGCGGATGATTTTGTCAAGGAGGGCGGAACGCACCTCTATATAGACGAGATACATAAATACAAAGGATGGTCAAGGGAACTGAAACAGATATATGATGTACATTCCGATCTGCGCATAGTTTTTACAGGTTCTTCCATACTTGACATTGAATCAGGAGAGGCGGATTTAAGCCGAAGAGCCCTGATGTTCCAGATGGAGGGACTTTCATTCCGGGAGTCGCTCGCACTTTTTCACGGAATAGACACGCCTGTATATACTGTTGAGGAGATTCTCGCGAACAAGGCGGAGGTAAAAGGAGTTGAACATCCTTTGCCTTTGTTCAGGGAGTATCTCAGGACCGGGTATTATCCGTTTTCAAAAGAGATAGGATTCGAAAGGCGGATACAGCAGGTCGTTGCTCAGACCATTGAGGCAGATATAGCGCAATACGCGGACCTGAAAGCATCTACTGCAAGAAAACTGAAGATAATGCTTGCGATAGTGGCCTCTCTTGCTCCGTACAAGCCCAGTGCGGAGAAACTGGCGGTAGAGATCGGCGTAAGCAAGAACAATGTGCCTGACTATCTTGTCTATCTGGAGAAGACCGGCCTTATCGGACAGCTCAGAGACGATACCGGGGGCTTGCGGGGGATCGGAAAGGTGGAGAAGGTATATATTGGAAACCCTAATCTTATGAATGTTCTTGCCGGCGGCAATCCGGATCTGGGCAACCTGCGTGAAACATTTTTCTACAACCAGACAAGAGTGATGAACGATGTCGTGGCTTCAAGGGATTCGGATTTTGTGATCGGAGGCAACACATTTGAAGTAGGTGGAAAGAAAAAAGGTAAGAAGCAGATTGAGGGCATTCCGGGCGGAATTATAGTCAAGGATGAAATTGAATACGGGCACGGAATCGAGGTCCCGCTCTGGGCTTTCGGGCTGAATTACTAGTTCGGATTTTGATATTTTTTTCTCAATCAGGGAGAAGTTTTATAGATCCTTCTTCCTGATTGTTGTTTATGTGCAATTTGCTGCTGCCGCTTTTTGGCAGTGACAGTGTTTTTCTTTGCAAAGTAAAGAATTGAGATTATGGCAAGGACAATGATTCAACTTATCAAGGCGTGCGCTTCGAAGCTGCACGACAGCAAACTTCAGCGCCTGGGCGGAAAAGAAATATCGGAGGATCTGGATGCTCTGTCCGGCAGGTTGGGTCTTGACAGCCGCGAGCAGGCGGTGGTGTTCACTGCCGTCTTCAACTCCTCCTGCGCGGACCGTTCCTGCGATATGGATGATATGGCCCGCTATTTCGATTGCTCGAATCTGGACATTGTGGAGTACATTCCGGCTGTCCGCGTACTTCTTGAAAGAGGCCTGATATCTGTCTGGAATTCAGGGGAATGCAATATCGTGTCCCAGAGCTTCAAAATTTCACCGCCGGTGTTGAACGCCATTCTGGACAACCGCATTCCGACCCTGGATGAAATAAAGGTGTCCAGGCCGAAATTCGACCGCTATGATTTCTGCAAGCTGGTTGACAGGGCCGTTGATGACGATGACGTATCGTCGCTTGGCCTTATGCAGATGACTTCCGAGCTGGAAAGTTCCAACGAGGATATGTCTTTTGTACGCAACGTGAAGGCTGAACTCCCCGAACTGTCAGACAGGGCCCTTTTCTATGAAATCTGCTATGATTTCTACAATGGTGATAAATCCGACTTGGACTCTACTTTCAGAGATATGTACGAGTCATTCGGAGTCCGTTTTGCAGAAAAACGCAAACTGATTGACGGCACGAGCGCACTTGTTGCGAAGTCGCTGGCCGAACTCAACGACGACCGCGACGAGATAACCCTTGCCGACAGGGGACAGCAAATTCTGTTGGAAGGGGACTACTCTACATTCGGGGAAAGGTATGACTGCGCCAACCGCTACCGTTTTGCCGCAAGAGTGCGCGAGTTCTTCCGCGACAGGGATAAATATGATTCGGATAAGGAAGGCAGCGCAATCAGGCTCGCCCGATGGCTTCGCAAACTTGAGAAAAACAACGAACATCTTTCCTGCGTAAGGAAAATCAGAGAGGTTATCCCTGACATCGAGGACAGGGTGTTGTTCTACTTCGCCTGCGATGCCTGTCCGGGAGGAATGGATCTCAAAAGAGAACTCAGAACCCTTTTCCCTGTTAACAAAAGCTGGCTGAAACTCAATGAATTCAAGGACGAGAAACACAGCTTGCAGCAGATGGATCTTGTGGAGACTTGCACGGAAAGTACCTTTTTCGGAGATTATACCACCCTGGTCCTGACCGACAAGGGCAAGGAACTGTACTTCGAGGAAGACGCGAAAATTTTTATAGAAAAGATAGATTCAAAAGACCTGATCAGTTCCGGGAAGATCGTTGAGAAACACCTGTATTTCTCAGAGGAGGAGCAGCGCCGCCTGTCAATGGTCTGCGATTCTCTCCGTCAGGATAAATATCTTGAACTGGTCGGGCGTCTGGAGAGCAAGGGACTGCCCAAGGGAATCGCCGTTCTGCTGTACGGCCCTCCGGGAACCGGCAAGACCGAGTCGGTGATGCAGTGGGCTAAAGCCACGGGAAGGGATATAGTCCACGTTGATTTGAGCGCATCTAAAAGTATGTGGTACGGCGAGAGCGAGAAGATAGTGAAAGACATCTTCACCCGCTACCGGAATCAGTGCAAGCGCAGCAAAATCAAGCCGATACTGCTTTTCAACGAGGCTGACGGGCTGTTCTCGAAGCGGAAGGACATCAGCAACGGTTCCAGCGTCGACCAGACGGAGAACACCATCCAGAACATCCTGCTTGAGGAGATGGAAAAACTTGACGGCATTCTCGTGGCGACGACCAACCTTGCCGACAACCTCGACGCGGCATTCGAACGCCGTTTCCTCTTCAAAATCAAGCTGGAGAAGCCGTCGGCGGAAGCCAAGCGCAGAATCTGGATGGACAGGCTCCCCTCGTTAAAGGAAGACGAAGCATACGCACTGTCCGAGTCCTACTCTTTCAGCGGGGGAGAGATAGAGAACATCGTCAGGAAAGTTACGATGAAAGAGGTTCTGGAAGGACAATATCCCGATTTTGAGACCATTGACAGGCTCTGCCGCGAGGAGAAGATGGACAGCAGGATGGGAAGGGCGATCGGATTCTGATTTGAAATCAAGGCGGTGACTGCCGAGAGGTCGTCAGGCGGGTGTGACCTGGCAAGTCTCTTGGCTCGAAATGTCGTTGAATTGTCAGAATTTAAATCTTTTCAAAGAATTTTATGATTTTTAATGCCCTAAAGATTTATTTACTTCTTTTTTAATCTGTTGTGACGAGTTTCGGGTTACATTGGCGGCAGAAATGAAGAATATGCAAAACATAGAGAGTCGTGTTATTGCAGATGTCGCTAATCGTATTGAACGACTAATATCTGAAGCTCGAGCATACGTAGCACGAGCGGTCAACGTTACCGAAGTCATTACCAAATATGAGGTCGGACACGTCATTGTGGATGTTGTGCAAGAAGGAGAAGAACGTGCTGCATATGGCAAGCAATTATTAAAAGGGGTATCGGAAATACTGACGGAGAGGATCGGTGATGGATGGTCCGTTGAGACCCTGAAAAAATGTCGCAAATTCTTTACTGTATATTCAGAAACTCGCTGAAAAGTCGCAAAAATCAACAGAGCAGTATCCTTTTACGCTATCGTGGTCGCACTATCTTGTTTTGATGCGTATCGAGTCTGAAGATGAACGCAAATTCTATGAAATAGAGGCGAGTAACCAGAACTGGAGTGTCAGGCAATTGCAACGCCAATACAATGCAAGCCTGTATGAGCGACTGGCTCTCAGCAAAGATAAGGATTCAATAATGCGTCTGGCACAAGAGGGGCAAATAATCAATAACCCCGAAGACATAATGAAGAATCCGCTGACATTGGAATTTTTGGGGATCAAACCTGATGCATCTTACTCTGAGACAAAGCTCGAAAACGCCATTATAGATAAAATGCAACAATTCCTATTGGAGCTGGGCAAGGGATTCCTGTTTGAATCCCGTCAGAAAAGATTCACTTTCGATGAAGAAAACTTTTTTGTCGATTTGGTTTTCTATAACAGACTTCTGCAATGCTATGTTCTCATAGACCTGAAAATAGACAAGTTGGCTCATCAGGATTTAGGTCAGATGCAGATGTATGTAAATATTTATGCACAGCAATATGCTCTTTATTTGCCGGACAAGCAATTATTACGGTCAAAACTAAAAGAGTGGTTGGAGGAGCAGGATTAATGGGTTTCTATATGATTTGAAATCAGAGGGTTACATAAACAAAGAAAACGGACAAACCGTCGTTTCTGATGATTTGTCCGCTTTGGCTCCCCCTCGGGGACTTGAACCCAGGACCCCCTGATTAACAGTCAGGTGCTCTAACCAACTGAGCTAAGGAGGAATGTTTGCCGTTTTCCTCAAACGGGATTGCAAAGGTATCGCATTGTCTTGAATTCTCCAAATTTTTTGCAAACTTTTTCTGCATATTTTGTCATATACTCTCCTTTGCCGGATATTGGAAGTTTTTTAGTACATTTGCGTTTGCGCATAAACGCAGACAGGAGACCTGCAGGCAAGCGAGAGATTTTGTCTGCATTTTGTTTGTGTTTATGTGTGCAAAGGTTTTAAGTTTGGGCGATTATGGATGTCGATCTGTTGGCGAAAATGCTTGGAGAACTCGTTCTCCGCAACTCGGAGGTGGGGCTTCCCGGTCTCGGTACGTTTGTAGTGGAGATGGTCCCCGCTTCGTTTTCCGACAGAGGCTATACGATCAATCCGCCGTACAAGCGTCTTTCTTTCCACCCCGGCAGGGGAGAGGACAATCTCCTGATAGAGCTTTACGCTGCCAGCAACAAAATCGATATTGAAGCTGCAGGAGTGTTCATAACGAATTTCCTGTCAGAACTCAAGGAAGTCCTGAAATCCAAGAAAACGGTCGTGCTTCCGGGGCTCGGACGTCTCCGCGCGACGAAAGAGAATAATTTTTTCTTTGTCAGCGACGAGAATCTTGACATTTATCCGGAAGGCTTTGGACTTGAGCCTATTTCGTTGAAGACCCATCAGGAGACGGCTGCGGAGATTTCGCACGTCGTCAGCACGCTCGCTTCCATAGTGACGGGCGTTCCTGCTGAAGCGGAGGTTGCCGCAGAAGTGCATGCCGGACCGGTGGCGTCTGTGGCATCTCCCGCGAAATCTGCCGCAGAAGTAGCTGCAGAGCCGGTGACGTCCGCTGAATCGCCTGCTGAACTTGCCGTAGAAACTCCCGCCGAATTTGCCGTAGAAACGTCCTCCGAACCGGAATTAGTTGAACTGCAGCCGGAAGAAGCGTCGTCCACCGCACAGACTGTCGAAGCTGGAGCGGCCGGGCGCCAGGTTTCAGAAGTGCCGACTTCTTCAGAGGAAAAGGTCTCGGAAGTGCAGTCGCTGGCAGAACCATCCGTTGAAGCAGTTGAACCGCAGCAGTTTGCGGTTGAGCCTGAGCAGGCGTCCGAGCCCGGAGAAGTCGCTGCAACAGAGTTTGAGATGCATCCGCAGGAGTCGGTTGAGCCCTCAGCGGTGGCGGAAAAAGAACTGCAAGCAGAGGGAAGTCTTGAGACTCCTGCCGGTCAGCAGTCGGAGAAACCGTCGTTCGCGCCGGCTGAACAGACGACCACGTTCATAGCAGCTGCCGAAACGCCCGAACCCGCCGAGGCGGAACCTTTTGAAATCGAACCCCTGCCCGGGAAACGCGGCAGAAGGACTTTCCAGACCGTATTGGTCGTGATTCTCTCGATAATCATCGTCCTTGCCGTGGCGCTGGCAGTGTTCCTGATACTCTCCAAGGTCACCCCCGATTTCATCGACTCGATTCTTTATACTCCGGAGGAACTCCGCATACTGAATTACTGATGCTCGATCTGGTATATCCAATAGAACGTGCTCCCATTATAGGCGGGACAGCCCCGCAGAGCGCGTCAGAGATGCTTCCCGTAGTTGAACCAAGCGGCCTTGTAACAGGCCAGGCACCACGTGGAGTCTGCCACAGCGGCAGTCTCCTGCTGCATCCCGTCGTGCATCTGCATATAATGGACAGGATGGAGAGACTATACATCCAGCGCCGATCCCTTTCGAAGGACCTGCTCCCGGGATACTGGGACACTGCGGTCGGAGGACATCTCAGCTACGGCGAATACTACCTTGAGGCGCTGTATCGCGAAGCCGGCGAAGAACTCGGCCTGACCGACTTCAACCCCTTCTATATCAAGACTTACGTGCACGAAACCGACACGGAAAAGGAACTCGTCGGAGTTTTTGCGGCCATCGGTTCATACGAACTGCATCCCGACCTCGAAGAAGTGTCAGAAGGCCGCTGGTGGACTGAAAGCGAAATCGCGGCGTCGATAGGAAAGGGCGTGTTCACTCCGAATTTCGAGGAGGAATATCTCGATGTCAAGGACAGTATAAAGGCGCTTCTTTGAGACGGCGCGCAGAAACCAAGCCCCAAGCATAATGAATGAAATAAGCAAATTCATCTGCGACCAGTTGTCGGTGTGGCCATTGGCCGCAGCGAACTTCCGTGCGCTCAAATCGGTGCGTACCAAGACATTGGATTGCTGCGGGCTCGAGCTGACCGTGCAGCATAACCCTTGCAGGATAGCCTCATCCACCGCTGACACCTCCCCCGAGACCCTGGCGGCGAGGCCCTGCTTCCTCTGCGCGAAGAACCGTCCTAAAGAACAGTTCCACCTGAAATTCGACGGTCGCAAGGGCCGCAGATACAATATCCAGATCAACCCTTACCCGATTTTTCCAGACCATCTGGTCATAGCGGCCGAAAAGCACGGCCCGCAGACTATCTGGCACCATTTCGTGGATATGCTGGACTTTGCGAGGCACTACCACGACTATACCATATTCTATAACGGGCCGTTCAGCGGTGCATCCGCTCCGGACCACCTGCATTTCCAGGCCTGCCCGAGACGTCTGATGCCCCTCGAAAACGCAGTGGACAAGTTTCTCGCCGACCCCGGGAACCCGATTGAAACGGTGAAGGATGCAAGTCTCTATCATTATGAAGGTTATCTGCGTGGGGTCTATGCCCTTAAAGCGCAGACGCCCAAGTCGATGGCGAAGCTTTTCTACCGCCTGCTGGACTGTGCACAGATGCTCCCCGGAGACTATGAACCCCGCTTCAACCTCTACACCTGGTATCAGAAAGGAGAATACCGCTCCTGCGTCGTGCTGCGAAGCGAAGTGCGTTCGCACCATTATTTCGCGGAAGGCTCGGAGCACCTGGCGATGAGCCCGGGCGCTGCCGATATGGCGGGAGTGCTGATCGCACCGCTCGAAGAGGACTTCGAAAAGGTTGACGCAAAGATGATTGCGGAAATGCTGGACGAGGTCACTATCAGCGCCGAAGCGGACAGGCAGGTCCGCTGGCGGCTGACCAGAACCCAGCAGACCATCGAAGTCGGCATAATGACCGCGCCGGAAATCAATTTCGAAATCATTTCAGACGGTGCCGGGCCGCAGCGGGTGCGCTGGGCGGACGGACGCATCGACTACAATGGAGTCCTGTACGACGAACTCTACTTCGATGCGGTCACGATGTCCACGCTTTTCGCCGAACCGTCGTTTATTCTGCGCGACGTGCCGGTCGGGAAGGGCTTCCACTGGGAGCACAGCGAGGACCTGAAATTCGCTGGTTCGCTCAAGTTCATAGTCGAAGGCGACAAAATCACCGCCGTGAACCGAGTCGGGCTCGAAGACTATCTGCTGAGCGTCGTCTCGTCCGAGATGAAATCCACCGCCGGGCTGGAACT
>Ga0129311_1002581_pt1 | contig 10740 bp, 7 predicted proteins | sample Go1ome_FD_94435 | JGI IMG/M metagenome (GOLD analysis project Ga0129311, IMG submission 94435) | Western lowland gorrila individual fecal microbial communities from Wisconsin, USA - Go1022B metagenome | ecosystem: Host-associated > Mammals > Digestive system > Large intestine > Fecal | place... | reverse complement strand
TTGAAAAATATGATTCATCAAAGAAAAAACAATATTTGCTAAGACAGGAAGCTGATGATTTAATAAAAAAAGGAAATAAACTGATTGGTGAAGAATATAAAAAAGCAATACAGTGTTATGAAAATGCAAAGGATATCTATAAGACATTAGTAGAAGAATATGATGAATATAATGATTATTTGTCTTTGGCTGATTGTTACAGGTGCTTACATATTCTTAAATGCTATCCCAATACAATTCAATTTCATTTTGATGATATTGATCAATGTATTCAGGTATGTGAAAAAATATATTTAAAGTATGAATCAAAGAAGAATATGATTAATTATATAATTGCACTAGTAAGTAAAGCCTTATATTTAACATATTTTTTAGAAAAAACCACATTTTTATTTTCAGGCAAAAGAAAATTATATCAAAAAGAACTTGAAGAATTAATCAATCAAATAAATAATCTGATGGATAAAAATAAAAGAAAAATCAATAGACAAGAATATAATCATTTACTTATGTTTGCTTATATGTTAGAGGGAATTTGTTATAATGATATGGATAAAATAAATAAAGCATGTGTATTATTCAAGAAAACAAATCAAAGCGATTGCCTATTATATGAAATATTACAAAGTTATCAAAGAAAAAATACTACTGATATTCTTCATAATTTTAAAGTTTTCTTTCGATATCAACCTGAAGGATTACTTATTACTAAGTATTAAAAACCATGGGGAGGAAAAAATAATAATGAATCATGAACGAACAATCACAAGAATAATGGAGAAAACATTTGAAGAAATACAAAATGAAATGAAAGTGTATTCATATAATGATTTTCAAAGAGTTTTATCTCAAATAAAAACAGCAAAAAATAGGGGGATGGAATATAAGGGTTATGCGAAGTTATATCAGATGTTAAGTGAAAGTCATATTGATTTTATAGAAACAAATGATATTTGTTATTATGAAAAACTGATAAATGATTCTATTGAAAAAAGCTTTGATGAAGAACAGGTTGTTAAAGGAATTTTACATATATTATTCAAACAATTCCAAAAATTTCCATCACCTTATCATTATATGAATCGAATGGTGACTTTTCTTTATCCAAAATATCCTACAGATTCTTTACGTTTAAGAATTCTTAAAGGATTGATTGATCAAGAATATGGTGATTTTCTTCCCAATAGTGGTATTTCAGGAAAAGAAGCTCTTGATCAATATATGAAGTATAAATATTCATTAGATAATCCTACTCATAATCAATATCTTGCATGTTTAGATGAAGAAATATTTAATTATTTTTTAAATAATGATCATCAAGAACATGATAGTCTAGCAGCGATGATTGAATTTTTAGAATCATTGAAGTATGACTATATGATCAAAGATGGATTGGTAATAAAAGGAAAAGAGAATAGTGCTTTAGATTATTTAATGAATGAATCCTGTTTTCAAGAGAAATTAAAAAGTATTTTTACCGATTTTGTATATGAAAATTCATGTGGGCAATGTTCATTAGAAGGGTTAAAACAAATTTATACGAATGATAAAATTATAGAATTTAAAAAGCTAGAGAAGAATTTTAAAGGTATACTTAATCAAATTTTTTATAGAAATAAAAATGGCAAGGAAAATTCTTTAAAGATAAAATATATATATGATGTAAAAAAATTTAAAAAACGTAAACATCAACAAAACACATGTGAAATTGTTGAAATGGCAGATATGTTAGCCAATGGGCAATTCAAATCAGGTGGTAAAACGAAACAATATTTATATCTTTTTGCTATAGCGTTTCATATGACTTATTGTGCTTTTTCTGATGAAATACCTGATTATAATAGTGATATAGAAATTAATTTATTTAATGATTATTATCAAAATAATTTTATGCGTTATCTAGAAGATGTTTATAAAAATAAAAATAATGGGGCTTTTGCTTCTCCTGAAGGTTTTGCAATTAATTATAGAAATTATGCAGAGATGATCTATCTTTATTATTTATGTCAAAAAAATATGTCATCTTCTGACAAAATAAAAAAAGCTAATGAAATGATAAATATGATAGCAAATGAAAAGTTAACAGATCATCAATTAGAAAATGATCCTTCATTTGATTATAAACAAAATACAGTCAATAAATTTTATAGTAATGAAAAAGAATTTTATGACTATCTTCATGATCATTATGACTTTAAACATAATCAAAATCATTTGATGATAGAATCAAATCAAAAAGAGGCTTATTTACAATATGAGAAAATCATTCAAAAAATAAAAGAGTTGAATGATGGAAATTTAAAAGATTTAAATTATGGTTTATGGTTTATAGATATGAAATTTGATGATTTAGAAAAACAATATTCGAATCAAATGACAGAACAAAATGATGATTTTATATTATTGTTAAAAAAAGTAGATTCTTATTTAAGAAAGAATTTTAAAAATTATGATAAAAAAGAAGTATTATTCAATAGTCATACATCCAATTCTTTAGATAGTTTATCAATAGCAAGAACAGATTTAATAGCAAGTTATTACTACTATTATAATTTAATGAATACTTCTGAAAAGACTTTTAATGAAACATTTTATGACTTTAAAGAAAGTATAAGGTCATATCTAGAACAAGCCCATTATCAGCCTATTTCAAAAAAGAATATATTCGATGTGTTGGTTATCTTAAGTGCATATAGTTATCAAAAAATTTAGTGGGGGGTTTTTAAATTGATTAAAGAGTATAGTAAAATTGGTGAATATCATATCGCAAATCATAAAAAAAGTGAAGATTATTTATTAAGTGAAGACAATGAAAATATGATGTTTCTGTGTTTAGCAGATGGTGTGAGTAGTTGTGAAAATAGTTTGCAAGGCGCAAAGGTTATTTCGAATAAGGTCAAAGACATTGTCGCTCATATCGACTTGTTTCACTTTGATGAAGAAGTTATTAAAAAACTTGTGATAGATGAACTTCAATATTCACTTAGACAAATTTCTCAAAATGAAAATATTGATTTTTTAAGTTTGTCATCGACATTATTGTTTGTTTATTATAATAAAAGAAAAAATAAAACACTTGTTTTTTCTTTGGGAGATAGCCTTTCTTTAACTGTATTCAATAAAGAAATAGAAATCGTTTCTTACCCTGTCCAAAATTTTCAAGGAATTTATACGGTTACACATCATAATATTAAAGAACATACTCATATTCATATTTTTGATGGCTGTTTTCAAAATATTTATTTGTTTAGTGATGGTGCCTGGAAGGAAATGGTCGAAGAAAATAAAATAAAAAAGAGTATTAAAGACATACTTATTCGAAAAGACTACCAAATGTTAGACAATTATTTTAATCATTGTCATAATTATGATGATTGTAGTTATATAGGAGGTACTTTTTAATGGACAAAAGAATTGTATTATCTCAGAATATAAAATTATTTGATGAAAATAATAATGAATTTATAGTGCATATTAAAAATGGTAGTGAAGAATATGGAGGAAGTGTAATAAGTTATCAAATTAATTTAGATCAAACAACAGGTCGTCTTAAAGAATATTATCCTTATGAATTGAGTGAATTTATAGAAAGAAATGATGAAGGATATTTATTTATTAATGAAGTTTTAAGTGATAAAATCAATGAATTTCAAAAGGGAAGAGAGAGATATTTAAATGCATATCAAACTCTTTTAGAAAAAATAAATGAAAAGAAGGAGCTATGGTCCTATATTCCTTATTTTAGGATTCTATATGCAAGTCGTGACAAAACAGGAACGTTATATATATTTACTCCCGATTATGATTTAGAAGTGTATGAAAAAATGATAAGAAATGTTCAAGAAAATCCTACTCATGATACGGAACGAAATCTTTTTGTTATTTTAAATAGTATACTTTCATTAACAGAATGTATTTATTCATTACATAATGCTGGATTGTTACATTTAGATATTAAGCCTAGTAATTTTGGATATTTAAAAAAGAATAATGAAGTTGATTATGATCTATTAAATCTTTTTGATATTGATACATTATGTCCTATTATTGGAACTCAAAATAACATGAGAGAAACACCTAGATATAGTGATCCTTATCTTCATTTGAATTTTAATAATCAATATACAATACAAAGTGATATTTATTCTATTGGAGTTGTGTTATTTGATTCACTTGTTGTTTTGGATCAAGAAAAATATCCTCATTTTAATGGATATCAAAAAGAATATCTTGAAAATATAGAGCAATACATCAATGATTCACTATTTATCAACTCTTCACCTGTTACATCTTATTATCAACTCAAAGATACTCTTATATATATATTAAAAAAATGTTTAACAGATGAAAAGATATTAGATAATAACCAGCAAGTTATTTTAAGATATAATCATTGTCAAGAACTTATGGAAGATTTAGAAAAAGCAATTTGTTATCTTGTACCTTCACATTTTTCTCATTACATTTCTAATAACAAAAGAATACAATTAATTGATGTTAAAAAATATTTAGAACAGGATATGCAAGTTATATTTCAAAATTTATTATATAATCATCCATTATATGAATATGCCAAAGAAACAATACAAGTGTTAGTTGCAGGCTTTGGATTATATGGTCAACTATTTTTAGATCAATGTTTACAATCAGGACAGATGATTGATAAAAAATTAAAGGTGACAGTTTTGTATGAAGATAGTGTTAAACAGTATCTTGATCAAAGACCATCATTAATGGATTTCTTTAATGGAAATAAGAAAAATAATTATGGAGATATCGCTTTTATTCAAATGAACTCTAATGAATATGATGGGATTTTGAAAGAAGCTAAAAACTGTAATTATATATTTATTTCGTATTTAGATAACAAAAAAAATTATGAACTTGCAAGTCAAATAAATAATTGTTATCAAAATAAGTCAATTCAATATATTGCAACTAAAGGATATGATCAAGATGATATGCATTCCGTAATTATTGATAAAGAATATAGTCAGTTGCAAAATTATGACAGAATGAAAGAATTAGCGTTAAATACACATATTGTTTGGAATGAACATAGAAAAATTTCCTTTGATAAATTACTTGCAGAATTCAATGATAAATATAATTTAGAATCAAGTTTATCATTTGCTTTATCACTTAAATATAAATTATATAGTTTAGGTATAAATGCTGACGATGCATCTGCTGCTAAGTTATTTAAACAAAAGATTGATAAAGCAGATAATCTAGAAAAAATAGCATGGATTGAACATCGTCGCTGGGTAACAGAAAAATTAGTATCTGGATGGACTCCAATGGATGTGGAAGAAGCAGCAGCTAATTATCCTCATACCAAAGATAAAATGAATAAAAAACATCTATGTATTCTTCATTCATCTTATGGAACGAAACTAGATAATATTTGTCATAATGAATGGATGAAAACACACATAGGATTAGATGATTTAGATAATGCATCTATTCAGTTACATCAAGAATTGACTAAGAAAATAGATGATAATAAAGACTGGCTTATGCAAACATCAGACTTTGATTCAATCAAAAAGATCATTGTTAAATATTATCATTCATTAGTTTTATTCAGCGCTTGGGAATTATGTATAAATAGTTTAATAAGTGGAGACTATTATCAAAAAGGAATTTATTCTTACTATAAAGAAAAATTTGAAGAGAGTCTGGCGTGTCTTTCCAAAATACAACTTGAGAATACGATGAATTATATATCTAATATTGATTGTCATGTTCAGCCAATTTTAGGTGCACATAGTTATAAGGACTATAAAAAAATTGATTTTGATCTTATAGAAAAAATACCTTATATACTGACTTATTCACCTTCACTTCATTTAATGATTCCATATGTGATAGATAACATGTTTTTAAATGTATGTTCTGTTTTAACGTCTGATGTAAAAGAAGTGACATATCTTTATGAATTAAAAGGAAAAAAAGAATTTTTAAATTCATATAATAAAGTTAAAAAATTCTTTGATTCTAAGAAAAATGATGTTATCATTCATTTTATTATTTTAAATGATACAGATTATCGATTATCTGTGGAAGATTTTAAGGATTCTAGAGTTAAATCTGTCATTAATTTAACGTATCATCATGATATTCATGTGATAGATAAATATCTTGACAATATTTATGCTATTGAAATGAATAAATCTCCACTATGTCAATTATTAAATAAGAAAGAAAATCATTATCCAAGATATTCTTTTAATCTATCATCACAAAGTTTTCAAAATATCTATTTAGCTGATAGATTGACATATATTGATAATAAGGAATATTTAAGTGTTCTTGATTTTACGGAACTCAGTCAAGCATCTACACAAAAGAAGGGTCAACCATACTTTAAAAAAGAATATCTTGATTTATGGAAAATATATGTGAAGAATAGATCCTTATGGAAAAAGTTAACAGAGGGTATTGAAAAAGTTGTTTCTGAAAAAGATCTTATTACAATATTTGAGATTGAAGAACAAATACAAGACTATGAATTACAATTTTGTATGCCGGTTGTATGTTTGAAAGGTGTTCATAAAATAATTGATGGTCTTAAGAAACATAAAATTATATCTGGAAATTCAAATTTTAAAATTGATTCAAATTATATTGTTATCACTTTATATATACATGAATCAAATAAAGAAAAAATAAAATTAATATTTAATAAACCTATATCTATGTTTATGGATTATTCAAATATTGATATTGTTCCATTATATAGTAGATATGAAAATGGAAGAAAATACAAACTTGCAGTGAGATATTACAATTTAGAATACAGTCAATTGAATATTGATAAAAAGTATAATGATATACTTCATCAGATAGAACAAAAGCAATTAATAAGTAGATATAGTCAAGATAAACATTCATTTTTTAGATTTCATTCGTTTCAAATTAAAGAAATGCTTTGTAAAGCTGGAAAATTATATGAAATTTATATTTATTATTTATTAAAAGAGTCTTTATTATTTGATGATATTGAAAATGATGTGACTGTAAGTTGTAATGGTAATCCATTTACAAGTGAAATAGATATCATTCTCACAAAAGGATATGATTCTCTTTTTGTAGAATGTAAAGCAACTACCGATCTTATAAATGAATATTATGAAAAATTAAATAATATTGTTAATCGTTATGGTAATCAAACAAAAGCAGTGATTATTACTGATTCACTAGAAAAAAAGAAGGATTGCCCTTATGGTATTCAAACATTTAATAGAGGTGAATTGGATAATATTGCTGCAAAACTCTTAAAAATTATGAAAGAAGGAAAGTAAAATGACATATAAACCACAACCCAAAGATACAAAATCAATTGTATTAGATAAAGAACTATTAGAATTATTAGAATCACTAGCAAAAAACAATCATGATGTATGGGCGTCTTCAAGAATTGCAGAGGGATGGACATATGGCGAAGTCAAAGATAGTCGATTAAAAACAACACCATGTTTAGTTCCATATGAAGATTTACCTGAAAGTGAAAAGGAATATGATCGTAATACATGCTTAGAAACTTTAAGACTCATTAAGGCAATGGGATATGAAATTATAAAAAAGGAGTCATAATATGAAATTGTTTGTTGATGATGTTAGAGATCCTGTTGGTGAAGGATTTACAGTTGTACGTCAATATAAGCAAGCTGTTTTATTGCTTGATTTATTAGAATTTGATTTTATTTCATTAGATTATGATATACAGGATGGTTATACTGGTTTAGATATATTAAAATATATGTCTGATAACAACAAGTATCCAAAAAATCAATTAAATATACATTCAACACATTCAATAGGAAGTGTTGCAATGTATAAATATGCAAAAGAACATTTTCCTCATAATATTCGTATTACTCAAAATACTATACGATGATATTCTAGATGCATTAAAAATTGTTTAGATTTGTTTTTGAAATATCTAAAATACTGTTTTCTTATAAGAAATATATGTTGGTAAAGAAACAATAATGAGATTTAACTTTAGAAAAATATTGAAAAGTTAAAAATGAAAATAATTAAAAGAAGCTGTAGTGAAATAGTGTGTCTTTCAACTTTTGATGGAAATGTGCAGTAATAACTTTTAAATTAAATAGTAAAAAACATCTTATAAAATCATCTCACTTCAACTTAATCATAGTGAATATTTTTTAGAAGATACATTATCTTTACTGGATCGTTCTTTGGGATTTCAAAATACCATGATGGCATCTTTATCAAACACAGGTATTAAAGAAATACCTGTTAATTTTGTAACTCATCATGTTGATTTGAGTTTCTTACAGAATTTGTTATCATATTTAATGAGTCATAATCATTTTATTGATTCTATACAAGATGTTTATATATTAAGTCATGATGATAATTATAAAAAGAGTGATTTATAAAAAGATGTTTTAAGATACACTGATTATAAAGATATAGCTATTCAATTTATTAAAGATGAAAAAAGTCAGCAATATTTATCATGCATTATTTATCTTAATAAAAATGTATTTAAAAAAGATATAATTGATGTTTTAAACATTGTTCAATATCTTATTGCAAATGCACATCTTGAAAATATCAATATCAATAAATTGTATAGTCATATCAAAAAATTAGAAAAAATCATGAATTATTATTCAGCAGGTATTTTGTACATTTCATCTGATCATCATATTATTCACACAAATGCTATAGCAAAACAGTATCTTAGTGATTTAGGCTTTGATAATGAAAAGCTGTATAACATATTTTTTGCGAATCAAGTCCTTCCTTATTATATGAAAACAATACGTCATTATCAGTATTCATTACCACTTCGTATAGGAAATTATTTGTTTAGTGTTGTACCTAAGGCTGCTATAAGTGATGATATTTGTCCTGCTTATCAGATATTTGATAAGGTTTTAAATGAATTGAATTATGAAAAAAATCTTATAGAAGATATAGAACACACTGCTGCCTGCATTTTTATGATATATAGTGAAAACAATGAAAATCAAGTATCATCTTCTCGTTTAAAGGAATATGGTTTAACACCTAAAGAAATCAGTGTTGTTGAATTAGTGGCTAGTGGAAAGAGTAATAAAGAAATAGCAAGTATTCTTGATATTAGTGAAAATACTGTAAAAACACATATATCAAATGTTTATAAAAAGTTAAACATTAACTATCGTATAGAATTAATGAATTTTATTCATGCAAATAAGTAGATGAAAGTTTTGTTGTTATATGAAAGATGTATTAAATGATAAGCAAAAGAAATAGGAAATTTATTAGTTTCTTTGAGAAAAATGATGATATAAAGACAGATCCTAAAGATAGAACCTCTTGGATTTTAAAAAAGTAAGTTAGCCGAGATTATATGAGAGATATTGATTTATATGGTGACATCATTTTGACATCAAAAAATGTTTGAAATCAAAATAATAGCTGTAAATTCATGAAAATAGTGTAATAAATCGACTAAAAATAAACGAAAATAATACTTATAAAATAAAGGTTATCATACGTTGGTAATAAATTATTGATACCAATAAAATGATACCAGTTTGATACCATTAGCTTGTAAATGATGTAGAAATAGTATAAAATATATATGAAAAAGGACAGAAAAGATTATTTTATTAAACAAATATGTTTAGTAAAACTACGAATGTGAAGAGTTTGAATAATGTACAAAACGCTGCAACCCAGCATAAATAAAACAGAGTAGTGCACAATCAAATAGTATTATTAGTACAGAATAAAAACAGGTAGATATTATGCGCTTTATAACGGCATATCTTTCCACCTGTTTTCTATTTTATTCTGCGGTTAGTTTGCAGTTCGCTATTAGAACTTGCCGTTCTGATTCTGCCAAGTTGATTTTTCAGCAATAGTTTCCATTACATCCCAATGTTCTGCAATTTTGCCGTTTTCAACTCTCCATAAATCATAATAAGATGTAGGTGTTCCACCGAAAGTTCCTTCGCTAACTGCAAGTACATAATTACCATGTGCAAGCACCTGATGAACAGTAGTATAAATCATCTGCATGCCCTGATTGCCAAGTGCTTCAAGTGCTACGCCAAGTCCTGAAAGTCCGTCTGCAATACCTGTGTTGTGCTGAATATAAGTATCACCATCGAAGTAATCTGGAGTTTTTTCAGCATGATTTCCCTGCATTACATCATAAAGGAAATTATTTATTAGTTCACGGTTTGTTTCAGTCTTATCAAGATCCTTTATTTCTGCTGTTCCGTCTGTTTGTGTGTGACCTGATGGATTAGGGTCTGCTTTGGTTGCAAGGTTATCCCAGTGTTCTGCAATCTTACCGTTTTCATCAAAGCGGAAAATATCAAAGGCAACCTGTTCGCCTGCACCTGCAAAATTATAAACGGTCTGTAAGAATACCTTGTCGCCGTCTTCAAAAGCACGAACGTTGTTTACAGTAGTTTTTTCAGGAGCTGAAGCAAGGTATGAAACAGATCCTACAAAAGCATCTCTACCAGTACCATATGCAAGATTATGCTGGATATAATTTTCTGCAAGAAGCTCAGAAGCTTTTTCTGTATCACCTGTTGCAAAAGTGTTAATAAGTGCAAGAGCTTTGTCTGTATTTGTCATTGTATTTACCTCTTTATTGTCGTTTTTATTACCAAAGATTTTCTTAAAAATATTCATGTTTTTAATTACCCATAATCAACAGGTAAATCCAATTATTGAAATTATTTTTACGCATAAATA
>Ga0129311_1002579_pt1 | contig 10741 bp, 10 predicted proteins | sample Go1ome_FD_94435 | JGI IMG/M metagenome (GOLD analysis project Ga0129311, IMG submission 94435) | Western lowland gorrila individual fecal microbial communities from Wisconsin, USA - Go1022B metagenome | ecosystem: Host-associated > Mammals > Digestive system > Large intestine > Fecal | place... | reverse complement strand
TGATGAAAGAAAGCATTATCTGAAGCCGGAACAAGAGGTTAGAAATTATTTTCTGGCATTGAATTATCTGGAAGAAAAGGTAAATAAAAAAGAAAAATTTTCCAAGAAACTTATTTTGGATGTCCAGAAATTGGTGGAAAAGGGTGCTTCCAAGGAAAAAATCGGACTCAGGCGACCTATGCCGCCGGGGGTGTTATTTGCTGTATATGATTCTAAGACAGGAAATACCGCTTATATTCCACCGGAATATTGTGATATTCCGAGGCTGCTGGATGAGTTGATAGAGTATGTCAATACCACAGATGATCATCCGTTGATTGTAGCAGCAGTTGTGCATTATCAATTAGTGACGATACATCCGTTTGAAGATGGCAATGGCAGGACAGCAAGACTGTTATCCGGTTATATTATGGATCTGAATGGGTATGGATTTAATGGAGTCGGATCGTTGGAGGAATATTTTGCATACGATATTGATGAATATTATGAATCCATCCAGATGGGACTCCCTGCCTTGTATTATTCCGGGAGGGAGAATCCACCACATCCCGAGATTTGGATCCATTATTTCCTGCGGATGGTAAAACTATATTCCGGTAAAGTCTGTGATTTGCAGTTGGCTTCCGAAGAGGAAGATATTGCCGGAAGTCTCTCATTTTTGAAGGAGAAGGAAAAGGAACTCCTGCAATTTTTAATGAAAAATTATCGGGGAGAATTCACGCCGATTGAAGTCAGCAGAGAAATGTCAGTAACAAATAAGACGATCATTAACAGACTGGCGGTTCTGGTAAAAAATGGATTTGTTATTCCTATATTAGTAAAAAAGAGAATCCGGTCTTATGAACTCAGTGAATTTACAAAAGATCATAAAACGGAAATTATGAAAATGATTAGTTCTGGAAAAAAGGAGATCAAGTAAATGAATATTACCTACAAAAGACTTACAGAAAAAGAATTGAATACATTTATTGAGATGAGGATCAATCAGCTCAGGGAAGAAGGTGCCAAAGAAGAAATTGATCTGGCTCCGGCGTTAAAACAATATTATATGCGCCATATGGCGGATGGAACATTTGTATCATGGCTTGCTATTGACGGAAACAAGATCATTGGGACAAGTGGTATGTCATTTGTGGAGAAGCCGCCGTATTTTGGATGCCCGAGTGGAAAGATAGGTCTACTGTCCAGTATGTTCACAAACCCGGACTACAGAAGAAAAGGCATTGCAAAGGAATTGTTATCACGTGTTGTAAACGAGGCAAGAGAGTATGGATGTGGCACTGTGCAGATCACAGCATCCGATATGGGTGTTAAATTGTATACAGATTTTGGATTCGTGCACAATGAGAATTTTATGCAATATAAACTTTAGCAGTTATTCAAAAAGTATATGAGAATGTGTAAGAATGGAAGAAGGAACGGTATGAAATTATTATTCAAACAACGCCTGTTTTCATGGCTGGACAGCTATGATGTATATGATGAAAATGAACAGACAGCTTATGTTGTGAAAGGACAACTTGCCATTGGACACTGCCTCAATATTTTTGATGCGGCAGGCAATCAGCTTGGTACGGTCAGGCAGAAGCTATTGACATGGATGCCCAAGTATGAAATATACGAAAAGGAGCAGTATATTGGCTGCATCAGCCGGGAAGCATTTTCTTTCCGCCCGCGTTATGATATTGATTTTAATGGCTGGCATATTGAGGGCAGTTTTATGGAATGGGATTATACCATTACAGGGGCAAATGGTGAGCGGATCGCAACAATTTCCAAGCAGCTTTTCCGTATGACGGATACATACGTTTTGGATATTGCACGGGTAGAAGATGCCTTGCATGTCCTGATGTTTGTGCTTGCTATCGATGCGGAGAAATGCAGCAGGAATCAAAACTGAGAAGATTCATTTGACAAAAGAAATTATCATGTAAAAAAGGATGATCTGATGAAATTAAGTAGTTTAAACAAAAAGCAAATTGAAACAATCTATCAGGAGCGGATAAAAATTGATTTTCCGCCAAGCGAATTAAAGCCGCTGTCCATGATCTATGATGCGATAGAGCGAGGTATTTATGAATGTCTGGGACTTATGGACGGAACGGATATTGTGGGATATGCTTATCTGATCAGAAAGGGTGATGACTATCTGATCGATTATCTGGCAGTCTGCCTGGATCGCAGAAATGCGGGACTGGGCGGTGAAATGCTTCGGCTTTTGGGAGAATATCTGGCGCAGGCAGACAGTATTATCGGCGAAGTGGAAAACCCGGAATTTGCAGAAGAGGAAGCAGACCGGAAGCTGCAGACAAGACGATATGGCTTTTATATGCGGAACGGATTTCGTGACAGCGGTGTCCGCGTGACCTGCTTCGGCGTTCCCTTTATCCTGATCGAGACGGGAAAGCATATCCATACAGAGGATGAAATGCGAAAACTGTATGAACAGCATTACAGATCCGTGTTGTCAGCAGAACGATTTGCGAAGCATGTGATCATATAGAGATTTAAAAAGTCTGAATAAATCTATCAAGAAAATATCTTGAAGATTTTTCAGGCTTTTTTAATTTGATCATTATAAATTCAATTTTATCATTTTTATAAAAATGATAAAATTGAATTGACAATGATAAAATTGAAGAATATAATTTAAACATGAAATTTTGATAAAAAAGCTTATTATGGAGAAAAAGATGCGACAATATGATTATCGTGAAAAATGGAAAAAGTTATTGACGCCGGAAATAGTTTCTTATTTATCTTTGATTCATGAATTTAAAGGGGAACAGACTCTATTTATAGAAGCAAAGGCAGATACGCTGACACAACTTGTAGAAATTGCAAGAATTCAAAGCACTGAGGCATCCAACAAAATAGAGGGAATATATACATCTGATGAACGGTTAAAAGCTTTGGTAAAGGATACAACAAGACCTAAAACAAGAAATGAGCGTGAGATAGCCGGATATAGGGATGTGCTCAATACAATTCACGAGAATCATGATTACATTCCACCGAAGCCATCCATTATTTTGCAGTTGCATAGAGATCTGTATAAATTTGAGGGATCTGATATTGGAGGAAATTATAAAAGCTCGGATAACATTATAGAAGAAGAGGATGCTCTTGGAAATAAATTTGTAAGATTTAAACCTGTAGCTGCATGGCAGACGCCAGAAGCTGTGGATCGTCTATGCGAGGCATTTGAAGAAGCTCTTAAAGAGAAACAAATTGATCCGCTTATTTTGATTCCGATGTTTGTACTTGATTTTTTGTGTATACACCCATTTAATGATGGAAATGGACGAATGAGCAGGTTGCTTACATTATTACTGCTATATAGAGCGGGGTATATTGTCGGAAAATATATCAGTATAGAAAAACTAATTGAAAAGACTAAGGAGTCCTATTATGAAGCATTACAACAGAGTTCATTAAGGTGGCATGAAGATGAAAATGATTATGGGCCATTTGTAAAATATATGCTCAGCGTTGTGGTAGCTGCATATAGAGATTTTTCGGCAAGAGTGGCATTGCTTACGGTAGAAGGCAGGTCAAAGCCGGATCGAATACGGGAATTGATTAAAGGAACATGGGGTTCAATAACGAAGAGTGAGATCTTGGAAAAATGTCCAGATATCAGTCAGATAACGGTGCAAAGAACACTGGCAGAATTAGTGGAAAATGGACAGGTAATAAAAATTGGCGGCGGCAGATACACAAAATATACGTGGAATCGCGAAAAGATGGGAGATAGATAAATGATTACAGGAGAGTTAAAAAATAAAATAGATGGATTATGGGATATTTTTGCGGCTGGAGGATTAGTAAATCCGCTGGAAGTAATTGAACAGATCACATATTTAATGTTTATTCATGATCTGGATGATTCAGACAATAGAAGAGCAAAAGAAAGTGCTATGCTTGGATTACCATATCAAAGCATTTTTGCGGAAGAGGTAAAAATAGGGGACAGGGTTATTGATGGCTCACAACTTAAATGGTCTGTGTTTCATGATTTCCCGGCAGACAAAATGTATTCTGTTATGCAGGAGTGGGTATTCCCATTTATCAAGACGTTGCACAGTGATAAAAACAGTGCATATTCCAAATATATGGATGATGCTATTTTCAAATTACCTACACCGCTTGTATTGTCAAAGGTTGTGGATTCATTGGATGAAATTTACGAATTGATGAATGAACAACAGACATCAGATGTAAGAGGAGATGTATATGAATATTTGCTTTCAAAAATAGCACAATCTGGCAGAAACGGACAGTTTAGAACTCCTAGACATATCATTCGTATGATGGTAGAGCTGATGGATCCTTCAAGTGATGAAGTAATTTGTGATCCTGCCTGTGGTACATCAGGATTTTTGGTTGCAGCAGGAGAATATTTGAAGGAAAAGAAAAAAGAAGAGATTTTCTTTGATAAGCAAAAAAAAGCTCATTATATGAATCATATGTTTCATGGTTACGATATGGATCGAACAATGCTTCGTATAGGTGCCATGAATATGATGACACATGGAATAGATAATCCATTTATTGAGTATAGAGATAGTTTATCTGATCAAAATACAGACAAGGATATGTATTCACTTGTTTTAGCGAATCCACCTTTCAAGGGAAGTCTTGACGCAGAATCTGTATCGCCTGATCTACTGAAAGTATGTAAAACAAAGAAAACAGAACTTCTGTTTTTGACGCTCTTTCTTCGTATTTTGAAAATAGGTGGACGATGTGCCTGTATCGTACCGGATGGTGTTTTGTTTGGATCCTCTACAGCACATAAATCAATTCGAAAGGAAATTGTGGAGAATCAGAGATTGGAAGCAGTTATTTCTATGCCTTCCGGTGTGTTTAAACCATATGCAGGTGTTTCAACAGCAATTTTGATTTTTACAAAGACAGAGCATGGAGGAACAGATCAGGTATGGTTTTATGATATGACTGCAGATGGCTTCAGTTTAGATGATAAGAGAACGCCGGTAGCGGATAATGACATTCCAGATATCATAGAGCGTTTTAAAAATCTGGACAAAGAGGCAGATCGAAAACGTACAGAAAAATCATTCATGGTTCCAAAACAGGAGATTGTAGACAACGACTATGATCTCAGTATTAATAAATATAAAGAGGTTGAATATGTTGCAGTCGAATATCCACCCACATCTGAGATTATGGCAAATATCCGTGAAATAGAGATTGAAATTGGAAATGAAATGGATGAATTAGAGAGATTGTTAAAATTATAATATATTTAAAAATATTATGGAAAGGGAGAAACAAATTCGGATTTGTAGGGATGATGTAGATGGAAATAAAGAAATTGGGAACTATATGTAAACTAAAACAAGGTTTTCAAGTTCCTTTGTCAGAACAAGAAACAGAAAAAAAAGAAGGTTATGTTAGATTTATAAGAATAGTTGATTATACTCAGAACACGAATGATATCAGATATGTCATAGATAATGAAAAATATTATTATGTAAAACCTGATGATGTAGTTATGGTACGATATGGTGCTGCTGGAGAAGTCGGACATGGTATCTCGGGAGTTATTGCAAATAATATGTTTTTAATTGAACCAACAATTGATATCAATAAAAACTATTTATTTTATTTTTTATCTCAAAAAAATGTAAAAAATAAATTGCTTTCGACTTCAACATCAACAACTATGCCTGCATTAAACTTCAAAATAGTAAATGATTTAGATATTCCTATTTGGGATAGAATAAAGCAGAACAAAATAGTAGAAGTATTTGATGAATTATCAAAGATAATAGCTGACAGAACAAAAGAAATTAGTCTTTTAGATGAACTCATCAAAGCCCGATTTGTCGAGATGTTTGGTGATCCAGTTTCAAATCCATTAGGCTGGAAAAAGAAAATGCTTAAAACTGTATGTGTTAAGTTGAATGATGGAACACATTTTTCTCCTGAAAGTTTTGAAGAAGGAGAATATAAATATGTGACTGCTAAAAATATAAAAGAGTCCGGGTTTGATTTTACAAATATCACATATGTTTCCGAAGCGGTTCATAGACCAATTTATGAGAGATGTAATCCTGAATTAGGGGATGTCTTATATATCAAAGATGGCGTTACAACAGGAATTGCAATGGTTAATACTATTAATGAGGAATTTACATTGCTTTCCAGCGTAGCTTTGCTTAAACAAAATAGAAAGATAATGGATGGATATTTTTTAGCAGCGGTGTTGAATAATGAAAATATGTATTCGGATATTAGAAGTAATATGGGCGGAGCTGCAATTACGAGGTTAACTATTGCAAAACTAAATATGATTCAAATAATTGTTCCTCCCTTAAAACTTCAGCAACAATTTGCCGACTTCGTCCACCAAGTCGACAAATCAAAAGTTGCAGTGCAAAAGGCATTGGATGAGACTCAGCTATTATTTGATAGTCTAATGCAGCAATATTTTGGGTAAGTGCAGTTAAGGAGGGGAATAAATGGAAGGACGATTTGAAAAGCAATTATTGCAATGTAAATCTTTAGATGAATTTGTAACGATGTTCTTTGGATTGAGTAAACAACAGCAAATGTCAGTTTTAGGTGATGAAATTCGAATCCCTAAAGGGACTAGGTTGTATAGAGCCAGAAAATATGAAGGCATACCATTAACACACGAAAATGATTGGTGGTTGCCTCCAGCCGATAAAGTAAAAAAGGGAAGATTTAATTATCCTAAAAAACCGGTATTATATGTTAGTACAACGGATTTCATTTTACCGAGAGAAATTGGATTAAATGTAAATGAAAAATACTATCTTGCAAAGTATGAATGTAAAGAGGATATTCGGGTTGGATCACTTTTAGAATCACATAACAGGATTACATGCCTATTACATAAAATGGCAATGGCTGTAGAAAGTGCGGAAAAGATGACAGAAGATGAAAAAATGGAACTACAAAAATGTAAATGTGAAGATGGTAGTACTTCAAATTTTATTGGTGATCTAAATTCAGTATTTTGCATTTATAAGTTTTTACATAGAGATTTATATGATATTACAAATAAAATAGCTGATTTGCTTTTACAGAAGTATCCTGACGGATTTAGGTATTGTTCGTGTTATGCACCAATTGAAGCATCTGGAGGGAGTTCGGTTGTTACACTTGCAGGTGAGCTTATAGCAAATTATGCTCTCACAGAGGCAGGTGTAAAGAAGTTAAAATTAATAGATACTGCGGAAAGGTTGTATACGGAAGAAGAATACAAGAACAATGATCGGAAGATGTTTATAAGCGTAAATTTAAAAGTATAGTGAAGATTATAAATAAATAAAATGAATGGTTGCAGGATGTTGGTATATAGGAGGAATGTATCAACATGGAAGAAAAAATTGTTACCGTATTAAATGAAATGGCTGCATACTTATCCATTGCACAAATGAAGAAATTGCAAGAAGTCATTGTAAAAGCGTTTGCTGAAAATGAGGCTGTCAAAGAAAATATTTCTAATGAAGAGTATCTTTCGATGTTTCTTGCGGCAAAGCAAATTGAGGGATGTTCAGCTCGGACAATTCAGTATTATAAGGTTACTGTTGAACATATGATCAGAAGGATTCCGATAGAGATCAGAAAAATAACTACAGATGATATCCGAGAATATCTAGCGGAATATCAGAAAATGAATTCTTGTGGAAAAGTTACAGTAGACAATGTTCGACGCAATTTATCCAGTTTTTTTTCATGGTTGGAAGAGGAGGACTATATTTTAAAGAGCCCTATGAGGCGGATTCATAAGATAAAAACGAAACAGGTTGTGAAAGAGGTCATTTCAGATGAAATGATAGAGCAATTAAGAGATCATTGTAAATGTAAAAGAGATTTGGCAATGATAGATCTACTATATTCTACGGGAATAAGAGTGGGAGAACTTGTTGGATTAAATCGTACAGATATCAATTTTGAGGAAAGAGAATGTGTCGTTTATGGTAAAGGAGATAAAGAACGGCGTGTGTACTTTGATGCAAAATCTAAGCTGCATTTGCAAGATTACTTAAAAGAACGTGTAGACGACAACCCGGCACTTTTTGTAACACTGGATGTACCATATGAACGATTAAAAATTAGTGGTGTTGAAATTCGTGTTCGTGAGTTGGGAAGAAAATTAAATATGGATAAGATACATCCTCACAAATTTAGAAGAACGATGGCAACCAGAGCAATAGATAAGGGAATGCCCATAGAACAGGTGCAAAAAATCCTTGGACATTCACAAATTGATACAACGATGCAGTATGCTATTGTAAATCAAAACAATGTGAAATCAGCGCATAGAAAGTATATAGCATGATTGCTATAGATGGTGAAAATTATGACAAAGAAGGAAAAAGCTTTCCAAAAATCATTGAAAAATTGGGACAAGGTCTTAAAACATATTATTCCTCAACTTCGGATTTGTAGGGATTATGATATGAAATTGAACGAGATATGCGAGGTATATTCTGGCTATGCACTCAAGGTATTTAACAATGCTGAAGATGGACTTCCAGTTGTAAAGATTGGCAATATTCTCACGGATGGAACATTAAATCTTGAAGAATGTCAGTATACAACAGATAGTGTTAATGAAAAATACTGTTCTCAAAGGGGTGACATTTATATAGCACTTTCAGGAGCAACTACTGGAAAAATTGGAATAATGGATGCTGGTGAGAAGTATGTTATAAATCAGCGAGTAGGAATTGTAAGACAGAAATCAGATGGTATTCCACAAGAGTATATAAAGTATTTTTTGTTAAGACAAACTGATAGAATTCTTCAAGAGGCTGCAGGTTGTGCTCAACCTAATATTAGCCCGAAGCAAATTGCTGAGTATGTTATCCCTGACACGTCACGAGAGAAGATGCAAGAAATATGTGAAGTGTTGGATAGAATAAAAAAAATAATAGATAGTCGCAAAGCAGAAATTTCTGTGTTAGATGATCTCATCAAAGCCCGATTTGTCGAGATGTTTGGACATCAAAGCCATAATGAAAAATCATTACCATATATGACAATAGATGATGTTGCAGAGATTTATTTAGGCATAACGCATACACCGACTTATGTAGATTCTGGCGTAATGTTTATATCAGCAAAAAACACTTCTGGAGATTTTTTAGATTTGTCTGATGTGAAATATATTTCAAGAGAAGAATTTGAGGGAGCACCAAGGGGTTCGAAACCGCAAGTGAATGATGTATTGTTTTCGAGAGTGGGTTCTAATTTAGGACATCCTGTAATTTTGGAAGAAGAATTGGAATTATGCACATTTGTAAGTTTAGGCTTTTTAAGGAGTAAGGGAACTGTTACGAGCAATTATCTTAAACATTGGATGCGGGATGAATTTTTTGCAAAACAAGTATCTGAGCATGTTAAAGGTGGAGGTCAGCCAAACTTAAATACAGGTTGGCTAAAAGAATTTAAGATCATTGTTCCTGATTTAGAGAAACAAAAAGAGTTTGATGATTTTTGCAGTCAAGTCGACAAATCAAAAGTTGTCTATCAGGGTTGTTCTCAATATATTGCATAAATGTTATAATATAAATCGATATACATATTTAATTACTAACTAAAACACCTACGAATTGTGTTGGGGGATAAAGTATGGTTACTAATTTTGATTACCTGAAAAATGAATCGAGATTCTCTGATTTCGCAGAGGTGGCAATTTCTGCTGAAAAGATTATTTTAATTGATCCGCAGGCAAGTATTATCAATTGCCGTAGGGCAATGGAATTTGCTGTCAAATGGATGTATTCCGTAGATGAAGAGCTGGAAATGCCATATCAGGATAACTTACAAAGCCTGATGAATAATGAAGACTTCAGGGACATTGTAGGACCGGATATCTGGAAGCGTATGGATTATATCCGTCGATGTGGAAACAATGCTGCACACAGCAATAAGAAACTGGGAAAAGATATTGCGATGCTGTGTCTCGAAAATCTTTTTATTTATCTGGATTTTGTGGCATGCTGTTATTCTGGTAATTATGAAGAACGAACTTTTGACAGATCAGTTTTGACAGAGCGTATTGAAAAAGCAAAGGAATCTAAAAAGTTAGCGGATGCTACAAAGGAGCAGCTTGTCAGAGAGCAGGAAAGAACAGCACAGCAGGAGCTAAATCTGAAAAAACTGATAAAGGAAAATGCATCCTTAAAAGAAGAACTTTCTGCCCGCAGACAGGAACAACAGCAGACTTATGTTCCCAAACCACTTGATTTATCTGAATATAAAACGAGGAAGCTTTACATTGATGTAATGCTTATGGATGCAGGGTGGATACAGGGAAAAGACTGGATGAATGAAGTAGAGCTCCGGGGAATGCCTAATAAATCAGAGGTAGGATATGCAGATTATGTGCTCTATGATGATATGCACCGACCGCTGGCACTGATTGAAGCGAAAAGAACGTGTGTAGATGTATCCAAAGGGCGACAGCAGGCAAAATTATATGCGGATTTATTGGAAAAGCAATGTGGAAGAAGACCTGTTATTTTCCTGACCAATGGGTTTGAAACACATATTATCGATGGAAGATATCCGGAAAGAAAATGTGCAGCTATTTATTCAAAGCGTGATCTGGAAAAGTGGTTTAATCTGTTATCCATGCGAACAAGTCTGCGACATGTTGTTGTAGACAAAAATATAGCAGGACGTTACTATCAGGAAGCAGCAATTAAGGCAGTTTGTTCAAATATGGATGAAAAGA
>Ga0129311_1002575_pt1 | contig 10752 bp, 11 predicted proteins | sample Go1ome_FD_94435 | JGI IMG/M metagenome (GOLD analysis project Ga0129311, IMG submission 94435) | Western lowland gorrila individual fecal microbial communities from Wisconsin, USA - Go1022B metagenome | ecosystem: Host-associated > Mammals > Digestive system > Large intestine > Fecal | place... | reverse complement strand
TACATTGGTTCTGTGGTTGAACACATTCAGTGAACCCTTAACATAGATTTCAAGTGCGGTTGCAATTCTTTTTGCTTCCGGTTCATCCTGTGCAAGAATGCTGTTGTAGAGGTCTTCCAATATCGGCATATTCTCCGGTACTGGATGTTGCAGGTAATCCCTGTAAATGATTCTTACGCATCTGTCAATGATGGTCTTTTCAATCGGCTCTAATCCGTTCTTTCCACCAATGATAAGTTCACACAGGGACAGTACAAAATCTGCCTTTAAACTGATTGGGCTGTCATCATCCGAATAATCCAAGTTAATATCCATAGGATTTACATAGTCTGTACTGTTTGGAGAAATACGGATAACCTGACCGTGAAGCCTTTTGACAAGCGGATAATACTCTCCCTCCGGATCACACAGGCAAATGTCATCCTGTGTCATGAAAAAGCAGTTGGTAATCTCTCTTTTTGCAGAGAATGATTTACCGCTGTTATGAACAATCACACCACATTCCAGCTCAAAATTCTGGAAAAGGTCTACCGTTACATCATAGACCGGGATTTCCTTATCAAGCACCACTCGCATCACATCCCTTACGGAATGCTGCGGCACTAATGCAGTACCCGGCTTTAAGTCCTGTGCTTCCACATATCCGTCATCCGCTGTTAAAAACCAGTGTTCCGGTGTACACTTGACCACATCCCCGGTATCCAGCGTTACCTCCACGATCTCCTTTACCTGTTTCATTACTTTTGCATCCGTACCATAAGAAAGCACTTTCTTCTTTTCGTGCATATCATAGCTTACAAGGGGAATGCCCTGCTCCATCTCTGCCATCTGTTCAAAACTCATGGTTCTTCCATCTGACAGTCTTACTCTCGTATCCCCGGTAAAACAACCCGGTGTACCTAAGATGAGTCCGTTAGGATTTTTCAGTTTCTTACGGTCTGCCATAATCATGTTGTTACTGACAGCATTGATGCCGTAATACAGTGCTTCCTTACTGTCCTGAAATAACTCCTGTGTAGTAAAAGGCACAAAAATAGCAGTGGCAGATGTGGTAAGTCCTCTCTGAATATCAATCTGATTCAGACCAATGGGAATACTACTCATAAGCCCTGCTTCCTGCTGGAAATCCAGTCTTTTCAGCGAACAGTTATATTTCTGCGCTACACCGGATGTCTGGAAAATAATATTATCCAATTTCTGCTTTGTCTTTGCCATATTACATACAAGGACTGTTACAAGGAACATTCTTTCATTTCTGGACTGCAAATCTTCCAGAAGTTTCTTTGCCTCGCCACCATAAGTTACTAGATCACTTGGCAGCACATCCATATCATATCCGCTGCGCACCGCCTTTTTCTGCTCCTCAATCTTCATCTTATCAAGGTCTGTGATTTTTAACTTAATCTGCTTGATTGCTTTTGCCTGATCAATCGGCTCAACATGAAGATTGACAATCACGGAATTATCCATATCAAGGAAATCTGCCAGCATCTTATCGGAAAGCTCCGGTGCTAAAATCTGCAAGTAAGATACTGCACCAATCGTATTTCCCATACGGAAGTACTTACCGTCCCTGAAATCAAAACTGGTAGGTGCAATAAAATCCTTTGAAGAAAGCCCGGTACGTGCAATCATGTCAAAGTTAAAGATGAAAGGCTCCTGCGTTTCCGGATTGAATGTCTCATACATGAGTTTCAGTCTTTCATAACCGGAAAGAGAATGGGAATCCACACCCATCTGCTTTAAATTTGCTATGATGTCTGCTTCCACTCTTTCCAACTTTGACTTTGCAGTACGAATGTTATCCGCTTCCAGACCAAAAGTAACATATTTCTTTCTTACCAGTCCGTTATTTCCTTTGGATAACTGCTCCTTTAACATCTGGGAATACTCTTCTCGAATATCATCAAATTCATCCCCGACAAGTGGAATTTCAATCTCATTCTCCATTTCCACACGGTTTGCATACTGGCTCATGCAGGAAAGCTGGATATGGATGCTGGAATCAAAATAATTATAAAAGTCGCACCAAAATTCAAAGGTTGCCGTCTTATCTTCATTCTGTGCCAGCTGATAGTTAATATCATAAAACTGGATGCACTTTGTAAAGTACTTTTCATTTACCCGGCAGATACCATCTTTATACATTTCCTTAAACGGAATGCTCTGCTGTGCCGTCTTAGGTACATCCTTTTTCTTCTTCTCCTTTAATTTCTGCTTAACAAGCATCTGCTTCTGTTCGCCGGAAAGGATATGTCCCATTTCCTTTCCGTTACTTACCTTTAGCTTTGCGCCCTTCAGATTTACTCTTGCCGGACTGGGCTTTTGGGTTTTCTTTTTCTGTTCCAATTCCTAATACCTCCTGTTCTTTGATTTCTCTCTGGATTACCGCATACATATTTTCCGTCTGATATGGTCGGATGCCCGGTACAAGGAACTTGGTACGGATCACATCCATCAGCACTTTTTCAAGCGGTCTTCCATCCTTTTCATATACTGCAAACATGAAAAACGGCAGTACCAGTAAGATCATGATGGTAGCTGCCATTGTTGTTCCCAGCGCATTCTTGGTCAGAAAGTAGATACCTACACCGATTGCTCCACCACTGCCAAAACACACCAGCTGTCTTTTTGTCAGATTAAACATTACCTTTGTCTTTACTTTCGTAAGGTCTTTCGGTACTTGTACATACGCCAATATTCTCACTTCCTTCCAAATCCACATCACACGTGACCTCATTTCCCCAGACATCCCATCCTTCGGTCTTTTGTCTGGCAAACATTTCAAGCCGGGGAACATCCCCCATAAGTGTGATAATTCTGTCTCTTGCTTCCTGCGGTTTCTTACTATGTTCCTCAATGTGGCTCATAATAATCTGATGCACCCCTGCATTCTGTCTCTTCGGTCTGCCCTTCGTTGCCAGAATACAAAGCTCTGCATTCGCTCTCGTCCAATAACCCATTCCCCAGAACAGGGAATCTGATTTTTTATTCTGCTTTACCCACACAAATGCTACGGTCTTAAAAGTAAATCCCCATGCTTCGATAACCGACAACCCTTCCAAAAGGCAGGGGAATGTAACCCATAAAAACAAGGCACAATCCTCTGCTGCTACATTCTGGACGGGCAACGCACGAATATCTTCTATCCGCATGGTGGGATAATGGCTTTCTGCACTTCTCCCTTCCCCTTTTTTGGAATAGACCTCATAGTGCCACGGTGGATCAGCATATATCACGTTATATTTTTTCTGCTCCATCTGTTTTCCCCCCTTTAGTGTGCATTGAATACCTGTTTTGCAAGTGAACCTGTCTTAAACAGGGCAAAACAAAGCACCACGGTATAGGCTGCAATGGAAAACAGTGCGGAGTGTACATTTGCTGCAATGGTCATACTGTTTACAAGGACTGCATAAATTCCTACGCATACAATAATGAAAAATCCCTGAAATCCCAGTGCTAAAAGTCCCCTTGCATAATTTGTACCTATCTGTCCCCACTCCCTGTTAGTCAGTGTGGCAAATGGTACTGGTGCAACGGATGTGTACAGATAAATCTCAATCATACGTCCATACATGATTACCGTAATCAGAATTGACATGATTTTCATACACATACTGACAAGCATGGTTTCCAGTGATAGCTGCAACAGTTCTCCGATTTCCATAGACTGCATTCCGGTACGCATGGAATCTAAGGTACTGGCTACATCAATGTTGGTATCGTGTCCGATTACCCCCGCTGCTGATGAGACAAGATGCTGTCCTACATCAAAGACCGCCATTACAATATCAAAGGTATTTGTTACCAGATAGATTGCGATCCAAGCCTTAAAGAACCACTTGAAAAACATCCAAGTATCCACATCATGCAGGTTATTTCTCTCCGTAACCATTGAAATCAACTCATAACAGAGTACAAACGTGATAATCAGTCCTGCAATCGGTATCACTACCGATTCGGATAAGTTCTGAATCATGCTAAAGATGCCACTATTCCATCCCTGCGGAGTCTGCCCCACTTCGGTAGCAATAGTGGCTGTCTTATCATTTACATCATTGAACATAGTAGTCAGGTTCGACTCTACGAAACCTATCAGAATTTCCTTGATTGCTTCTTTTATCTGTTCAAATAAGTCAAACATCTGCTACTTCCTCCTTTGCCTGTTGTCTTAGAAAAGTCCACCAAGCAGAGGAATAAGGGTAGTACCGATTAACGCTACACCGCCACCTGCCATTAACTGCTTCATTCCCTGTGACTTTGCACCCGGATTATCATTTCCGTAGCCTTCCATGAGGTTGATTACACCCCATACACCAAGACCTGCCCCAAGTGCGATTACTAATGTCTGCAATACTCCTACTGCGCTGTTAAAAAATGCCATAATTCTTTTTCCTCCATATTCTTTTTCTATTTTCGTTGCATCCACTTCTGGTCATTCTGACCAGAAGTGAACAGTTACTCTTTGCGGTTTCTTAGAAAAGACCGCTAAGAAGCGGGATTAAGGTTGTGCCGATAAGTGCAACACCACCGCCAGCCATCAGCTGCTTCATTCCCTGTGACTTTGCACCCGGATTATCGTTTCCGTATCCCTCCATGAGGTTGATTACACCCCATACACCAAGACCTGCTCCAAGTGCGATTACAAGTGTCTGCAATACTCCTACTGCGCTGTTAAAAAATGCCATAATTTCTTTCCTCCGTTTTTTTGTTGTATTTTGTTATGGATGCCCCGGCATTTACCGGAAGCATCCTTGTTACTGGGTATCTTCTTAGAACAAACCACTAAGAAGTGGGATTAAGGTTGTACCGATCAGTGCGACACCACCACCAGCCATCAGCTGCTTCATTCCCTGTGACTTTGCACCCGGATTATCATTTCCGTAGCCTTCCATGAGGTTGATTACACCCCATACACCAAGACCTGCTCCAAGTGCGATTACCAATGTCTGCAATACTCCTACTGCGCTGTTAAAAAATGCCATAATTCTTTCTCCTCCTTGTTTTTAGGCACAAAAAAAGACAGGATGCTCTTGATTCGGATACATCCTGCCTACCAGTGCCTTTTTTTCATATTCAGTTCCTCATAGTTTAATTTCAGTTACCTCGACCTGCTGATTCTTTTTCAGGACAAGTCGGTGCTTCAAATACTTTTCCACATCAAAAGTATATTTCGGGTTCGCTTCTGACAATTCCCGATAACGCTTATGCTTTGTAATATCAAACTTATCGCTAAGAAATGGTCTGACACCACGAAGCTGAACAATACATTTACTGCCATCCATTACTGCAAGCTCATCTCTTGACATCAAATCCTTTCCAGTTTTTTGATAATTGATGCCGTAAGACTGGCTCTGTCCTCTGGTATCGGATGTATTGAATAAATCAATGGTTTCCTTGCCAAGCGTTTCTGAAATCTCCTTCAGCGTTGTACCCTCTTTTCCACCTAAGAAAATGGTGGTGTCACAGTTACCCTCAATCGTATCTGCGTTATCCTTATAAATACTCTTTAGCTGGCTCTTTGCCTGTAAGATCAGTGCTGCACTAATTTCCCTGCTTCGGATTACCGCTATAAGCCTCTGCATATCCGGGATTTTGATATTTGCGAACTCGTCCAAGAGACAGCGCACATGAACCGGAAGCCTTCCCCCATATTCATCATCTGCTTTGGTACACAGAATATTGAACATCTGCGAACAGCACAGGGCTGTCACAAAATCAAAGGTACTGTCCGTGTCACTGGTAATGATAAAAAGTGCTGTCTTCCTATCCCCCAGTGTATCCAGTTCCAGCTCATCATAACTCATAAGCTCTCTAAGCTCTGCAATATCAAATGGTGCAAGTCTCGCACCACAGCTAATCAATATGGATTTAGCTGTCTTTCCGGCTGCCAGCTTGTACTTCCGGTACTGCTTTACCGCAAAATGATCCGGCTCCTTCTCTGCAAGTTCCTCAAACATGAGGTCTACTGCATTCTTGAAATTCTCGTCATCTTCCCTTGTTTCAGATGCGTTAATCATTTCAAGCAGGGTAATAATATTCTTCTCTTCTTCCGGTGCTTCATACCAGATATAACCGATATATGCCTGATACAAAAGTCGTTCCGATTTCACCCAAAAGTCTTCCCCCGACTTATCCCCCTCGCCTTTGGTATTCTCAATAATGATATTTACCAGTTTGAGGATGTCCTTTTCACAGTGGATATACACAAACGGATTGTAGTGCATGGACTTTTTGAAGTTAATCGTATTTAGCACCTTGATACGATACCCACCTTTCTGTAGCATATGCCCCAGACGGATTAGGATAGTGCCTTTGGGATCAGTTACCACATAAGAGCTGTGCATCTGCATCAGGTTAGGCTCTACAAAAAATCTCGTTTTACCTGAACCTGAACCACCGATTACAAGTACATTTTTATTCCTTGCATACTTCGGTATCTTAGGACGGCTGTTCATGGTAAGCCCCTCTGTCTGGGAAAGAATGATGTTCTGCTCCGGGTTTTCATCCATGTAAGGCTTGATGTCCTCCGGTTTTCCCCATCTGGCAGAACCATACTCCTCTCCCTGTCTGAATTTCTTTGCATTCTTGCTTTTCATATAAAGTGCCAGCTTTAGAAGAAGTGCCACCGCTACTCCAACCAGCATATCTACCGGATGGATACTGGGTAGTGGATTCTTGAATACACTCTTAAAATACATCATACATCCATATATCTTCATTCCTGCATTCTTGGCATCCACCATACGGTAGAGCCAGCTGATTTTGTCAGCAAAATACCAGATAAACAGAAACGGAAGATTGAGGATAAGCAATTTCTTCAAATCCTTTTTCATCTTTCCTGTCCCCTGTTCTTTGTTCTGACCTTTTCACGCTGCTTCATATTCTTTACCATCTCCACAGACTTTGCCAGCTTCGCACGTACTGACTGCTTGACCTGCGATTTTTTCAGATTTACTTTCGTATAATCCTTGAAAGCCTCTGTCATCACATCCACATCCCTTGCCTTGAAAAAGACAATATACTTAGGGGGATGCACAGATGAATCTTTCTTTAGCGCAAAATCAATTCCATATTTCCGGGCTGTTCTCTCAAAATCCTTGATGTTTCCATCCGTAATCTCAATATTGGAAAGCCCGGTATTCTGCTTCATCAGTTCCGCTACAGATTGCTTTCCATGCTTTTGCACATCTGCGGTTGGCTTTTTGTTCTTCTGATCCTGCAAGTACTTTTCCAATGCCCGGCGTAATTCCGCTGCACCCATCTTTGCATTATTTACTACAAGGGCAACTACTTTTTCATTGATTTCATCCTGCATGGGTTTCCTCCTTTCCTTTGTGATACCGGGTGCATTCCTTTCTTACAAGGTGGATGCACCCTTTCCCATAACCATATTCTCATACTGTCTCCTTTCCCAATAAAAAATGCCTTCCGGTTTAGTACCAGAAGACATCTTCTATTTTACTTATGCATAAATATTTACCTTTTTTCCATTGATGTAAGTTGTATTTACAATCCGAATATGCCCATACTGTATTGCCCGTGCTATACAGCCTCCTGCAGATTTTTTCTTTCTACCCAATGCATGAATACTGTAATCACTCACATCATTACCATTCATTGTACCCCTCCGTCTGATTTCATTGATTATATCCCACATCATTGCAAATACCTCCTAACTTAATGATTTGAACTCTCTACATACTTCAATAATTTTTTTCTGTGCATCTCTTCTCCCTAACGATACAAATGCACTATCGGATACATTAGCATTCATAAATATATCAATTACAGTTTTAAGAATTTCGCTTGTTGAATCATTAAACTCTGCTTCGTCTCTTTCAATTTCTGTTGCTTGACCATTATTGCACAACAGATGATTTTGAGAATCCTTAAACTCTGCCAGTGTATCCATTTTCGCAAGTTCCTGCGAGAATACTGCCAATGCCTTTGATGGATTAACAAGTTCATCTTTTGATTCAAGAATTATTACAAACCCATCCGATTCATACTTAATTTCCGTGATTTTTCTTGCCTTTTTCATCTTGTCTGCTCTAAGATTATACAATTCCTGACCATTTCCAAGTTCAGACTGATAATTCAAATAATTGACATTTCCAGATGCATAACGGAATTTCATGGGAATGCTGTAGACAAACATATTACGCCTCCTTACTTGATATTGTGTTTGATTACGGTTTCTATATCAAGTATAATACTCCCATATTCTCCCCCTGTCAATACTTGTTTTCAATTTTGTTTCAGTTTTTATATCAAGTATTATTCATATCATAATTGACCAACTGCTGATAATAGTTGTTTATCGTAAGTGGTGCATTATATAAAACAGTAAGTAGATACTGCTTTACATTCCTTATCTTGGAACAGTTATTGTTAAGGCAATCCATAACATACCGGATGTGACCGCTATCCAATTTGAGGAAGCGTGACTTTACTACCTCTTTTGGCTTGTCATCCCCGGCAATCCGGATTACGCTTCGCTGGCTGCATATGGTATCTACCATAAGTTCCACCAGTTCATCCAGTTCCTCTTTCCTGTATTCATTCAGCAGGTATGGGTATTCAATATTCTCATGGATAAGCTCCAGATATTGTTGCCGTTCCCTGCACATTCTGTCAGCATCTTCTTGTGAATACATTCCTGCCTCCTATCAAAAAAGAGCATCCTGCCTATGTGACAAAATGCTCTCTGCTTCATTCCTATTTATTTGTAAAATACATTTCAAGTGCCTTTTCTATGATAGACACCGCTTCCTTCGGCTCTACATCATGAAAGTACTTATGATATACTGCCGTACCGAGCTTCACGCTCTGGAATTTCTTTTCCTGCTTCTTTCCATTTACCAAATCATCAATGGTATCATTCACATACTGCTCTGTCAGCGTTTCATCATTTTCTCTGAACATCTTGGCTATATCCTCACTGATTTTATAGCCGTATTCGCTCACTGCCTTAAATACCCATAGCTGCTTTTCCTCCGGCAGAAATGATATATGGAAATATGCTCCCTTTGCTATGGCATTATTATCTACCATATCCTTAAAGGGCTGCACCAGATGATTGATTCTAAGCATTCTTGCCATCTTACTTCCGGACATTCCATACTCACTGCTGATAGCATCCCTTTTATCTAACTTCTGGTCAGATTGACCAGAGGTTGATTCAATGCCACTCATTTTTTCAATCTCACGGATGATGTCATTACGCTTTCCCTGACTGATTACCCTATCATATTCAATTTCAAGGGCAGCTGCTTGTTCACTTGGCAATAACTCTGAAAATCCTCTCTGTATAAGGTTGGTTTCAATAACGTAGGTATAGGCTTCCTTCTCGGTAAGACCTATCTTTTCAATTACCGGAACTTCTGTAAGACCTGCCAATATCGCTGCATTCAGTCTGTTGTGACCAGAAAGGATTTCCAGCTTTCCCTTATACATTCTTACAAGTATCGGTATCATAATACCATGCTCTCTAATGCTCTCCACCATATCATCAAGTCTCTGTCCCTCATACAATTTGAACGGATGATTATGGAAAGGTACAAGCTGCTCTACAGGTACTTTCTTTACTTCATTATCCTTGCTTACGCTTACACTGTCATCATCCAAATAATCAAGTACATCAGATGCCAGCTTTCTTTTCTCTAATCCCTTACTCACAGCTTACTACCTCCTTTGCCAATGATTGATATGCGATACTTGCCGGAGAAGTTGCAGAATATTCAGCTACATTTTCCCCTGCATAAAGAGATTCCCCTACCTTTATTGTGTATGGTATCTTTGAATCAAAAATCTTTATCCGGTCTGCTGTATATTCCATAAGGTCTTGATATACCCTGCGATACAGCTTCGTTCTGAAATGGCACATGGTTAAACAGATGCCGGAAATCCCCAGTTTGGGATTGATTCTCTTTCTTACCTTAACAATGGACTTAATCAAATCATCCAATCCTTCCAATGAAAAATACTGGGGACTAACTGTAATCATCACATCATCTGCTACTGCCAGCGCATTGATGGTCAGTATTCCAAGTGACGGATTCGTGTCAATCAGAATGTAATCATAATCGTCCCTTAATGGCTCAATGATTTCTGCCAATGTTCTTTCTCCACCTGCTTCTGCCAACAGCTTTGCTTCGATTGTTGACAAGGCTCTGTTTGAACCAATGAAATCCACACCATCACAGTCATAGATGTATACTGATTTCTCTGGCAGTACCATTTCATCTTCACTCTCTATACAGATATTCATAAGGTCTGCTATTGTCATATCAATAGACTGCTTACCCTCTTTTGCCAAGCAGGATGTCAAATTACCCTGATGGTCAAAATCAACTGCCAATACTCTTTTTCCCATTGCTCTTAGGGATGATGCTAAGTTAAATGTTGTGGTGGTCTTTGCTACCCCACCTTTCTGATTTGCTACTACAATAATCTCTGCCATAAATTTTATCCTCCTATGCTATCAGGCATCTTACTATGCCCTTAATTACTCGCCAGACAAGTACCACACCACCAATAAGACCTGCAAACATAACATTTAAGAACCAAATGCCTATTGTTGATGCCAAGTCGTGCCTTACTGGTACAAGGAAGTGTCCCATCTTCGTGATACCGAATGGAAATCCTACTACTATCCATAGCCATAAAAAATTGCACCCATCTTCTGACACATATACGGTTCGGAATACAGCTGCAAGGATGATAGCCACTGCAATAGGTAGTACAACT
>Ga0129311_1002574_pt1 | contig 10752 bp, 10 predicted proteins | sample Go1ome_FD_94435 | JGI IMG/M metagenome (GOLD analysis project Ga0129311, IMG submission 94435) | Western lowland gorrila individual fecal microbial communities from Wisconsin, USA - Go1022B metagenome | ecosystem: Host-associated > Mammals > Digestive system > Large intestine > Fecal | place... | reverse complement strand
GAAAGCTTAGTCTTAATCATACAGCAGACCACACCACATGCCCTGAATATAAGTGCAACAAAAATCATTACTACAGCATAAATTCCCGCCTTTGCCATATATCTGATATCCACGGCTGCACCTACCAAAACAAATAATATAACCTCAGCAGCAATCCACAGCTTACCGAACTTTTCTGATAATCGTCCAGATACACTTTGAGGACATTTCACCTTTAACATACATGCCATACTCACAACTGCAAGAAGTCCTGACACAGCTACAATATCAGTAAGCCATCCCTCTATTGCAACAAGTACAAATGATACGCCAAGAACAATAATAACCTTAGTACTGTTTCTTATACAATGCTTGTGTGCATATGCTGTCTCAAAAAACAAACTGAGTATTAATCCAACTATCGCACCGAGTATTACTCCAAGCACAATAGAAACCGGAATATTAATGAAATCTGCAATCCTTGCTCCCTCGCCCTGTGCCATTCCAAGGAATGTAGTAAATAATACAATAACGAAAATATCATCGCATGACGCTCCAGCCATAATGAGCTGTGGAATACTTTTATCTGTTCCATATTTTTCTTCCATAAGATTCACCATTCTTGGGACAACAACTGCCGGTGATACAGCGGCAAGCACAGCACCCATAACAGCGGCAGATACCCTGCTGATACCAAGAATTATTGGTGCAAATATGACATACCCTATAATTTCAAATGTTGCAGGCAAAAACGACATTAGCACTGCCGGTCTGCCAACCTGTTTCAAATCCTTAAGATTTAGCGACAATCCTGCTTTAAGAAGAATTATTATCAGAGCCATCTTTCTAAGCTCTGCCGATATTGACAATATAGAAGGATCAAGGAAATCAAGCACATATGGTCCTAATATAATACCTGTCAGCAACATTCCTATTATTCTGGGCAGATGTATCATCTGGCATATAGCCGCAAATGATAGCCCTACAAGAAATATAAGTGCAAGTGACGTTAACATATAAAAACCTCCTTTAAACACAAAAAAGCTGATGCTTTCTGTGTCATAAATAATAATCACAGAAGTCATCAGCTAATAAGCGGTTTTGGTTTAAATCCAAGGGAGAACTTCATTCCCATAATTGTTATAATACATCATTAACATTTATTATATCATCACAGCCATATATGTGCAACGAAATTTTTTAATTCGTCATAGCTTCTATCTTTTTCCTGAGCTCAAGCATTTTCCCATCCATCTTAGCCATAACATCAGAATAATTTCGTATTTCACGTTCTATATTCTCAAGCTCTCCCGCACTCTTCTTATAACACATCTGGTTGTCAAGCTCCGCCCAGTAATCCATCGCAAATGACCTTATCTGGATTTCCACTCTTACGTCCTCAGTAACCGAATTATATATAATAGGTACATCCACGATAAGATGTATGCTCTGATAACCTGATTTCTTAGGTTTTTTCACATAATCCTTTTCTTTAATTATCTTTATATCCTTCTGTTCACGTATAGCCTTCTCAATGCGGTATATATCATCACAGAAAAAGCAGACAACCCTGACACCTGCTATATCATTAAGATTGTTTACAGCACTATCAAAGCTGAGCTCTAGCTCTTTTCTCTCAAGCTTCTTACATATACTGTGTGCAGTTTTAATTCTACTAAGCGTATTTCTAACTACGGGGCGTCCTAACTGTTCTGTTAAATCTGCATTTATATATTGAAGCTTAGCCATTATCTCCTGAATACCATATTGATATCTGGCTAAAATCATTGGCTGCTTCATTCTTTTAGCTATTATTTTCTCCTGTACATCGCATTCTTCTTCAAATGTCGCCTGTTTTTCTACCTTTTTACTTGTCAATATTCTCTACTCCATCTTTTTCTTTTTATTATAGCTTTCTACATATTTCCCATATATCTGTAAAAAGTTAATCTAAATTTAAATATATGTTAAGCAGAGCTTATTTATAACTTTTTAAAACTTTTCTCACAAAGAGAACACACTTTATTAACAATTTTCCTATATACTACAAAACATAGACGAAAGAAAATAAGAATCTAGATATTAATTCTGCTTAGGCAGATTAATATATATTATCCTCCCCTCTTTTAATGATAGAGCAGTCATCATTGCGGCTGCTCTACTTTTATTTTATAAATTATTCAATAATATATTAAATATTAATATTTATGAAGCTGTCCTCACGTTCTCCAAGCTTCATATTCTCCATATTCTTAACAGCTTCATCTATCTGCTCTCTCATTCCCTCAGTAGTTCCTGTTGTCTCTCCATAATTCAGATATGCAAGTACTGTAAGCATCTCCGATTCACTGTCTGCATAGTATCCCGTACCTTCCTGTCTCATGTCTCCTACATTCTTAACAAGTTCAAGAGTTTTATTAGGAAGTGTTCTGTAATCCCAGCTTCCCACTGTCTTTGTTTCACCTAACATATCTATACCTCCACATAATCCACACTTCTTTTCATTTATGTATATTTTAGCACACTTGACTAAAAAAAACAGTCGGTTTAAGTGAATATTCTAAATATTTTAATTTGACACTTTAGTTCTCTACTGTGTTATTTACAAAAAATATCGCTTATGATATGATACATGAGATGATTAGCTCTAAAAATGAGCAGAGAGAGAGGTTTATACATATGAAATTAAAGAAGAGTTTGCTGTGTGGTTTATTATCACTTGGCATGGTTGCAACCTTACTTACAGGTTGTGGTAAAAAGGATGCCAAAACATTTACAGTAGGTTTTGATGCAGAATATCCACCATATGGATATATGGATGAGAACGGTGATTATACAGGTTTTGACCTTGAGCTTGCTGAGGAAGTTTGCAAATTAAAGGGATGGACACTCGTTAAGCAGCCTATCGAGTGGGCAAGCAAGGATAACGAGCTTAACTCAGGCTCTATCGACTGTATATGGAACGGCTTCACAATGAATGGCCGTGAGAATGACTATGAGTGGTCAGATCCATATGTTGATAACAGTCAGGTTATCGTAGTTAAGACTTCATCAGGAATTAACAGCTTAAGCGATTTATCTGGAAAGACAGTAGGTGTTCAGGCTGCTTCAGCTGCCCTTGATGTTTTAACTGACGAAGAAGGTCAGAAGGAGCTTGCAGATACATTTGGAAAGCTTCAGGAGTTCGGTGATTACAACACCGCATTCGTTGAGCTTCAGGCTGGTTCAGTTGACGCTATAGCAATGGACATAGGTGTTGCACAGTATCAGATTGGCAGCCGTGGTGATGAGTATACAATACTTGACGAGCACCTCAATGCTGAGCAGTATGGAATAGGCTTTAAGCTTGGTAATACAGAACTTCGCGATGAAGTAAACGATGCAATTCACGAGTTAAAGGACAATGGTACCTTCGACAAATTAGCAGAAAAATATGGATTGTCAGATATGACATGTCTTAAATAATTAATTAGAGGTAAATACGAATGAGCTTTTCTGTAATGCTTGAACAATTAACACAGGGAATGGTAAAGACAATGGGAATATTCTTCCTAACACTTATATTTTCTTTACCTCTCGGTCTTATGATTTCGTTTGGAAGAATGTCCAAACATAAAATATTAAGTGGTATCACAGGTGTTATTATATCTGTGTTAAGAGGTACACCACTTATGCTACAGTTAATGGTAGTGTATTTCTTTCCATTTTATTTGTTTGGATGGTCCATATCGGGATGGCGTTTTCCAGCAATAATAGTTGGCTTCTCAATTAATTATGCCGCTTACTTCGCTGAGATATATCGTTCAGGTATTGAAGCTATTCCAAAGGGACAGTATGAGGCAGCCCAGCTTCTTGGATATTCAAAGGCTGGAACATTTATAAGAATAATTCTTCCACAGGTAATCAAAATTATTCTTCCTGCCATGACAAATGAAATTATAACATTGGTTAAAGACACCTCCCTTGCATTTTCACTTGCATATCTGGAAATGTTTACTATTGCCAAGCAAATTGCAGCACGAGAGACAACTTTTGCACCATTTGTTGTAGCCGCTGTCTTCTATTACATATTCAATCTCTTGGTTGCATTTGTTATGAAGAAGTTGGAGAAGAAAATGAACTATTATAATTAGGAGGTTTCCGCATGTTATATCTTGAAATGAATGATGTAAAAAAATCTTTTGGAGATTTATGCGTTTTAAACGGAATCTCCTTACAGGTTCATGAGGGCGAGGTTGTATCGATAATCGGTCCTTCCGGCTCCGGCAAATCAACCCTCTTACGAATAGCAACCATGCTTGAGACTATGGACTATGGTGATTTAAGCTATATGGGAGAAAAGGCAGTCACAATCGTAAATGATAAATCTGTGTACGAGAATCCTGCCAAGTTAAAGTCATTAAAGAAAAACTTTGGACTTGTTTTTCAGAGCTTTAATCTGTTTCCACATTACACGGTAATGCAGAACATAACAGATGCACCAATAGTTGTTCAAAAGAGAAAGAAATCAGAAGTATACGAGGAGGCTCGTGAGCTTTTAAAGAAAATGGGCTTATCTGACAAGGAAGACTATTATCCATGTCAGCTATCAGGCGGTCAGCAGCAGCGTGTAGCCATAGCGAGAGCCCTAGCCCTAAATCCTAAGATATTGTTCTTCGATGAACCGACATCCGCACTTGATCCTGAGCTTACAGGCGAGGTTCTCAAGGTTATCAAATCTCTTGCAGAGACTAAGATGACTATGGTTATTGTAACCCACGAGATGAACTTCGCAAAGAATATCTCAGACAGAGTTATCTTCATGGACAAGGGCGTTGTAGCAGTATCAGGAACTCCTGATGAAGTGTTCGGCTCTGATAACAGAAGAATGCAGGAATTCCTCGGAAAGCTAAAGCATGAGTAGATAAAATCTTCCCACTCCTCTTGAAGCTTACCGCATGAGAATATCAATGGCGGGGGCTTTTGCTGGGAGGTAGTGGGATTTTTTGACAGGCAGTACGAAAAATAAAAGCATTGAGTTTACATATATCAAGCGTGCGCAAGTCACGGATGACTTGCGAGCGTCAACGCACATGGATGTGCGGTTTGACGCGTTAGCGTACGTTTTAATTATGTATCACTCAATGCTTATTATTTTTCAGTGCTGTTTGTTATTATCCCACTACCTCCCAGCAAAAGCCCCCGCCATTGATATTCTCATGCGTTAAGCCTAAAGAGGCATAGAAAGATTTTATCCCAGTGCCTTATCCTTGTACTTCTCAAGCTCCTCCAAATACTTCTTACCCATCTTACTTATACTTGCACCCTTTCTGGCTATATATCCTATCGTCATCACCTCATCAGAGTCAAGGCGTACAGCACAATAATCACTTCCATTAAGGTCCTCGCATATAATTCCTGAACACATCGTAAATCCATTAAGACCTACCATCAGATTAAGCAAGGTTGCTCTGTCATTTGCCTTTATAAGCTGCTTGTAATTATATGTACTTAACACCTCCTCGGCAAAATAGAAGGAATTATTATTTCCCTGTTCAAAAGAGAGGCACGGATAATCTTCAAGCTCCTCTAAGGTTATAAGCTTCTTATTCGCGAGTGGATGCCCCTTCCACATATATACATATATATGACATTGAAGTATCTCGTGAAACTCTAAGCCATACTCATGAAACAGCTTTGTTAAAACCTTTCGGTTAAAATCATTGAGATAAAGTATCCCTATCTCACTCTTATAATTCTTTACATTCTCTATTACATCGTATGTCTTAGTCTCATGTACTGCGAACTCATATTCATCCATACCAAATTGCTTGACTAACTCCACAAATGCATTTACTGCGAACGTATAATGCTGCATTGAAACACTGAATTTCTTTTTTATATTATCATTTACAACATACTTTGCCTCTATAAGCTCATACTGCTCTACCACCTGACGTGCATATCCTATAAATTCTTCTCCCTCAGGAGTTACAGAAATTCCCCTGTTCGTCCTTCGAAATAAAACTATTCCTATCTCGTCCTCAAGCTCTCTTATAGCTGCTGATAAGCTTGGCTGTGCTATAAACAGTGTATGTGCTGCTTCATTCATGGAATTTGCACCTGCAACCGTAATTGCATATCTAAGCTGTGTCAATGTCATAACTATATCCCTCTCTTAAAAAACAGGTGCATTCCATACTTATATAAAATGCACCTGTTTATCTGTAAATCTATGCCATACCGTTAGCTGCCTTATACTTCCACAGCATCTCTGCATGGTTTTGTTCTTCTATCTGTATATCAGCGAGAAGCTTTCTTAACTTAGAGTTATTAAACACAAAGACATCTGTATTATACTCTGATGATACCAGCTTCTCAGTACCTATACAATCTGTGGCAAGAAAACAATCAAACTGCTTGTCCTCTGAATTACTCATAGCATCATAGCTCGCTGTTGGATTATAATTAGCACCATCACTATCATTACAATCGCTGTCCGGAACTGTACCATTCAGCACCTGTCCTAATGACTGATAATGCTTCTGTTCCTCCTGCTGTAAAGTACGGAACAAATCCTTAAGCACAGGATCCTTAGCCTGCTCAGCATACTTAGCGTATTTCTCAATACAGGTTTTCTCCTGAGACTGCAAGTCCTCTATAGCTGCTCTTTCCTTTTCTTTTAAAACCATATAATCACCTCTTTATAGATTTATATGGTTATAATTGCCATCTTGTAAGATATTTATACAATCTATAACTGCTTACCTGTGAGCATCTCATATGCCTGAAGATATTTGTTGATTGTCTTATCTACTATATCCTCTGGAAGTGTCCAGTCATGTCCCTCATTTGACTTTAACCAGTCACGAGCAAACTGCTTATCAAATGATGGCTGACCATGTCCAGGCTCATATCCATCAGCAGGCCAGAAACGTGAGCTGTCAGGTGTAAGCATCTCATCGCCAAGAACAATATTACCATTCTCATCTAAACCAAACTCAAACTTGGTATCTGCTATAATTATCCCCTTAGAGAGTGCATATTCAGCACACTTCTTATATAATGCTATTGTGTAATCACGAAGCTTTGAGCCATACTCCTCGCCCTTGCCAGGGAACATCTTCTCCAATACTTCAATACTCTTCTCATATGATATGTTCTCATCATGATCACCAATTTCAGCCTTAGTAGATGGTGTATATATAGGCTCAGGGAGCTTATCTGACTCCTTTAATCCCTCAGGGAGCTTAATACCACATACTGTGCCATTCTCCTTGTAGCTTGCCCATCCACTACCTGTTATGTATCCTCGAACGATACACTCGATAGGGAGCATAGTAAGCTTACGACAAAGCATACTGTTACCATCAAACTTCTCCTGTCTGAAGAATTCCGGCATATCATTTACATCTACAGATATCATATGATTAGGAAGAATATCCTCTGTCATATCAAACCAAAACTTAGACATCTGTGTAAGAACTGTTCCCTTCTTGGTAACCTGATTCTTAAGGATAACGTCAAAACAGCTTATACGGTCTGTTGCAACCATAATCAGGCTGTCGCCATTATCATAAATCTCTCGTACTTTTCCTTCTTTGATTGGTTTTAATTCCTGCATAGTATTAACTCCTCAACTTTTGTTTTATATTGTGTTGCCTCATTCATATAAGTGGTATCATCTTTCACCTATATTTGTCAAGGCATTTATTAATTTATTTACTGTAGTTTTTTACGCTTAAGCGTTTTCTTAAGAAGCATATCTCTCCACAGAGGAGGATAAAACAGTATAAGCAGAGGGAACAGCTCAAGTCTGCCCGCAATCATATCAAACATAAGCACATACTTGGAAAATGTTCCAAACACCGAGAAATTAGATGTAGGACCTACCATCTCGAGTCCCGGACCTATGTTGTTAATAGTTGCCGCAACTGCTGTAAAGTTCGTTACCAAATCTTTTCCCTCAAAGGATATAAGGAATACAGATGATGCAAACAATATCATAAAGGTTATAAAATATACATTGATAGCTCTTACAACCTCATGCTCAATAGGCTTTCCATCCATCTTAATCTTCTTGATGCTCTTAGGATGGATATATGAGTCAAGCTCCTTTCCAACTGTCTTAAGCAAAACCTGAAAACGTGACACCTTTATACCACCACCTGTACTTCCGGCACACGCACCCACAAACATAAGCAGCACCAGTATTACCTTACATTGCTGCGACCACAGATTAAAGTCAACTGACGAAAATCCCGTTGTGGTAATAATTGATGCAACCTGAAATACCGCATCTCTCAATGCTGTTGCCGCATTTACGGCTGTGCCACATAAATCAACAAATATAACACCTACAGCAGCGGCAATGATTATGAAATATCCCCTTACCTCTTCCATATTAAATGCCTTCTTGACATTTCTGAACAAAAGGAAATAATACATATTGAAATTGACACCAAATAATATCATAAATATCGCAACCACCCACTGTAAATATGGCGAGTAGCCTGCGAAACTGTCATTCTTAATTCCAAAGCCACCTGTTCCCGCTGTACCAAATGCAGTACAGAACACATCAAACAGAGGCATACTTCCTGCTATAAGAAGAATAATTTCAAGAACAGTAAGCCCTATATATATTGCATACAGAATTCGTGCTGTATGCTTGACCTTAGGAACAAGCTTACCGACTGACGGTCCAGGGCTCTCTGCCCTCATAAGATTGATGTTAGAGCCACCACTTAGTGGAATAATGGCAAGCAAAAATACAAGCACTCCCATTCCACCTATCCAGTGAGTAAAGCTTCTCCAAAATAGTGAGCAATGTGACAACGCCTCCACATCATTAAGAATACTTGCACCTGTTGTTGTAAATCCTGAAATAGTCTCAAATAAAGCATCTGCAAAGGCTGGAATTTCACCTGTCAATATAAATGGCACACAGCCAACTATACTAAGCATAATCCAGCTAAGTGCTGTTGTGACACATCCCTCCTTAAGATATATAACCTGCTCCTTAGGTTTGTTGTGACTTATTATTGCACCAATAAGCAAAGCTGCACCTGCGACTATGCAATAATATATGCCCTCCCTTTCCTGATAAATAAGAGCAACTATACACGGAAGCAGTAAAAGTGCCCCCTCAATCTGGACAACACAGCCCAGAATATATCTAATCATCGACCTGTTCATAATCGTTCCCCTCTTTGTATCCCTTTGTTATGCTAAAATATCAACAATATTTTTAAAGCCTGTGTGAGTTGTAACTATCATCGCCTTATCGCCAACCTCTATACAATCTTTACCACTTGGGAGAATTATATTTCCATTTCTGTTTATAAATGCAACCAAAACGTCATTCTTAAGCTTAAGCTCCATAAGTGGCACACCTGTGAGTCTTGACTTCTCGTCAACCACAAATTCTATAGCCTCAGCACGATAATCAAACATATGATATAACGTCTCAATGTTATTACTGTCAGCTGAATTCTTCTTAGCTCGTACATAGGCGATAATTGCCTCAGAGGTGATATTACTAGGATATACAACACTTCCCATATCAAGCTTATTGATTACATTCTTAAAGTTACTTCTATCAATCTTAGTTATAACCTTGGCACCTGATACCTGCTGTGCATGTAAAGTAAGAAGAATATTCTCCTCATCAATTCCCGTAAGTGCAACAAATGAATCTACATAGTCAAGACCTTCCTCGCGCAAGGTCTCCTCGTTAGTTCCATCACCATTTATTATGACTGCCTTAGGAAGTAATATGCTTAGCTCCTCACAACGTGCATTATTAGACTCTATAATCTTGACGGAAATTCCCATATGAAGCAACTGCTTTGCAAGATAATATGCTACCTCACCGCCACCAACAATAAGACAATTCTTAACTCTCGATGTCTTAAAACCTATACTCTCCATAAATGTCTTTGCAGTCTTTCTGGATGCCACATACGATACAATATCACCCTTCTGCATAACAAAATTACCGGAAGGAATATGAACCTGTCCCTCGCGCTCAACTGCACATATAAGAAAATTAACTGTCTTTCCCTTGTTGGACAGATATGTGTTAAGAGCTGCAATCTCCATGCCATCAAGTGGATTTCCCTCAGGAATTTTAAACTTTGTCATCTCGGCCTGTCCATGTGAAAATGAATTAACCTCAAGCGCTGTTGGAAGATAAAGTACTCTTGCAGCCTCAGTAGCAGTCTCAAGCTCAGGATTGATAATCATGGTAAGTCCTAGCTTCTCCTGAAGATATCCAACCTCCTTGCTGTAGTCAGGATTTCTGACTCTTGCAATAGTTGCACAATGGCCTACCTGCTTTGCTATCGTACAGCACAATATGTTAAGCTCATCTGAATCTGCAACAGACACGATAAGGTCTGCATTCTTTATACCTGCCTCCATCTGAATACTGTAGCTTGCTCCATTGCCAACCAGTCCCATTACATCATACAGGCTGGTTACCGACTGAATTTTCTGTGGATTTTTATCTATTATTGTTATGTCATGTCCCTCTCTTACAAGCTCACGTGTCAAGGTCATTCCTACCTTACCACAGCCCACAATAATAATATTAAGTCCAGATTTTTTCTGAGATTTTCCCTGAATCATTATAACTATCCTCCAATGAACCCTCAATTATCCTCTATTATATTGATGTATTATAGCACTCTTTTACCGATTTGAATACCTATAAATAAAAGGGGCTGTAAATAGTATTAGGTACAGGTTTTGTATGGTGCGGGACTTCATATTAAGCCTGTTATATTACGG
>Ga0129311_1002573_pt1 | contig 10755 bp, 9 predicted proteins | sample Go1ome_FD_94435 | JGI IMG/M metagenome (GOLD analysis project Ga0129311, IMG submission 94435) | Western lowland gorrila individual fecal microbial communities from Wisconsin, USA - Go1022B metagenome | ecosystem: Host-associated > Mammals > Digestive system > Large intestine > Fecal | place... | reverse complement strand
GAACTAGTACTTCAGATCATTCTCAACAGAAAAGACTTTAAAGTCGATGATATTCAAGTCGAGAAGCATCTCAAGAATCTGCGCGGACATGATACTAAGTTTGATGTTCATGCCCAGGATGACGGCGGCAACAGGTTCGATGTAGAAGTTCAACGGGACAGCAGCGGAGCGAACAGAAGACGAGCCAGATATCATTCAGCAATGCTTGATTCTCATATGCTCAAAGAGAGTCAGCGTTACGATGATCTCAAAGACTCATATGTAATCTTTATTACAGAACAAGATGTATTAGAGCAAGGTGATCCATTATATAAGATCGAACGCATCATTCTTAATAATGATGAGCATTTTAATGACGGAGGGCATATAATATATGTGAATGGAGCGTTCAAGGATGACTCCACAGAACTGGGTAGATTAATGCACGACTTTACATGTAGCGATCCTGATGAGATGTACTATCAGGAAATTGCAAAGAAGGTCAGATATCTTAAACGAGATAATGGAGGAATAAAGGAAATGACTGAGTATTACGATAAGTGGGAAAAAGAAGTTGCGGAAGAGGCAATCGAAAGCAATAGTCTTGAAATAGCAATGAATCTTATTACCGATGGCACGCTCTCATATGATGCAATTGCAAAAGCTACCGGGCTCTCCATTGAGAAAGTCACGGAACTCGCCCGCGCTAAAGCGGTATAAGGAAACTGATACATAACTAATCGCTAACGCCCGACGTCAGTCGGGCGTTTTATGTTGATTAAAGGATGCTATAATTTATTCCGCTTGTATATTTTTTGATATGGAGAGTTTTATGTCTATTTTCAGCAAATTGTTTCATAAAGATGAGAAGAAGGAAGAAGCCGCGAAGAAAGCGGATCCGAATGTTGTCGAGCTTCCGTGCGGGAAGTTTATTTACGCAGAGGATGATCCGGATGAGATCGGCTATGAAGGTGAGATAGATTGGTACTATCAGCCGGTCGAAGTATTTATAGAAGTAGATACCCCCGGAACAAAAGATGCCGGTCTCGGATTCGAGCGCTTTACCCGACTCTATGAGGACCGGGAGCGGATAGACTTCAAAATGAAGCTGGCGGTAGCCGTAGTTGCGGATTACGCTGACAGGATGTCGAGGGACGAGTTCATCGAGAAATCGAAGATCGTGTTTATCTCGGTTTACAGCAGCGGGAAAAGAGTTTTCCATGTGGAGCATCCCAGAACACGTGACGGGAAAAGCGATGCCCAGGTTATCTATGATGAGCATGATAAAACGACCGTATCGGAAGGTATGATGTAATCAACAAAAGCTTAACATTTTACTCATTATTCTGTGACATAAAACCAATACAATTTGAGTATACATAACAGGGGGATACGGTTATGTCAGTGAATATGAGTATTAACGATATAAATATAGATCTTGAAGAACTTGATGCTGTTGTAGGCGGATATGAGAGAGTAACGGGTAATTTCGTCAGTTTGCGTCCTTACCTCAATACCGGATTAGCAAAAGTAACGATCATATGTCCCAATTGCCACAGCGTATTGAAAGTAAATAAAAAAAGTGAAAGCGGGCAGATTGCGTCCGGTCATACAAAGACATTCACATGTAAGAATTGCGGTCATCAATATGCCTGGCTTAATGATACCGGGAATGATGTTTGTATATAAAGGAGGACCCGGTATCATGAAGTGAAAGGTATATGATATGACAATGATAAGTTTTGAAGATTTCTCGAAGTTGTTCGATTCCATCCCCGGAGAGCCTGAATTTGAAATACTTTTTCGTGGTGTTAAGGCAAAATACATGATAATCAAATACGATGATCATGTGTCTTTCCAAAGGTGCGGTGTTAACGACGGAAGCGGGGAATACGATTACCCGTCTTTGCAGGAACTGTATCAGGCTGTTACGGTAGACGGGATCTGCTTGAAAGACTGTTGGGACACTATCGAAAACATAATAGCCGATTCTTCTTTTGACTTATCAGTACCGGATGACGTGGCCGGGTTTAAAGAAAGGTGGATGGCATAACAAATACATTAACCGATTACTTAAAAGGTCTCTCGCTTCAAGTGCGGGACCTTACTCATTGGTTTGCCCTCTTTCCGAATGACAGAATTAAGTCAGTTGAAAACAAACACACTCAAACAAAGGACATAACAATGAAGACTTATACTACAGTGTTCCCGGAAGGATCGAGAGAGAAGCGATCGTTCCTGCGATCCGTGAAGTTTATTTCGGATGAGGTGAGCAACATGACGATCAACGGGTGGACACTGAGCATTGAATAACGGGGCGGAACAGTCATGACACACACTATCGGTAAGAGACTGTACAGCCAAAGATCCGTATGCGGCTGCCCGAACTGCGGAGGAGACGTGATCTCGACTTACCTGATCCTCTCAGGTACGGAAGCACCTAAGGCTATCCCGTACAAATGCGAAGACTGCGACAGAAGCTACCTTGTATATAACGGACAGATAATATCGGAGATCATACGCTGATAACACTCGAAAAGGAGGAAACATCTATGTGTGACAATAACGGGACACTTGCTTTCCCCGTGCCACGTATAATGAAGATACAGGCACGGTAAAGGAGGTATCGTTATGGGACTGTTCAATTTCTTAAACTCAGAAGGTCACTGGATAAGGAGCACACACTTCTTCGGAAGCGACACCTTCGAGTGCTCCGAGTGCGGCAGGACATTCAAGTCAGCCACCCTCGAGTGTCCGCGCTGCCGTACGAAAATGCGGGGCACCATCGACGACTGGGACCTTCGCATGCGCCGCGAAGCCCTGGAAGAAGACCTCGACGAGTACGAGGGGATCGAGGATGCGGATTATTAGGCTCGAATCCTTTGCTGAGTTTGGTGTAAACTCTTAGTGAAGGAGGGGTTGGTATGAGGTCGGATGATAATACTTTTACTAATGATGACATTATCTATTATGGGTTGGATCAGCATCCTAACCTAATAGATTCTCCTTTACCAATCCTTAAATATCCTCAAAAGGGATTGCGTGGAAAGTATCACACTAAGAGAACTGAAAAGGCTGAAAAAGCTGGACTAGCATTTGAATCTCACAGCATAGGAATTCTAAACGAATACTTTCCTGATGCAATTATAATTAGCGATGCTTATTTCTTAACTGGCAATTATATTCCTCAAATACATCTATATGCTACCAAGCAGATAGATGCATTATTGATTACTTCCGCGGGGGTATTTGTCATTGAATGTAAGTATATGTCAGATGATATCAACAAATTAATTGGTAGAAGAACATCTAAGAAATGGACCCGTCATGGAGGATCGCCTAAAAGTGTATTAAATGGGTTGCGTCAAAATGAGGAGCATGGCCGTTATATTAATGCAATCTTGGCTCATTCTCATATTGAATGTCCTGTTCATAGGATAACTGTTATCGGTGGTTTGAGTTCTCATAAAATTAGAGTAGGAAAAAATGAAGACGATAATCTTGTTCATGAGACTGAACTGGTTACGAGAATAGAGAGTATTTTGGAGAACCCATTCTTTGCAATATATGATCCGGTTGCCCCTAAAGCAGTAGAGTCATGTTTGAGAATCTATATGTCGGATATCCCTAATCGAGATACTCTTCATTATATATATTCATCAAAGGGCGTTAACACAAAAGAGATTGTATTGCCAAAGACCTGTAAAGGCGAAACAGAGCCTTTTAAGAAAACCAACTCAAGTTTTACGGAAAGTTAACAGCAGGTTAAGCTGAAATACAATCGACAATCCTATAATTTGATTATGAAATGATGACGATTAGCATATCTTTATGCTTTGATTAGAATGGGAGAGATTAGTATGGAGTTGGTTATTCTTGTTGTATGCGTATTAGTACTGATTGTTGCTGTTGTTATTTGTGTAATGACGATAAAGCTAAATAACTCTAGCAAGATAGATTATTCTGATGTGGTTTCGGATGCGTTGGAAAAACGAATTAGTTCTATGGAACAGAATTTAGCTGATGTTGAGGTTGAACAGCAAGAATTAACCAGAAAACACAATGAGGAAATGAATGGAATGCTTCGTGAACTCAATAGAAGAGAGTTTGAAGTTATAAATACGGCTATTACATCTTCGATAAAAGAAGATAGAGAGAATAATAAAGCATATCAAGAAGATGTTACTAAGATTCTTTCGACAAACCTTGAAGGTGTTAATAAGACTTTGAATGAGCGATTGGCTACATTGACTGAGACGCAGGATAAGAAGTTTAATGCTCTTCAAGACGAGAATTCTAAACGTATAGATAAGCTGTGCGAGCAGAATAAGAAGGATTTTGAGGTTATAAATACTTCTCTTAGTTCTACAATGAAGGTTAATCATGAGAATAATAAAACAATTCTTGACGGTCAAACCAAACTTCTTGAATCCAACTTCGATGCTATTAGTAAAACAATAGATACACGCCTTAATAACATGGCAGAAACACAAGACAAGAATTTTAGTCTCCTGCGAGAAGAAAACAATAAGCATATTGATAAACTGTGTGAGCATACCAAGAAGGATCTTGACATAATGAATACTACTCTTGGTTCTACTCAGAAGGTTGATAGAGAGAATAATAAAGCGATACTTGATGGGCATACAAAGATTCTTAACACGAGTTTTGATGCAATCAATAAAACTCTTGAGACGCGTTTGAATAAAATGACAGAAACCCAGGATAGGAATTTCAATCTGCTTCGTCAGGAGAATAACAAGCAGATTGATAAGATTCGTGAAACTGTAAGTGAAAAGTTGGATAAGACTCTTAGTGATCAGTTTGATAAGAGTTTTAAAGGTGTTATTACACAGATGACTGAACTTCAGAAGAGTATGGGTGAGTTGAAAGGAATCTCAACTCAGGTCGGTAGCCTTGAGAAGACTCTCAATGGCGTGAAGACACGTGGAATTATGGGTGAGATCCAATTAAAGCAAATAATCGCTGATGTTCTTACACCTCAGCAGTATGATACTGAAGTCCCAACAAAGCCCAATTCAAGTGATCACGTCGAAATTGCAATTAAGATACCGGAAAGGGAAGGCAATGGTTTCTTCTACTTACCAATTGATTCTAAATGCCATTTGGATTGTTATGAGACTTTACTGAATGCATATGATAGTGGCGACAAGGATTCGATTAGGCAGGCGAAGAAAGCATTCGCAGATGCGATTAAAGATGATGCTAAGAAGATAGCTGACAAGTATATCAGTGTCCCAGATACTACACCTTATGCTATATTGTTTGTCCCGTTTGAAGGCATGTATTCAGAGATTGTTAATCTTAATCTTCTTGAGGATCTTAATCAACTTCATATCACAATAGCTGGACCTTATACCCTTATGGCTATTTTGAGTACTGTAACTAATTATTTCCAAGCTCTTGCAATAGAGAAAAAGTCGCATGAGATTGAAGTTACTCTTGGTAAGGTCAAGAAGGAATTTAAGAACTATGATGATGTTCTAAAGAAAGTTCAGAAAAATATTGATTCGGCGGCTGATAACCTCGAAAAACTTCAAACAACGCGAACTAATGCGATTAACAGGGCATTGCGTAGCGTGACGGAACTAGATGAAGGATTACTGCCGGAAGAAATAGAAAGTGATGAACAATTATGAGTCTTAATCAGTTTACTGGTTCGCCATGGCACGTTGAACGATGGCACAGAGATGATGATGAAAAACGCCGCCATCGTAGTAATTGTAAATACTTTCGCAAGGAAGGGCATTATTGCAGATACAATAAAATACCATGCTATGGATCGGCGCATTGTTCAGATTATAAGGAGAAAGAAGATAAGGAGACTAGTAATACTGCTATTAATTTCGTAGATAGTAAATCATCATCGAAGAATAGTGGTTCGGAATTGATAAAACAAGCAAAGAAGCAAATGCCAGTTGGATCTAATGTTCATCATAAAAGATTTGGTGATGGTTTAGTTGTTGGATATGAGGATGAGTATATTGTAATTCATTTCTATGAGCTTACCGAGAAGAAAAAACTTCGAATAATGGAGTGTTACAAAAATAATCAGTTGATTATAGTTGATTGAATACTAAAGCATCTTTTATACAGTATAATTTTACATGTCCTACATATTGTCCATCATAAAAGGTAGAATGGGTTTATAGGGATCTTTTCAATGATTGAAGGAGGGAATATGAGCGCTACATCTGAGTATAAAGTAGAAGAACTCTTTATCGAGAAGCTAAAGAGCATAGGATATTCTTATGTTGATCTTCACGATTATTCAGATGTTTTGAATAACTTCAGACGGCAGTTATGTCTGCTTAATGCCGAGAAGCTCCGAGAGAAGAAGCAAAGTGATACTCTTTCCGACAAAGAGTTTGAAAGACTTCTTATTTATGTTGAGAACAAATCCGTATATGAGTCAGCGAAGATATTAAGAGATAAGTATGTGCTTCAATTAGATAACGGTGAGACTGTATATTTGGATTTCTTTACATCCGATTCCACAAGGAATACATATCAGGTTGCTCATCAGATAACGATGGATCCTGCACATAAGAATGATGTCAGCTATAAGAATCGTTACGATGTCACGATTCTTATTAATGGTCTTCCGTTAATACAGATAGAGTTGAAGCGTCCCGGCGTTGAGATTAATGAGGCGATCAATCAGATTAATCGATATAGACGATTCTCGTTTAGAGGATTATTCCGTTATCTGCAGTTATTTGTTGTATCTAATTCTGTTCAGACAAAGTATTTTTGCAATGAGAACGAGATGCAGAATGGTCAATATAGGAATATTCTCAAGAGCTTGGTGTTCTTCTGGACTGATGAGAATAACGACAGAATTAATGATCTTGATGATTTCACCGCAGATTTCTTTAGAAAGACATTTATTACCGATGTTATTTCTAAGTACATGGTAATTAAGACTACAGAAGAAACGCTGATGGTAATGAGACCATATCAGATATATGCAGTCCAGGCAGCTAAGAAAAGGGTTCTTGAGGTCAATAAAGATGGATTTGTATTTGCTTGTACGGGATCCGGTAAGACACTTACATCATTTAAGCTGGCGCAGTTGCTAAGGGATGAGAATGCTGTTGATCGAGTAATATTCCTCATTGATCGTAAGGATCTTGATGATCAGACAATCGATGAATATAACTCGTTTGAGAAAGACTGTGTTGATCGTACTACTAACACTTACGCTCTGATCAAGCGATTGCAGGATAAGACTCAGAAGCTTATCGTTACAACAATACAGAAACTTGCTAATGCAGCTAACAGCAGTAAGTTCAATGAACTAATGGAGAGTATGCGTAATGACAAAGTTATCTTCATCATAGATGAATGTCACAGATCTCAGTTTGGAAAGATGCATGCAGATATAGCTAGACGATTCGATAATGCTAATTATATTGGCTTTACGGGTACTCCTATATTTAAAGAAAACAAAGGTAGTAATAATCAGACTACTGCAGATCTGTTTTATGCTGGTGAGAATCTTGATTCTTGTCTTCACAAGTACATGATAAAAAACGCCATCGCTGATGGTAATGTATTGAAGTTCTCAGTTGAGTATCAGAGATCAATACTTGTGAAAAATGTTCAGGCAAAGGGTCTTGATCCTGATAGACTTGATGATCCTGAGTATTGCAGGATTCATAATGTTGATATTAATTCTTTGTACCATGACCAACAGAGAATTAAGAATATCGCGAAACACATCTTCGATAACTATCAGATTCATGCTCATCCGCAAGGCGAGGGCGTATATACAGCGATGTTTGCTGTTGATCAGATACCGACACTTGGTATGTACTATAAAGAGTTTAAGCGACTTAATGATGCTGCCCCTGACGAGAAGAAGCTCCGGATAGCGGCAATATTTACATATCAGGCTAATGAGGATATGGATGAGGAAGAAGGCCAGGATGATCACTCACAGGAACTGCTGGATGCATGCATCAAAGACTATAACGATATGTTCGGCACATCCTTTGCCCTTGATACGTTCGATGCATATCGTAAGGATATTCAGAAGCGATTGAAGCAGAAAGAGGAACCACAGGTTGATCTTTTGATTGTAGTTAATATGTTTCTCACAGGATTTGATGCCAAGCCTCTTAATACGTTATACCTCGATAAGAATCTTATATGGCATTCTTTGCTGCAGGCATACAGCCGTACCAACAGAGTAGATAAAGCGTCTAAACAGTTTGGACAGATAATTACTTATCGTAATATTAAGACTGCACAGGATAATGCTTTGAGATTGTTCTCTGGTGACGGTAATCCTGATGAGTATCTTTTGAATACTTATGAGTATTATACGGATGAGTGGAGAACAAAGACTGGTGAGCTCATGCGGGTCGTGCCTACCAGTGCTGCCGCCGGACATTTGCAGTCAGAAGATGACATAAGACAATTCGTTATTGCATTTAGAGCGGTATCGAAGACACTTGCTATTTTGAAGACGTTCTCTAAGTTTGATTGGAAAGATCTTTCAACTGAACTTGATGAAGACGAATATGAAGCTTATAAGAGCTGGTATTTGTACTATTACGATATTCTCAAGAAAGAGGCGGATAAGAAAGTTCCTGTACCGGTCGATGTTGACTTTGATATTGAACTTATACGAACTGATAAGATCAATGTAGTTTATATTCTTAACCTGCTTAAGGAAGTTAATCGTAAGAATCCAGAAGAGATGAGAAGATCGGTTGATCTGATTCTCCGTGAAATCGAAAGATCTGATAACGAAGCTTTGAGGTATAAGCGTGAGGTTATGAAAGACTTTATCAATACCAGATTCTTTCAGCTGGATGCTGACGCAGATATTATTAAAGAATACGAGCAGTTTGAGAAAGAGTCACTCATTGCAGACCTTGAATCAATTTCAACTGAATTGAATGTTGACAGTGAGCGTATAACGAAACTTTTCTATAACTACACATTTACTAACCAGATAACAGATGAAGAAATCAGAGTTGAGATTGAATACCTTAACTTCGGATTGCTTCGAACCACAGAGATGATCAAGCAAATAAAATTACTAATTACAGAACTGTACTATAAGTACAAGGCGGAGGGTAAATAATGGATAGTGCTACTTATCAGCAGCAGGCTAATGAGTTATCAAAGCAGCTTTGGGCAATAGCAAACGATCTTAGAGGGAACATGGATGCCTCTAAGTTTAAGAATTATATACTCGGAACTATTTTCTATAGGTATCTGTCTGAAAGAACAGAATCCTATATGAAGACTATTCTTAAGAATGACGGTATCTCATATGAGGAAGCGTTTGAGAATGAACAGTTCAAGCCTGTTGTTGAAGAATGGTCATTAAGTAAGCTTGGGTATATTATTCAACCTAAGTATCTGTACAAGAATCTTCAGAAGAGTATTGTTGAAAGAACATTTTCAATTGAGGATTATGAGAAGGCTATCAGTGAACTGACTGCCTCTACAATGGGTCAGGAATCAGAGTCTGACTTCACCGGATTATTCAATGATATGAAGCTTCAGGATCCCGATCTTGGTGATACGGTATCAGAGAGAACTAATCTTATCAGCCAAGTCATAAATAAAGTAGGTATGATCGACTTTAAGCTTGATGATGCAAAGTTTGATGTGCTTGGAACCGCATATATGATTCTTATTGGTCTCTTTGCATCTGATGCAGGTAAGAAGGGTGGAGAGTTCTTTACGCCTACTGGACCTTCTAAGCTTTGTGCGACTCTTGCAACGATAGGGTTGGAGGAAGCACGTACAGTTGGTGATTGTACCTGCGGATCGGCATCAATGCTGCTTGAGGTACAGAAGCATCTTACAAGCGGTAGGGTAGGCCATTTCTATGGTCAGGAGAAGAATGCATCAACATACAACCTTGCAAGAATGAATATGCTCATGCATGGTGTTGATTATCATAATTTCGATATCTATAAGGGTGATACACTTACGACTGACTACTATGAGGATGAAAAGATGACTGTTCAGGTATGTAACCCGCCGTATTCTCTTAAGTGGTCAGCAGATCCTTCTTATGAAGATGATCCAAGATATTCCGGTGCCGGTAAGCTGGCTCCTAAGTCGCATGCCGATTATGCGTTTTTGGAGCATATGATTTATCACATGGATCCCGATGATGGAAGAATTGCTGTGTTGTTGCCTCACGGAGTTTTGTTCCGTGGTGCAGCGGAAGAGCAGATTCGTAAGTATATCGTCAGAGATTTGAATAAGTTAGATGCTGTAATTGGTTTGCCAGCAAATCTGTTCCATGGCACAGGTATTCCGGTATGCCTTCTTGTTCTTAAGAGTAAACGTAATGGAAACTCCGACAACATCTTGTTTATTGATGCTTCCAAGGAGTTCAAACCCGGTAAGAACATGAATACTCTTGAAGAGGAGCATCTTACTAAGATTATTAATGCTTATAAGGAGCGAAAAGATATTGAGAAGTTCTGCCATGTAGCTACAATGGCTGAGATTGAAGAAAACGATTATAACCTCAATATCCCTCGCTATGTTGATACATCTGAAAAGGAAGAGGAAATCGATCTGGTACAGAAAGCTCAGGATATTGAGAGTATTAATTCGGAGATTAAGACGGCTGAAGAAGAGTTGAAGAAGTATTTTGATGAGCTTGGACTCAAGTTCCCCTTTTAAGGTGGTGCATCATGGATAACAACAAAAAAAAGAATGTACCAGAGATAAGATTTCCCGGTTTTACTGACCCTTGGGAACAGCGTAAGCTTG
>Ga0129311_1002572_pt1 | contig 10759 bp, 6 predicted proteins | sample Go1ome_FD_94435 | JGI IMG/M metagenome (GOLD analysis project Ga0129311, IMG submission 94435) | Western lowland gorrila individual fecal microbial communities from Wisconsin, USA - Go1022B metagenome | ecosystem: Host-associated > Mammals > Digestive system > Large intestine > Fecal | place... | reverse complement strand
GGTAAAGGGCAACGGCAGTACGAAGAGCATCAGCTGGAGCTACGACGGGGAACCGCACAGCACCGCATTCGATGCCGCTTTGGCCCCTTCTTCAGCAGAACTTCTGTGGTACAGCATCCCTGAAGGCGAGGGCGGATTTGTCAATGCAAGTCCTGTATCTGCCGGCAGCGTGATGTATGACGACGTCGACGGCCTCATCTATTTCAAGACACCGAAGACGTTTGTGAACGGCAATGCCGTGATCGCTGCGCTGAATGAGTCCGGCGAAATCGTCTGGAGCTGGAACATCTGGGCCGTGGAAGGCTGGGATGCGGATGCGACTTCCAGGAAGGCCGGCCGTTATACGGTCATGGACCGCAACCTCGGAGCCGTGCTCGGACTTTCTGCAAAGGACATCTCTGACAATGTGAAGGCAGCCGGAGCCATCGGCAACTACTACCAGTGGGGCCGTAAGGATCCGTTCCCTGCAGCATCTGAATATAAATCGGCTACGAACGTACAGGAAGACTGGGGCAACCCGGCTTACACCACTCTGGATGAATATAAAGTCGACGGAGACAAGATTTTCTCTGCTGACAGGACCAAGAACGCCAGGATGCTCCATGCGGAACTCGGTTCCGGCTATTCGCTCCAGCAGGCCGTGGACGAGTCCGTAAAATATCCTCACAAGTGGATGTTCGGCGGCAACAACGATGCTGTCTATCCTCAATACAGTTGGTTCTCCGGAGAAGGCGACTTCCAGGCAAAATCCATTCTGGACAATGAGCAGTGGCGCTATCTCTGGGGCAGTACGGACAACATCAGCAATGATAAGACCATCTATGACCCGTGTCCGGCAGGTTGGAAAGTGCCGACAGCAGATGCCTATGCGACATTCTTCGCTTCTTCCGGTTCCGCAGCGGGCGGTCACGGAGTCTATGTTTCCGAATATGACCTCTATTTCCCATTTGCGGGACAGAGAAAGGCAGGTTTCGGAGGCTCAGTCATTTCGGCTTCAGGTGAAGTTATGATGGCTTCTGCAAGTGTCGCCAACTCTCTTTATCCGATCCGCTCATCTGTCGGCCCGAACGGCGCAGGCGCAAAGATCACTCAGAGCAACAGCTACTCCGGTGCCGGACTGCAACTTCGCTGCGTGAAGGAAAATGTGGACGGAAAAGCTCCGGGATACGGCAAACAGACCGGTCACAGGGCAGCACTTATGGGCGACTCCATCACAAGGACCTGGAAAGACCGCGGCCGTCTGGCCTTTTTCACCGAGAACAGCTACCTTAACTGTGGAATCGATGGACAGACCTCAAGCAATATGATTGACCGTTTCGGTCCGAACATCGTAGATGACAATCCTCAATGTGTGGTGATTACCTGCGGTACGAATGACCTTGCTGAAAACATGTCCGGTGATGGCTACCGGGTTCACGTTAGCGAGGAGAATCTTCTTGCCAACATCGCCCTTATGTCCAGGATTGCCGAAGATATGGGAGTTCCTGTCATACTCGGTTCGATTTGTCCGACAAGGAGCATGTGGTGGAAACCGGATGCATGGAAAGCGGAGTTTGACGGAGACTACATCGCATCTAAGGTTATCGAGGCCAACAAACTCATCAAGGCATATGCTGCTGAGAGAGGCTATCGTTATGCAGATTACTACAGCGCTCTGAAAAATGATCAGAACGGTCTTGCTGATGAGTACTGTTGGGTATTCGGCACGAAGCCCGATGGAACATTGAACCTTGATTCCGTTCATCCGAATGCGAAGGCCTTTCTTGTTATGGAAGGAATCCTGAAACCTCTCATCGACGCCGCACTTTACGACCCGTCAGAGGCTAACCCTGGAGGCGGAAAGATAGACGATATGGATAAATGGAAATGGTAAACTGTTAATGCGTAAAATTATGAATATCAAATACATATCAATGATTGCCCTGGCGGCTGCCCTGGTCGGCTGTTCCAAGAACGGACAGATGGATGAGGACATCCTGCCTGACGGACCGGTCTTTTCAGCAGATTTCCAGAAACCGTCCGTCCAGAGCAAGGTGACTCATACCGATGACGGCAATGCATTGAAACTCGCGTGGGTGAAATCCGACAAAATCGGAATCTGGACAGAGGCTGAAGGCAAGTCCCTCCAGTCCAACAGCGCATATCTCGCCGATCAGGAAGGTGCCGGAACGACGTTTTCATATCAGTCCCGTGCTCAGAGAATCCGCTGGGCAGGGGACAATACCCCGCAGTCGTTCTATGCCTGCTATCCTTACAATGCAGACAGAGGCACGGACCCGCATAAGGCAAAGGTGGGGATTTCTGCTTCCCAGTCCCAGTACTCAAGCGGCTCTACAGCGCATCTTGCTGAAAATGACTTCATTTGGGCTGCCGTGGAGAATGTCACCAAATCTGACGACGCGGTGAATCTTACGTTCCACCATCCTTTCTCCATATTGGACTTGGAACTGACCACCGACACCAGAATGAAACTGGATGCATTGATTTTCCGCTGCACTTCCAACAAGGATGCTGCCGTGGCATTTGAGAACGGAAGCATTGACCTGAGCACTGGCGAATTGGACCTGACGGGGGCGACGACCTCGCCTGAGGTGCGTCTGGACTGCGATTTTGCGACTTCATGGCCGGCGGCTTCGCATATTTACATGGTCTTCAACCCGGCGTTGGCAGGGGAGACCATGCAGCTGGTTGCGGTCATCGGCGGCAAGGAGAAGCTGATCATGGAGAAGCAGGTTCCGGACGGAGGCTTCCCGGCAGGCAAGGTCATCAACGTGGTGACGGATTATGAGGTGCCGGGTGACGTGGCCATCAAGATCAAGGATCTGGGAGAGATTTCCACATCCAACAGCTACCTTGTTTCCGAGGCTAACCAATTTTACAAGTTCAAGGCTACCGTGAAGGGCAACGGCTATATTCCTGCAGCGCTTTCGGAAGTGGCCGGAACAGCGGACATTGCTCCGAAATCCGTCCTCGTCCTCTGGTACAACACTGTCCAGAAGGACAACAAGTGGGTGGACGCCTGCCCGATTCTGCTTTCATCGCTGGTGTTTTTCAGGGACTATGTCTATTTCGACACGCCTAAGGAATTTGTCCCGGGCAATGTCGTGATTGCGGCATTCGCCGAGGAAGGCGTTACCTACGACAATATCGAGGTCGACGAGAATAAGAATATTACCAATGCGACCCTTCTCTGGAGCTGGAACATCTGGGCTGCAGAGGGTTATGACCCGGATGCGACGGCGGTCATTTCCGGAGGGAAAACATTCATGGACAGGAATGTCGGCGCTGCTATTTCCGGTGTCGGCTCAAAAGGTGAATATGAGCCTGCCTATGCAGTGGGCAACTACTATCAATGGGGCAGAAAGGATCCGTTCCCGTCCATTGCGGACTACTGCAACTATTGGCCTTGCCAATACGCAAACCAGCTCATAGGAACTCCTACATACACCCCGATCGTGGCTCTGAGGGTCAACGGCCAGAGCGCTGCGAAGAATGTGGACAACCAGGTATGGGGTTACCGGACAAAAGACGACGGCTCGTTCAACCATGATTCGTCCTGGCATACTATTGAAAGGAATAGTATCGCGGCTCCGTCTTCATCCAATCGCGTCTTTGCAGGTTACGCCGTGGAGCATCCTTATGTTTATATCCTGAATTCGAAATATCCTGACGGCGGCTATTATCCTTGGATAACGACCAATGACCAGAGTTACAGGGAGTTCTGGGGAGGTTCGGAATCTAAGAAAACACTCTTCGACCCGTGTCCTGCCGGTTGGCGTGTCTGCAACAAGGCTGAAGCAGAGTCGTTTATGCAGACTGTTTTCAACAGCGCCACACTGGCTGCCAATCTTGTCGGATATGATTTCGACGGGCATTATCTGCCGATGACCGATTCTCGAAGCAACAAGCATTTCAGGACTGAAACCGTGAAGTCTTGCGGGTATGAGACTAAATCGTATATGTGGACATCCGAATCGGTTAAGACCCACAATTACGGATATGCCTATGCAGCGGCGATGGTCGCTCCGCCAAATTATGCGGACAAGAACCAGCCGAAGACTCTCAGGGAAGTAAAAATTGAAGACAACAAGTATTTGGCATCAAGTTGCCCGGTACGTTGCGTGAAAGAATAAAAGTTTAACTAATTAATAACATTAATCATGAACAAGAAATTTGACGGAGCTGTTGCTCCAAAGCATTATGAATCACCCGCTTTGGCGGTTCTCAATGTGAATCTCGAAATGGGGTTTGCGCAGAGTGGTGGGAATCGAGTGAAAGATATGCCTAACTGGGCTGAATGGGAAGATGTTGAAACACTCTAATTAATTATGAACATGAAAAAGTCATTGATATATATTCTGGCGCTTTCGGCTATAGTCGGATGCCAGAAATCTGAAGTGTCAGAACAGATTCCTGCTGAAGGGGAGTCTTCTGCTGTTATCGTAGGTTCTCTGCCTGAAACCAAGACTTCTTTTATAGATGAAGGCAATGTAATGAAGACCGAGTGGGTGAAAGATGATGCGTTGGGAGTTTATTGGTATAAGGGGGGGGCGATTGAAGGTGTCGGAACAGGCGTGGCTGACAAACAGTTAAATGACAGAATAACTGCAAAGGAAAGTGGTAGCACTACTATTTTTAAGATAGATAATTATTACCTTGCACAGGCTTGGGTAAAGTACTTGACCTACGCCTATTATCCTTACAATGCATCAGCAGGTAAGGATCCGTTTGCCGTAAAATTTGTCGTGCCATCCTCTGTTGTTCAGTCTTCCGCTGACGATGCGTCCCATTTGAACGCGACGGATTTGCTTTACAGTTCTGTTATGGCGGAGTGGGATTATAAGAACGATGAGACAAAGAATGTAAAAATGACATTCAATCATGCGCTTTCAGTTTTGAACATTGCTCTTACTTCCGCACAAAGCAATTACAGCGTTTCCGATATCAGGGTGCGATTTGAGGACGAGAACGAAATCTTCTCTGTTACAGAGGGAAGCGTAAATCTTTCAGATGGTTCACTGACTCTTACTTCCGGAACTCCTGAAATTTCCCTGCATTTCAATGAGGCGGCAAAACTTTCTGCAACTCCTGTAAATGCCTATATGACAATCACACCTGGCCACGCAGGAAAAACATTCTCTGTATATGCCACAGTAAACGGAATCGAGACAAAACTCGGTTCGAAGAAAGTTCCTGCATCAGGACTTCCTGCTGGAGTGAAAGCTGCACTTTCATTTGAGGTCGGAGACAATACGACTGGACATGAATATACTGATTTGAGCGCAAACGGTACTGCAAACTGCTACCTTGTTATCTCTCCTGGATTTTATAAGTTCAAGGCGGATGTGAAAGGAAATGGTGTTGTCCCAAGTCAGCTTGAATCAGTGGCAGGAGAGACGGCGATAGCTCCGAAATCTGCTTTGGTACTTTGGTACAACACTCTTCAGAAAAGCAATAATTGGGTGGATGAGAGCCCTGTATATCTTAGTTCCGTTTCTCTTGATTCAGATGGCTATATAAGATTTTATACGCCTGATGTTTTTGTCCCGGGCAATGTTGTTATAGCTGCATTTGCTGAGGAAGGTATAACCTACGAAAACATCACAGTCGATGAGAACAAGTGCATCAACAATGCAACGCTTCTTTGGAGCTGGAACATCTGGGCTGCTGATGGTTATGATCCGGCGGCTACAGCAGTCAATGCGGATGGCAATGTGTTCATGGACCGTAATCTCGGCGCGGTAATTTCCGGCGTGGGGTCGACTGGTAATTATGAACCGGCATATGCAGTGGGCAATTACTACCAGTGGGGCCGTAAGGATCCGTTCCCGTCCATTGCGGACTATTGCAACTATTGGCCTTGCCAATACGCAAACCAGCTCATCGGAACTCCTACTTACACACCGATCGTGGCTCTGAGGGTTAACGGCCAGAGCGCTGCAAAGAATGTGGACAGCCAGGTATGGGGTTATAGGACAAAAGATGATGGCTCGTTCAACATGGATTCGTCTTGGCATACGATAGAAAGGAACAGCATCGCGGCTCCGTCTTCATCCAATCGCGTCTTTGCAGGTTACGCAGTGGAGCATCCTTACGTTTATATTCTGAATTCGACATATCCAGACGGCGGCTATTACCCATGGGTGACGACCAATGACCAGAGTTACAGGGCATTCTGGGGAGGTTCTGAATCGAAGAAAACACTCTTCGATCCATGTCCGACCGGTTGGCGTGTCTGCAACAAGTCTGAAGCAGAGTCATTCATGCAGACAGTATCTTCAACTGCGGCTTTGGCTTCCAATCTTGTTGGTTATGATTTTGACGGACATTATCTGCCGATGACCGGAACGCGCGGTAAAAAAGATATGAGGACAACTAATGTGAGGTCTTGTGGGTATGAGACTAAATCGTATATGTGGACATCCGAAATATTTAGCCATGATTATGGTTATGCTTATACGGCGGCGATGATTGCTCCTGCAAATTATGCCGATGCAGGCAAGCCGAATGCACTCAAGATGACAACTGAAGGACAGGACAGGTATTTGACACAAGCTTGCCCAGTCCGCTGCGTAAAAGAATAAAACCCCATATCACCATAACTTTTTATCCTGCTCCGTCCCCACGGAGCGGGATTTTTTATTTGAAATCCGAAACCAGTTTTATAAATTTGTGTTTCTGTGGAAATTATTGAAACTAATAACAAATAACATATTGACATGAACAGAATTTATCACATGCTGATGGCCGTCGCCCTTTTCTTGTGCGTGGCATGCAGTCAAAGCCGGGACACGGCCGCTGTCCGGGATTCAGGAACGACATTCGCGCAGGAAGCTCTCCAGCAATACGTCGACAGCGGTCGGCTCCCGGGGGCAATCAGCGTACTATATAATAACGGTATCCAGGAAACCTGCTGCATCGGCTATGCCGACCCGAGGACGAAACGCCCCATCACCATGGACGACGCGTTCATGCAATGCTCCCAGACCAAGGGCTTCTGCGGCGTGACCATTGCGAAACTCGTTGAGGAAGGCAAGATTTCCCTTGACGACCCCGTTTCCAAATACCTTCCGGAATTCAGCACCCTCTGGGTCCTCGATGGGAAGACTGACAGTACAATGACATTGCACAAGGCGAAAAACGTGCTGACCGTCAGGATGTGCCTGAACCATACGGGCGGATTTCCGTTCGAGTGCAGCGCCAAGCGCAAGGATGTCCGTGGAGGCGGCTGGTCCGGCGGAGCCCCTATCCGTCAGGTGGCATCCATTGCCGCAGAATCACCTGTCATGTTCGAACCGGGCACCAAGGCGCTCTATTCCAACACAGGCATTGACATCGGTGCTGCAGTCGTGGAAACGGTTACCGGCATGAAATGGGAAAAATACCTGAAAGAGACCGTCCTGGACCCTCTCGGCATGAAAGACACATGGTTCTGGCCTACGGACAAGCAGATTGAGAACAAGATAGAATTGTTCAACATCAAGGAAGGCCAGCCTTCTGAATGGCTGGAGGAGAATCCTTGGGAGCAGCGTCCGTACAATGATTCCCATGTCTTCGCTTCCGCCGGCGCGGGCCTCTGGTCTACTGCCAATGACCAGCTCAAGTTCTACAAGATGCTCATGAACCTTGGAGTCGGTGACAATGGTGTCCGCATCCTTAAAGAAGAAACTGTCAAGTCCATCCTTGCAGTCAGCACCCGTCCGGCAGGTCTCGGTGATTATTCACTCGGCCTCACTGCCCCTGTTGTAGACAGCGAAGATGCCTGGTTCGGCCACGGCGGCGCATGGGGAACGAACTGCGTAGTGAACTGGCACAAGAAACAGCTTAAACTCTGGGTGGTCCAGGCTTCCTCCGGCAAGAGATTCTGGGGAGAAGCTATGGCTGCTGCGGCAGAAAAGTTCTTCAACAGCGAAATTGATAATTCCTCCGACGCCTACGTAGGTCGCACGGAATAATAAGACAATATCCGATGACATTCGACTATTGCTGCTCACAGGACGGGCATGGACTGGAAATCCCCGGTTTTTCCGCGGTATTCATACAGACTTTCAGCATCAAGCAGGAAAGACAGTTTTTTCTTCCGGAAAAATATGACAAACATCTTCCGGGCGATGAAGATTATGTTTTCCATAAAGAGAAGTTCATCTATGAAGAAAAAGCCGATGCATTGGCCCTCCCGATCGTGCCGATGGGCCGGAGCATCGAGAAACAGATATTTGTCCTGCGCAACGAAGGCCAGTCTCCTGACGAGAAAAATGTCAGGAGGTTTTCGCTGCGCGGATTTGACTTCGAGATGCCGATCGAGCCTGAAGAAGATGAAATCGAGCCCCGTCTGCTCAAATGTCATGTCAATGTGGAGATGTCATTGTTCTTCGGCAATACCGTTTCCTTCACTTACCGTTTCCTTTTCAACGGACATTCGGGAACATTGTCCGCACCTGTCGGCATTGATCATATAATAGCATTGCTCTCGACCTGGCTCGGAGCGGAATATTGGAGCCGCGACGAATCTGAGTCCTGCGGGGACGGCGAGTCGCGCACGAACATCAATCTCGTGGGCGATTTCAGGGTGGACAATATCTTTTTCGGCGAATCGGGCGAACCGCTGGAAGTCGGTGAGACTCTGCCGATGAGCAGCGCCGAACGCGGTTTCGGGAAAGTGGCGGTCAGATACAAGCGGTTCATTTACCGATGCTGCACCAAGTTCAGCAGATCATTGAGCGGCGAGGAAAAGGCCAAGTACCGCAAACGCATGAAAATCATGCCGATAACCATGGTCAATGACTCCCGTTATGCGATGGTGGACTTGTGGGAGGACATACGTCATCCGCTTCCCGACGGTACGGATTTGTTCAGCAACGACAGGCCGGACAGGTTGACTGAAGCGCAGATTGTCAGCCATATCCGTGACTGGCACAAGCCTGAACTCATCGGTCTCATGACATTGTACCCCGGCGAATGGCCTTACAGGGATGCGGCAGCCTATGACGAGGTCTGCGGCGAAAACATTGCCATTGACACGGATGACCTTGTGCTGGTAAACAGTAACATGAGCATTGTCCTGGGAACTTACGGGCGTCGCGGCGACGGGCTGGATACGGCGGGAACGGTGGAGAAGAAGGGCGTGAACTGGGCGGAACATTTGAAGGAACGCGCGCGTTATCATGTATCGTGGCCGGAGTATTTGCTTATCCTTCAGATGGTTCTGGCGAAGAAATACGTTATCGGACGTGCCAATGACGTGCTTATCGATGCGACATTGTCCGCCTCCAGCACCTCTTCGCTGGACTTGATCGGGCAGAATGCCAAGCTCAGCATGAGGCTCTCCCGGATGGTGCTGCAGCTGGACGTGGTGAAGTATTCCAAGTTCGCGTCGCACAAGGTGATGTTCGACCGCACTACCAGGCGTCTGAATCTTGACAATGACCTCGACCGCCTGAATGAGATGATGTCAATGGTGGACAGCAGTTTGCATAACCTGAGCGATTTCAAGTCGATGAAGTCGGACTTCGTGCTGAATTTCATTCTGGCGATAATTTCCGTCGCTTCCACGTTCGAACTTTTCTTCCAGCAGTCGGAGATGCCGTTCTTGACATATTTCGGCATACAGTCCAGTCATCTGGCAGCCGTGGTGGTGATGGTAGTCGCGTGCGTCACGATTTTCGGTATGCTTCTGGTCGTTTCGAAGACCGTCCGCACCATTGTCGGCAAGATCAAGGAAATAATAGCATAATATATATGGAGAATATTGTCATTGCACCTGCAACTATTCAAGACAAGGATGCGCTTGCGGATTTGTTTTATGCGCATTTGTCTGAGAATGTCGAATATATTTCCCATGGCGAGATGCAGATGGGAATCGGACATCTTGTTTTCAATGGCGAGGAATATGTGCCGCAACTCGATGCGGACAGCCGTCATCTGTGGCTTATATATATAGAGGAACACATGACGACGGAAGGGACGGCGGTATTCAAGGCGGAGGATGCCGCGGGAAAGCTGCTCGGCTTCTGCGTCCTCGAAACCGATTCCGACGGCGGCGCGCCTTTCGGCGTGCTTTGCGATATTCTTGTCAATGCTGATGCGCGGGGCCGGGGAGTCGGAGGACGTTTGTTTGCCGCAGCCGAAGATTGGTTCCGCCAGAGGGACCTGAAAGACGTTTATCTCGAATCCGGCAAGAATAATCACAATGCCCATGAATTTTTTATGCGCCGGGGATTCATGAAAGTGTCTGAAGTTTACTATAAAGGTGGTAAATAGTGCGCATCTTCTTGTAGGATAATCTGTTATATGTCGTTTTTTCTTCATGGTGCGTACCATGGAGAGGTGGGATTTGCTGATTTTTGCGCCATTTTGGCTTGTGGAAGGTATTGAAAATCAATGCCATTAAACGTCTTACCCCTCATTTCAGGGCCCTCAGGGCGACATTTCCGCCTCCGTAAAAAATATTTTTTTTGAGCCCTCAAGTCGTGCGTCCTCAATGACTTAAAATGATGCAATATGAGGTGGAAATGAAAAAAAGATGAAAAAAAGTTTGAGAAAAGTTTGCAGGTTCAGAAAAAGTCCCTACCTTTGCAATCCCGTTACGAAACAAGGGCACCTCACTGAGGCTAACGAGTTGAGTTGACGAGGTCTGGAAAAGCGGTCCGGAAGGACTCAAGTACAGGAAAGTTCATTGAAAAGACTGAAGAAAGTACAAGGAAGCAAGTACCAAAACACAAAGAACGAGAGCGTTAATTTCTTTTAGGAATTAGAAGTG
>Ga0129311_1002570_pt1 | contig 10767 bp, 8 predicted proteins | sample Go1ome_FD_94435 | JGI IMG/M metagenome (GOLD analysis project Ga0129311, IMG submission 94435) | Western lowland gorrila individual fecal microbial communities from Wisconsin, USA - Go1022B metagenome | ecosystem: Host-associated > Mammals > Digestive system > Large intestine > Fecal | place... | reverse complement strand
TCTTCCTTCCTCATGCTCCATACTGAAGTTGAGAATCGCTATCAACTTCACCGGTTTGAGTTCGTAGTTCCATCTGAACGGTTTTCTGACGGAAGCCTTCCTCCTTCCTTTCTGCTTCGCCAGCGCACCCTGTCCTAAAATCGGATAGGAGAGGTAGTAAAGAGCCCTGTCTTTGAAATACTTCTGCTGCACCAGCTGCATTTCCACGATGAATTCCTCCTCTCTGGAAGTCCTGACACATACATCGAATATCACCTTGCTGTCCTCCCTCGTGGGTCCGAGGTGCTCGACGTTCTGGAAGGTCACGTCTTCGATATCCCCGTTTCCGATGATATGGTTTAGGAAAGTGATGAGAATGTCCTTGGTTTCTTCCCTGCCGAAGACGCGCTTGAACCTTTCGGTTAAGCCGAGAGCAGAGCCAAACTTGTTTGGACTATGCTGAGGCGGGAGAAAGCTGCGCGAAGCGAACTATAGTCATTGATGAGGTTGCCGTACTCCCCGTGTTCCGGCCTACGTGCTGAAATTGAATGATTGTCCATAACAATAGTTTTAGTGTTTGAGGGCGCGGCCTGTCCGCACCCGGTGGACACCAAAACTATCGCTCAAAATCATCAAAAACGATAAGAAACGGAACAGAATCCATAAAAAGATAAAATTCGTGCACAGATTCATAAAAATAAGCCGCAGGCCGACGCCAAACCGAGAGAGCCGCCGTGCGAAGCACAAGCTGTCACGAGGTGTAAAAGCCCGAATGGGCTAACCCTAGTGCAGAGCCAAACTCCGTCATCATACATACTATCGCCAGGGGCGGGACTTTGTGCAAACGAAGTCCAAAATCCTAAAATAAAATTTTACTTCCGTTCTCTTGCCGTGTCTTTAATATAGAACGTCCGATGAAATGAGCTCATATGAAAAGGACACAAACAAAAATGACTATGAAGACAAACTTTAAGATTGCATTATTTGCAGCTGCAATGGCACTGTCGTGCGGGACAGCCTGTGCCCGGCATCTCCACCGCCACGTGCGCCCTTATTATGCGCAATGTTATCAGCATCGGGTGGTTACGCTTGTCTCCAGGCCGGAAGTGACTACACATATCAGCAACCGTTTCAGCCAAAGAGAACGTCTTGCAATGGCGCTTGCGTATCTGGAGACGCACGAACAGCTGACAGTCAGGCAATATGCGCATATAACAGGCCTCGGAAAGGCTTCTGCGGAAGCGGAACTTGATTCTTTTGCGGTAGACGAGAATAAGCCTATACGTCTTGTTGTCAAAGGAAAGAAGAAAACATATATAAAATACGAATAATCTGTAGCCGTCTCCCAAAATAGCCATTGATTATGAAGCATATATTTAAAGCTCTGCCGTTTCTGCCGCTGCTCTTTTCGTGGCAGCAATCAATACCCGTGGACGGGCAGAATCCAAATCACGCCGATCTTTTTGTGCTTGTCCCTGAAGTGCAGAGTTCTTCGGATAACGGGCAGGTCCCTGACGTTTGCGGCGGAATCAAGCTGAATTTCCAAATGTCGGGAATAAGCAAGATCGAGCTGGAGAGCGTCGACGGGTATCCTTTGGCCGGCACTGCGAGTCTCAAACAGAATGAAGGAGGGGAAATGATAGTGGACGAAATAGAAAACGCCTCTTATATCATCACTTACAATGCCTCTGATAACGTCGGATTGACTCCTGGCAAAGACTATGGCATTGTTACTTTCCCCTGCGACCTTTACGGCGGATACAGACTTTCCATTTACCGTAACGGCCGCGTGGCGCACTATTTCGGCGTGCATCAGAGCGTTGAGTCCGGGTCGTTCATAACCCCGGCTGACCTGTTGGAGAATGAATTGGAATTTGACGATCCTGACGCGCCGCTTGTAGAAGAAGAGCGCCCTGACTTGGATGCTCTCACAAGCGCTCTGCTCCGCCAATATAGGCAGAACCCTACAGAGGAAAACAGATCGGCTCTGTTCGACAGGATGGGGCTTCGCTACGACAAGGTGGTGGCAAGGAAAAAGTCAAAACTCCGCGAATTGGAAAGGGAGGCGAAAACTCCTGACCTGGTAGAGGAGATGCAGGCTATCGTTGATGAGATGGTGGAAAACCGTGAAATCCGGCTGGAACAACAATTCCTCAGGCTTATCGACCCGAGAACTGATGATGATCCGGATGACGCCTGGATGGTGTTGCGCGGCGCTTCCGCTCCCGACGCCTATATCGGATACGCACCGGTTACCAATGCCGAATATGCTTCATTCAAAGCCGGATTCACATACGAAAACGGCAAGGACAACTACCCTGTAACGGACGTCACTGTTGCCGAAGCCGCTGCATATTGCGAATGGCTTTGTTCAAAGGACGGCTCACACTTATACCGCCTGCCGTCGGATGAGGAGTGGATTCTCGGAGCTGGGCATATGCCTAAAGATGTTTCGATGAATGCAGGACACGTGGAAACCGGCTTGACGGCTGTCGATGCCTACAAACCGTCCACGGCCGCATGTAGAGGCATTGATTTCTGGGGAAACTGCTGGGAATGGACCTCATCCACGGATGCGGCCGGACTGTATATAGTAAAGGGAGGCAGCTGGGATTCGGAACGCGACGATTGCTGCAGCGAGAAATCCGATGTGGTAAGGAGCGGCAACCTGGGTTACGCCAATGTGGGTTTCAGGGTTGTAAGAACAGAAGCCGTAAGCTACAGCATCTCCACAGAATAGTCCTTCTGGAAGATAATGCGTCTGACTGCGCGGTTGACCTGGCCCTTTCTGCCGAAACCCTGTTCGAAGTGGAAATCGGTCTGCAGACCGCGCCAGTCGCATTGAGGCAGTTTTCTGAACCAGCCGCGTCCGTAGCGTGCGCAGACGGTGGAGAAATACATCGCGGTATCGTAGCCCTGGAATGCGTATGAACCGGGCTCCGCATCGAACAGCGCCCTGTAAGCCAGAACGAACGCCTGGACTTCGGGACTGGTGTAATCCGTGAAGTAGGTCGCTGTCATACGCAGTCCTACGTTGTGGAAAGTCTCCACGTCGATGAGGTCGAACGAACGCACCTTGGAATGGCAGTAGACAGTTACCTGATAGCCCTTGTAGGTCATCAGATTGGCATTTCTTATGACGTCCCCGACGAAAGCTTCGTTCTCCGATGCGATGAAATAGCGCGTGGTGCCCGTCTTGCTCGCAAGATTCTGGAAAGTTTCCGAGACCTGCAGGCCCTCGAGTATGCCGTAGGAGATGGTCTTTGTAGGAAGGCCGGATTTCTGCAGCTCACTGATCAGGAATTTGGACGCAGAGGTAAGAGCTGCCCCCTTTTCACGGACTACGATGAGTGAGTCTCCGGGCATCCTTTCTTCCGAAGCCCATGCCACCAGTTCCCTTATCTGGTCCGTCCACTGGGTCGGCGCCTGAATGACTCTCATGCTGTCTGCAAGAGACGCCGCTCTCGGATCGAGAGGGGAGATGATGTGTTTGGTGAACGGGGTATGCCGGAGGGCGTTATTGATGTCTTTCGGACTTACAGGTCCTATTATGACGTCAGCCTTTTTCCATGGAGCGGACAGGCTGTCGGCGGGAGAGCACAGATTCAGGTCTATCCCGATGCCGCGCTGTCCGAGTTCGCGTGCCGCCAGCAGGACTCCGCTGTAGAACTCCGTGAAGCCCTCGTTCTTGCCCTCGGCAACCGGCAGAACCACGGAAAGCGCTATCCTCGAGGGGATGTCGGCAATGAACAGGGAGTCTTCCTGAACCGTCCCGCTCTTTTCCTGCGTCAACTCCGCTTCTGTCCCGAAGTGCCAGATTTCATCGAAATGCCTGTCCTCGTGAGTCGTTTTATCCAGACTGTCCCTGACCGCTGCAGGAGTCTCCTCTGCCGGTGTCTGCCTGTCTTTGTTCTTTTCCTTTTTCTGGGGAGAACCGGGGAAAAGCGCCTTCTCCTGGATTTGCGCGGCTTCTTTTCTGCTCTCTTTCTTGTCTTTGGCCTTGTCTTTCGCCGCCTTTCCCTTCTGCACGGGAATCATCAGAATCTGCCCGGTCTTCAGACCTTCCGTCGGCAGATTCAGCGTGGGATTCGCCTCGTAAATATCATCCACAGACACTTCGTAGGCCTTGCTGATGGACCAGAGGGTCTGTTTCTCCGTAACCACGTGAGACCAATAGACCTTGCCTGCGACCCTGACCTTGTCTTTTGTCCGTACGATTGTTGGCGCCTCGTAAGTCTGTGCATACGAGGGGATTATCGCGGACAAAAGCAATATGCCCGCTATGATGGCCGCAATTCTTTTCATAAGCTGTCGGCAAAGTTAATCAAATCCCTGCAAAATCCTGCCCAGGAGAGTCTCTCTTTTTCGGAACGTATGGCATCGATGCAGGAGAGGGCGACTGAGGGATCCGAGAAATACTTTTCAATTTCGGCCTTTATCAGGGCCGGATCTGCACCTGCCGCTACAAGTCCGGTGCCCCTGTCGCCTATGGTCTCTTTAAGTCCGCCAGTGTCGGTCACGACCATGGGGACCTCGAAATGGTAGGACACCGAGCTGATTCCGCTCTGAGTAGCGCTGCGGTAGGGGAGTACCGTGAGATCGGCCGCACTGAAATACTTTTTCACCTCAGAATCCCGTATATAGGTCGGGAACAGATGCACCCTGTCCCTGCCGGGGAGACTGTCTATTATGCTCTGATACCTCTCGAACGAACCGTAGGGCTCTCCGGCTATGATGAGCTGGTAGTCCTCCGGGAGTTCTCCGAAAGCCTCGAGAAGTATGTCCAGGCCCTTGTATTCCCGTATCAGGCCGAAAAACAGCAGGTTCTTTTTCCCGTGTTCAAGCTCGAGCAGATCCTCCGCTTCCTCCCGTTTCATCTTCTCTCCGAAATGCGAGTAAAGCGGGTGCTGATGTATGATATAACGGGCATCTGTGCGGAGTTCAAGCAGATCCCCTGCGACCTCGGAGCACATGGTTACAAAGCCGTCGCATTTTTTTAGGAACCAGCCCGTCAGCGGTGCGTCGAAAAAATGCCTTTCGTGCGGAACGACATTGTCCAGAACGGCCACCACCTTGCATTCAGGAGCCATTCGGGATGCGACATATCCCAGGGACGGAGCGAACCAGGACATCCAGTATCTCAGAATCAGAAGATCCGGCCCCCATTCCCTTATCGCCTTGGCTGTCCTGCCCCAGGAAAAAGGATTGGCCGTATCCAGAAGCGCTGTTGACGCTACGGGTACGGCCTCGTCTTCTGCAGTTACGTACTGCGTTTTTCCGGGGAAAAGAATGCCGGGATATTGTCTCTTGAAATTGAATGCGCGTACTTCGTGCTCATGCTCCAGCTCTCCAAGCAGGCTTGCATTGAACTGGGCTATTCCTCCTCTATAGGGGTAGAAACACGACAGTATTGCGATTTTCAATCTCGGAAATTACTTGTTGCCCTTTGCTTTCTCCTTGACGTATTCGGCGTTCAGGCCGGCGAGGATCTCCTCGGTGACGTCAAGTGCGGGATCTGCGGCCACGACGGGAGCGGGAAGAATGTCGCCCTGGGTGGCGAGAATCATCGCGAATCCCTTCTCCTCCTTGTATTTCTGGATGAAGGTGTTGATTGCATCGGCGATCTGGTTCATCATGACCTGCTGCTCTTCGGCGGCTTCCTGCTGCTTCTTTGCGGCGTACTGCTGGAACTCGACCCTCTTCTGCTCGAGCTTCTGGCCCTGGACTTCGATGACCGAACGGGTGAGAAGTCCCTTGTCGATCTTTTCCTGCAGTGCTGCGATTTCCTTTTCGAGGGAGGATCCGCGCTTGTTCACGTCGCTGTTGATGCTCTGGATCTTGGTCTCCACGACGGATTTCAGGTCGTTGGCCTTGTCGTACATCTGGAGGACGGTGTCCATATTGAACCACACGATTGCGCCCTTTTCGGCTGCGATTGCGGTTTCCTGCTGTGCGGCTCCTTCGTTCGAGTCATTCTTGTGTGCGAAAAATACAGCGACGCCTGCGACAACCAGCGCAACGATGCTGACGATGAGAGATGTGTTCTTCATTGAGTGTTTTGTATATTTTTACAAATGTAGTTAAAATTTCCTTATTTCAGCCAGATACCTGCCTATTGTTTGCTCCAGGCCCAGATAAAGGGCGTCGCTGATCAGCGCATGGCCTATCGAGACTTCGTCCGTCCATGGGATGTTCTTGATGAACCATGAGAGGTTGCCCAGGTCCAGGTCGTGCCCTGCATTCAGCCCGAGCCCGGTGTCGCGTGCCGCTTCGGCAGCCTTTACGTACGGTGCCACCGCGGCTTCCGGGTCTTTCGGGAACATCTCCGCGTATCCGGCGGTGTAGAGTTCCACCCTGTTGCAGCCGCACTGCGCGGCGCCGTAGACCATCTCCGGTACGGGATCGACGAAGATTGACGTGCGTATTCCCAGCGACGAGAACAGTCCGCAGACGCTTGACAGGAAATCCTGGTTCTCGATGGTGTTCCATCCGGCGTTGGAGGTGATTGCGTCCGGGCCGTCGGGGACGAGGGTCACCTGGTCGGGCCGGACTTCGCAGACGAGTTTCACGAAACTTTCGATGGGATTGCCCTCGATGTTGAATTCGGTTTTCAGAAGAGGACGTATCTGTCTTACGTCGGAGTAACGGATATGCCGCTCGTCGGGTCTGGGATGCACCGTGATTCCTTCAGCGCCGAAACTCTCGCAGTCGAGAGCGGCCTTGCATACGTCAGGAACATTGCCTCCACGCGCGTTCCGTATGGTGGCAATCTTGTTTATGTTCACACTAAGTCTCGTCATGACACATGAGTATTACGGACAAAAATACTCAATTATGACGGAAGTTTACAAATAATATGCTAAATTTGAAGTCTGTTTTGAAGAAATGCGTCTCGCTTTTCATATAAAGAAATCCGGACTTCGCGAGGACCCGCAATGGACGGGTCTGAAAGCACAGTTGCGTTCCGACGGACACAGCCTTGTGGAGGTGTCCGCGGGCAGGAGCGTACCTGAAGGTACCGAACTGCTGCTCAGCGTGGGCGGGGACGGGACTTTCCTCAGCGCGGCGCGCATTTCGGTGGAGAATTCGGTGCCGGTGCTCGGCGTGAATCTGGGGCGTCTGGGCTTCCTGTCGGAAAACAAGCCCTCGGACGTGGCTGCAGCCCTGAGAAGCGGGGCGTGGTCCGTCGAGGAACGCGGGCTGCTGGAAATCGGCTGCTCCGCGCCCGTTCCGGAAAACTTCTGGAAATATGCGCTGAACGAAGTCAGCCTGAACAGGATATACCCTGCGATGATGGGCGTGGACGTGGCGTTCGAGGGACAGAAGCTGCCTACCTACTGGGCTGACGGTCTGCTGATTGCGACCAGCTCCGGTTCGACGGCCTATTCGCTCAGTGCCGGCGGTCCTATCCTGACTCCGGAGGTCCGCGCTTTCGTGATAGCTCCGATAGCTCCGCACAACCTGAACCTCCGTCCCCTCGTTGTTCCGGAAAGTTCGCGCATCGAACTCCGTCTGCACTCCCGTGACGGCAAGGCGATGCTTTCGCTGGACAACCGCAACTTCCTCGTGCCCTCCGGTACGGCGGTCGAAGTGAAACTTGCCCCGGTGCGTCTGCGAAGGGTGCGGCTCGGCACTTCGGACTTCGTCGGGGCTCTCCGCAGCCGCCTTTTCTGGGGCGAGGATGTTCGTAACTCATCAATTGAAGAATGATTATGCAGGTACCCGAAAAGATCCCCGAGCACGTATCCATAATAATGGACGGCAACGGCCGCTGGGCCAAAGAACGCGGCAAGGAACGAATCTACGGCCATTTCGAGGGCGTGGAGAGTGTCAGGGCCGTAACGGAGGCTTCGGTCGAACTCGGTGTGAAGTACCTTTCGCTATTCGCTTTCTCCGAGGAGAACTGGAACCGCCCCGAGCAGGAGGTCCACGGGCTTATGGAACTGATGATGAAGGCGATGAAGCAGGAAATCGGAACTTTCATGAAGAACGGAGTGCGCTTCGTCGTACTCGGGCACCGCTCCCGGCTTTCGGACGAGCTGAACGCCACCATAGGCGGGATGATGGAGGAGACTTCCGGCAACGGGAACCTGACGCTGATACTGTTCATGAGCTACAGCGGCAAATGGGACATCCTGCAGGCGGCGCAGCGATATTCGGAGGATCCCCGTCCAGAGGGGGAGAAGGATTTCGCGGATTTCCTCGTGACGGCGGGGATTCCCGACCCGGACCTTGTGATACGCACTTCCGGGGAGAAGCGGCTGAGCAACTATATGCTCTGGCAGACGGCGTATTCGGAATTCGTATTCACGGATACACTTTGGCCTGATTTTAGAAAAGAAAGCTACCTGGCGGCTCTTGAGGAATATGCCCGCCGAGACAGAAGATACGGTAAAGTTAAATGAATAAGACAGTTAGACGGACAGTGACCCTTGCGGGACTCTTTCTTCTGACTTCTGCCCTGTTTGCGCAGACGTCGGGAGTCGAGATCGATTACAACCGCCCGCAGAAGTATATAATAGGTGGAGTAAGAGTAGAAGGCAACAATGTTTTCGGCGAAGACCGCATCATCCAGTATACCGGAATGCAGAAAGGAATGGAACTGACCGTTCCCGGAGACGATGTCTCGAGCATCATCAAGCGTCTCTGGCTCCAAAAGTATTTCGAGGATGTCTCCCTGAGCATAGAGAGCGTCAAGGCGGATTCCGCATTTTTCGTAATATCGGTCAAGGAGCGCCCCAGGGTGTCGAACTGGACTTTCTCTGGAATCAAGAACGGCGACCAGAAAGACCTGATGGAAAGGTTGTCGCTGAGCAGGGGCGGAGAGTATTCGGACTATGTGAAGAAGACTTCCACGGACATAATCAAGCGCTACTACGCCGAGAAGGGCTTCCTGAACTGCGAGGTGGAAACCCAGGTCCGCAAGGATACGCTGATCAAGAACGCCATTGCGGTCAACTTCGCTGTCAACAAGGGCGAGAAAGTCCGTGTCAAGAACATCAATTTCATAGGCAACGAGAACGTAAAGGAGTACAAGCTTGCGCGCTCGATGAAGAAAACCAAGTCGGCCAAGTTCTACAACTTCTTCAACAGCAAGAAGTTCAATGAAAAGGAATACCCCGCGGACCTGAAAAACCTGATCAGTGCGTTCAACGAGGCGGGATTCAGGGATGCAAGAGTGGTGCGTGACTCCATCTATTATATAGAGCCCGGAAAACTCGGCATCGACATCGAAATCGACGAGGGAGACCGCTATTACTTCCGCGACATCTCCTGGACGGGAAACTCGGTCTACTCCACGGATGCTCTCAATTCCGTCCTTTCCATCAACAAGGGTGATGTCTACGATGTCGTGTCCATGGAAAAACGCCTCAGGGGCGGCGGAAAGCAGAACGAGTATGACGTTACGAAACTCTATCGCGACAACGGCTACCTGTTCTTCAATGTCACTCCTGTCGAGGTCAATATCCAGAACGACTCCGTGGATGTCGAACTGAGAATAACCGAGGGCAAACAGGCGACGCTCAACAACATAGTCATCAACGGCAACGACCTTACCAATGAGAAGGTCGTGCGCAGGCAGCTGTTCACCCGCCCGGGCTATCTTTTCAGCCAGTCCGATTTCGAGCGCTCGATACGTGAAATCGCTTCCCTCGGCCAGTTCGACCCGGAAGCCATCATGAGCGAAGGCGGTTATTCAATAATCCCCAACCAGCTTACCAATACCGTGGATCTGGTTTATAACGTCACTGAAAAGCCTTCCAGTCAGCTGGAACTTTCAGGAGGCTGGGGCGGCAACACATTCGTGGCTACTGTCGGTGTAAGTTTCAACAACTTCTCCACGCACCGGTTCTTCGACAAGAGCGCATGGCGTCCTGTTCCTCTCGGTGATGCGCAGAACCTTTCTTTCCGTTTCCAGACCAACGGCACCTATTACACCGCCCTCATCGCGAGCTTCACGGAACCCTGGCTGACCGGCAAGAAGCCTACTTCGCTGAATCTGAATGCATACTATACCCGTCAGACAGACTCCTACATGGCGCTGAACATTCTCAGCCATAACCGCCAGATGGAGGTTTTCGGTTTCTCCGCCTCCCTGGGTAACCGTTTGAAATGGCCTGACAACTATTTCGTCCTTTACAACGGACTCAGCTGGCAGAGCTACAGGCTGGACAACTGGTATTCCGGTTCGTTCATCTTCGACAACGGCATAGCGCACAACCTCAGCTACACGCTGAATCTGAGCAGAAACTCCACCGACCAGCAGATCTATCCCCGACAGGGTTCGGATTTCTCCGCGATGGTGCAGCTGACCCCTCCTTTCTCGCTGTTCAGGCACTATTCTTTCGATTCCGAGGGCAACAAGATACACGTGAATAACCCCGGGTCTATCGACTACGACAAATGGAGCTCCCAGAACCGTTACAAATGGATCGAGTACCACAAGTGGAAGCTGTCCGCAGCGAACTACACCAAGCTTGTCGGCGACCTCGTCCTGATGACCCGTGCGCAGTTCGGCTACCTCGGCTACTACAACCGCAACTGGGGCTACTCTCCTTTCGAGGGCTTCCTGATGGGAGGTGACGGTATGTCTGGCTACAGCTCCTACGGTTCGGATATCATTTCGATGCGCGGCTACCAGAACTACAGTCTGACCCCGACAGCGTCTTCCGCATATAACTCCTACGGTTACGCGTATGCAGGTAACGTCTATGACAAATTCACCGTCGAGCTCCGCTATCCACTGATCCTGCAGCCGTCTTCGACCATCTTCGCCCTCCTGTTCCT
>Ga0129311_1002569_pt1 | contig 10768 bp, 11 predicted proteins | sample Go1ome_FD_94435 | JGI IMG/M metagenome (GOLD analysis project Ga0129311, IMG submission 94435) | Western lowland gorrila individual fecal microbial communities from Wisconsin, USA - Go1022B metagenome | ecosystem: Host-associated > Mammals > Digestive system > Large intestine > Fecal | place... | reverse complement strand
GTCGCCAACAAGAAGAAGTAAGGAGGGATAAGCAATGGCTGCTGCTAATACTAAGGGCAAGAAAGTTGTCCGCAAGCGCCGCGAGCGCAAGAACGTTGAGAAGGGCCAGGTGCATATCCGCTCTTCCTTCAATAACACCATGGTAACCGTCACCGACGCGCAGGGCAACGCCCTGTCCTGGGCCTCCTCCGGCGGCCTGGGCTTCCGTGGTTCCCGTAAGTCCACCCCCTTCGCCGCTCAGACCGCCGCCGAGACGGCCGCTAAGGCTGCGATGGAGTATGGCCTGAAGACCGTTGAGGTCTTCGTGAAGGGCCCCGGCGCCGGCCGTGAGGCCGCCATCCGGGCGCTGCAGGCCGTGGGTCTGGAGGTCACCATGATCAAGGACGTGACCCCCGTGCCCCACAACGGCTGCCGTCCCCCGAAGCGCCGCCGCGTCTGATCTGAGAAGGAGGTTTTTGACACATGGCTAGAAATATGCAGCCCATCGCCAAGCGTTGCAAGGCGCTGAACCTGTCTCCTGCCGCTATGGGCTATGCCAAGAAGACCACCACCCGTAAGGATGGCGGCAATATGCGTAAGAAGAAGTCCGAGTATGCCATGCAGCTGACCGAGAAGCAGAAGGTCAAGTTTGTGTACGGCATCATGGAGAAGCAGTTCCATATGTACTATGAGAAGGCTTCCCGGATGCAGGGCAAGACCGGCGAGAATCTGCTGACTCTGATCGAGCGCCGTCTGGACAACGTGGTGTATCGTCTGGGCTTTGCCAAGACCCGCCGCGAGGCCCGTCAGCTGGCGACCCACGGTCACTTCACCGTCAACGGTCAGCGGGTGGACATCCCCTCCTACCTGGTGAAGACCGGCGACGTGATCGAGGTCCGCGAGAAGAGCCGCGGCTCCGTCAAGTTCAAGAGCCTGGTGGGCGAGGACGCCCCTGTGGTGAACCTGCCCAAGTGGCTGACCCGCGAGAAGAATACTCTCCAGGGCAAGGTCGTTGCTATGCCCATGCGGGAGGACATCGACTTCCCCGTGGAGGAGCACCTCATCGTCGAGCTGTATTCCAAGTAATCATTTTGCTTCACCTCCGCCCCTTCGTCTGCTGCGAGGGGGCGGAGGGAACAGTCTCAGACGACCCTCAGATATTGGTGAGCTGAATCAGGCGGCGGAAAGCGCCGCCGAGAAAAGGAGGGTATCCTAGCTTATGGTAGAAATCGAAAAGCCCCGCATCGAATGTGTAGAGAATCCCGGCGACGCCTCCTACGGAAAGTACGTGGTGGAGCCCCTTGAGCGGGGTTACGGCACCACTCTGGGCAACTCCCTGCGCCGGATCCTGCTGTCCTCTCTGCCTGGTACCGCGGTGACCTCCATCAAGATCGCCGGTGTCCAGCATGAGTTCACGACCATCCCCGGCGTGAAGGAGGATATCACCGAGATCGTCCTGAATGTGAAGGGGATCATCGCCAAGCTGTACAGCGAGGGCGTGAAGACCGTCCACATTGAAGCGGCCGGCGCCTGCAAGGTGACGGCTGGGGACATCAAGGCCGACGCCGACGTGGAGATCCTGAATCCCGATCTGCACATCGCCACCCTGGGCCCCGACGCCACCCTGTCCATGGAGCTGACCCTGTCTCATGGCCGCGGCTATGTGCCTGCGGACAAGAACAAGCCGGCGCAGTCCATCATCGGCGTGATTCCCGTGGACTCCATTTACACCCCGGTCCGCAAGGTCAACTACACGGTGGAGAACACCCGCGTGGGCGACGCCACGGACTATGACAAGCTGACGCTTGAGGTGTGGACCAACGGGACCATCGACGCCCGCGACGCGGTCTCTCTGGGCGCCCGCATTCTGTGCGATCACTTCACGCTGTTCACCGACCTGTCCGAGACCATGGGCAACAAGTCCACGGTGGTGGAGAAGGCCGAGACCCAGCGCGATAAGGTGATGGAGATGACTATTGATGACATGGACCTGTCCGTCCGTTCCTACAACTGCCTGAAGCGGGCCAACATCAACACGGTGGAGGACCTGATCTCGAAGACGGAAGAGGAAATGATGAAGGTCCGGAACCTGGGCCGCAAGTCCCTGGAGGAAGTCATCAATAAGCTGGCTATGATGGGTCTGTCCCTGGCCAGCGACGACAACAATGCATAATCGCCGTCTGGCGGTTTTGAGGGGTAACGGCAAAGGTATGTAACGTTCCGCTTTCCGTACTGGCATTCCGGTCCCCCGCCGGGGGTATCCCGGGCCCTTGGGCCCAATGAACGAATTTTGATCAGATCTCGCCGCGCGAGGTCGAAGGAGAATTACTATGTCTCAGAAGAATCGCAAGCTGGGCCGTACCAGCGATCAGCGCAAGGCTATGCTCCGCGCTATGGTGACTTACCTGCTGGAGAACGGTCAGATCAAGACCACCGTTACCCGCGCAAAGGAAGTTGCTCCCGTGGCCGAGAAGATGATCACTCTGGCCAAGGACAACACCCTGGTCTCCTACCGCACCGCCCTGTCCTTCATCACCAAGGAGGACGTGGCCAACAAGCTGTTCAAGGAGATCGGCCCCAAGTATGCCGACCGCAACGGCGGCTACACCCGCGTTGTCCGCATTGGTCCCCGCCGTGGTGACTGCGCCGAGATGGCCATCATCCAGCTGGTGTGATCCCGAAGCTGACTTTTTCATCCCGCCTGAAAGGGCGGGATTTTTTTATGGGTAAAAAGGCCGTCTCGGCAGACGAGACGGCCTTTTGTGTCGTTTGTCCGGGCTGTGATCATGGGGACGGTTCCCGCGATCACGGTAGGAGAGTTCGCGCTTACAGCTGCGCCAGAATATCCTCCACCCGGCGGCAGTGGAGGGGGAAGCGGGCGCGGAGCGCCGGGGCGGCGTTGTCCATCAGATAGGGCTGACCGGCCAGCTCCAGCATGGGGACATCGTTGAAGTTATCGCCGAAGGCCAGGACGGATTCCGGAGGGATGTCCAGCGCCCGGCAGAGCTGGGCCAGGCCCACGCCCTTGTCCGCCAGATTGAAGTCCAGCCACTGGGCCCCGGCGATGGCGGCATGGAACAGATGGGTCCAGCGGGGGGCCAGGTCGGGCTGGATGGCCTCGGCCCCGGGGCGGCAGTAGGCGGAGACCTTCAGAATGTCCTCGGGGATGTCCTCCGGCCGGTCCACCAGGGTGACGTTGTTGCCCACGAAAAAGCGGATGTGGTCCACAATGTCCGGCTGCTTGGGGCACAGATAGCTGGTGTTGACGCCGGAGATGAGCACCTCGCACCGGGGGTCGGCCAGAATTTCGTGGGCCAGGGTGAGGGCGGCGGCGCGGTCCATGGCGGTTTTGCCCAGGATGGGGCCGGGGTCGCCGGGGCCGAAGACCACCGCGCCGTTTTCACACACATAGCTCAGCTCGTCAGCCACCGGGGCGAACAGGCTGCGGAGGCTGCGGTATTGCCGGCCGCTGGCGGGGCAGAAGCGGATATTCTTCTCCCGCAGGCGGTGGATGTGGCGGAAGACGGCGGGGGAAATTTCGTGCTCGCCGGGTTGGAGCAGGGTGCCGTCGATATCGCAGGCGATGAGCCGGACGGGGGCGGCGGCGGATTGGACGGGCTGGGTCATAGAAAGAACGCTCCCTTATCGTTTTTTTTTTATTTTAGCAAAGAATCCCCCGCTTTGTACAGTCCCGGGCTTGTAATTTGTGGTCAAAATGAGTATAATAGTACCACATTGTGTTTATTTGCCCCACGGGGCATGATTCTGAATCAAGAGAGGACATCACCGATTATGGAACGCACCACCATCGCCGCCGTTTTTGCCGATCGGGAGAGCCTGGACGGCAAGACCATCACCGTCTGCGGCTGGGCCCGGACCATCCGGGACATGAAGACCTTCGGGTTTGTGGAGCTGAACGACGGCTCCTGCTTCAAGAACCTTCAGATCGTTATGGACGCCAACACCCTGGACAACTACAAGGAAATTGCCGGACAGAATGTGGGCGCTGCCCTGATCGTCACCGGCACCGTGGTCCTGACCCCCCAGGCCAAGCAGCCCCTGGAGGTAAAGGCCGCCGCCATCCAGGTGGAGGGCGCGTCCGCCCCCGACTACCCCCTGCAGAAGAAGCGCCACAGCGTGGAGTTTCTGCGGACCATCCAGCACCTGCGGCCCCGGACCAACCTGTTCTCCGCTGCCTTCCGGGTGCGCTCCGTGGCCGCCCACGCCATCCACTGCTTCTTCCAGGACCGGGGCTTTGTGTATGTGAACACCCCCATCATCACCGCCTCCGACTGCGAGGGCGCCGGTGAGATGTTCCAGGTGACCACCCTGGACCTGAACAACGTGCCCAAGACCGAGGACGGCCAGGTGGATTACAGCCAGGACTTCTTCGGCAAGAAGGCCAGCCTCACCGTGTCTGGCCAGCTGAATGCGGAGAACTTCGCCATGGCCTTCGGCGATGTGTACACCTTCGGCCCCACCTTCCGGGCGGAGAACTCCAACACCGCCCGCCACGCCGCCGAGTTCTGGATGGTGGAGCCTGAGATGGCCTTTGCCGACCTGAACGACTACATGGACACCGCCGAGGCCATGATCAAGTACATCATCCGGACGGTGCTGGAGCGCTGCCCCGACGAGATCAGCTTCTTCAACTCCTTTGTGGATAAGGGGCTGAAGGAGCGGCTGGAGCACGTCGCCTCCTCTGACTTCGGTCGGGTGAGCTACACCGAGGCGGTGGCCCTGCTGGAGAAGGTCAACGACCGCTTCGACTACAAGGTGGAGTGGGGCAGCGACCTGCAGACCGAGCACGAGCGGTATCTCACCGAGGAGGTGTACAAGAAGCCGGTGTTCGTCACCGACTACCCCAAGGAGATCAAGGCCTTCTATATGCGCCAGAACGAGGACGGCAAGACCGTGGCCGCCGCCGACTGCCTGGTGCCCGGCATCGGCGAGATCATCGGCGGCTCCCAGCGCGAGGAGCGGCTGGACATCCTGGAGGCCCGCATCAAAGAGCTGGGCATGAACCCCGAGGACTATAAGTATTACTGCGACCTGCGGCGGTACGGCTCCTGCCGCCACGCCGGGTACGGCCTGGGCTTTGAGCGCATGGTCATGTATCTCACCGGCATCGGCAACATCCGCGACGTGGAGCTGCACCCCAGAACGGTGGGCAACGCGGAGTTTTAAGTTCGTCCAAAAGAATATCGGATACAAACAATCCCGGCAGACTGGTTCGTCTGCCGGGATTTTTGTATTCAACATCAGTGGGTGAGCGAGGCGGCGGTCGGAACGACGAATTGAGATGAAATGACGGGTCAGTCATATTGAGTCAGGTCGTAGCGGAGGGAAATTTTCCCGCTGTCTGTGGGGCGGGCGCGGAAGCGGCAGTCCTCTGCGTGTGCGGGCAGGTCCAGGGAGATGCGGCCCTCCTCGCCGGGGGGCAGGGTCTGGGCCGCGTCGTTCAGGGAGATGGTGAGGTCTACGTCGCCGGTGTTTTCAGCGGAGAAGGTCACGGTGGAGCCGTATTCCGGGTTCAGCTCGACGGACTTTTCCCAGTCGGTGGCCTCCACGATGGAGCAGGAGGAAGCAAGGGCTTCCGAGGGGGCGGGAGTGTTGGAGGTGCAGGCGGAGAGGGTGGACAAGAGGGCTAGGGCGGCGGCGAGAGGGGCGAGACGGGGGAGCTTCATGGAAAAATACCTCCTATGGTTCCAGGCGCAAGGGCAAATGCCCTTGCGCCTGGGGGTGGGAATGGTTTAGACAGTGGATGATGAATTATACCAAGGGGCAGAGTTCAACGTCACAACTATTGTAGTAATACCGCATAATTTGAGTAGCATTATACCTGTTTTTTGCCAAATTTGCGGCACCCATCTGGCACATTCCGTATTGGTGTTGGCTTTTGTATCCGCCAGAAAGGTCGGTGCAATCAACAGCCTTTAACGCTGGCTCTGACAAATGGGTCCATGTTCCTGAACCAAAACAGCTGGAGAAGAAAGCACCCCAGATATATTCATAGGCTCCAGAGGAGGGTTCACGAAGCACTAGGGCAGCACGCTTCACACTACCGCCGTTGTAAAATATCATATTAGCGGCTGAACTCGCTTTGACATTAGAGATAGAAGTATCATAGTTCTGGCAGCAACTAGAATCACAAGCATCACAGTCTTTATGTTTGGAGTATACAGATTGAGCATATTCAAGCCAAGTATTGGCGGCCATTGCCTGGGCACAGTACATTTGAGTTATATTATCGCTGGTAAGACCCAACTGTTTGTACATACTTTCGGACATAGCTTCGGAAGCGGTAACGATAGCGATATATTCTGCCCTAGGCAGAGTCTTTACGACACCACCCACTTTTATCTTAGCTGTACTTGAGATGGAAGGAAGAGAAGACATGGCCTGTGTTTCAATAGGGGAGTTCTCAAAAGCTTCGGGAGGAGGGACTTGCTGATTGTGTGTCATGTAGTCTCGATGATCTCGAATAAATTCAAAGTCTTGGCTGAGATAGAACGTAAGAATTGTTGCGCCGTTACATTCATTCACATCGTAGTTGGAATAGCGGCCAGTTTTATAGCCGTCGACGGAAATAGTCCAATCATAAAAACCGTCTGGCATATGATTGATTTGGAAACGACCATCTTCGTCCGTGGTAACAACAGGGGTTCCGTCTACTTCAATCGTTGCCCCAGCAAGAGGTGCGTCGGTTACTAGGTCAAGGACCACGCCGACAGCGCTGCCGCCAGGGAGCTCACGAGGAAAGAGGGCGAAGCCCTTTTGCGGAAAACTAACCTTGGAGCTATCTTGAGCATAGTCTTGACAGTTTGTATCAAGGTCATGCTGCGTGAGAGACGGAGTATCTTCCCACGCGCCGCCAACCACTCCGGGACCAAAACCGATGTCAATTGCTTCGCTAGTATTTACGTCTACCGGTTCGACGGCATAAATTCCAGTTCCAAGGGCGGCGAAAAGCGCCACAGCCAGGACGGAAGAAAGAAGTCGCTTATGTTTCATAGGGGCCTCCTTTTCGTAAAATAGGTTTGAAATAATACGATTTGGATTTGCTTAGTACCGAATAGAGCCAGTCACCTGAATAGCATTGCTGGAATTGTTCCGGATACCCAGAGAATACTGGCCGCGCTGGGTGATTTCGATGGTCTTGTTGATACTGCCGCTGGACGAGCTGACGTAGTAGAACGTGCCGTTGGCAGAGACGAGGCCCACATCCACGGCGGCATTGGCCGGCGTGTAGGAGCACTTGATGGTCACGGTTTCACCGGAATCCAGGGAGAAAGTGCTGCTGGAGACGGCCATTTTCCGGGGCTGAACGGCCATGTTGATAGTGCCGGATGCCCGAGGGGCGATGTCGGCATTATCAGCTAGAGACAAGACCACGGCGCTGCGGTTCATTTCATCCAGAGAAATGGCCGCGTTGCTGGGCAGGTTGGCGGCGCTGACCGAGCTGATGGTACCAATCAGGACCGCGCAGGACAGGACGCTGCTGAATAATTGATTCCGCTTCATTTCTTGCACCTCCTTTCTTACTGCAACGGCTCAATGTCGAACTGGTCCGCGTCGGCTACATTAAAATAGTCTTGTTTCAAGTCGTTCATTGACACCGTTTGCGTGACACCCAGGGAGAGCTTCGCGTGCAGGACCCAGCCCAGGACGAACATTCCGGCCAGGCAGAGACCGCAGGCCAGGCAGGCGGCGGCCAGGAGGGCGGGGCGTTTCCAGCGGGGCGGCGCGGGCTGGAACTGGGTGGGTTCGGGCTTCGGGTCCGGGGCCGGCTTGGGCTTGCGGAGGGGCTTGCCGACGGGGCAGGGAAGCTTGCAGTCGGTCAGGTCCTCCACAGAGATCTGGTAGAAGCGGGCCAGCTGTACCAGGTTTTCGGAGCTGGGGACCGCTTCCCCCCGTTCCCATTTGATGATGGCCTGGCGGGAGATGGCAAGCTGTTCGGCCAGGGCCTCCTGGGTCAGGTCGTGGTCCTTTCGCAGCTGGATGAGCTTTTCATACATGGTCATGTCGTCCTCTCCTTGGATCGTACTCACAGTGTAAACGATTTGGCGGGAATCGGCCAGAAAGAAGGGCTTACATTGGGGCAGTTTGTGCGGTAACTTTAGGTGATACGGTGTAAGCTTTGGTTTACATTGCGGAAAAATTCAGTATATATGCAATCTATCATAGGGAGGCGTTCTTGTCAAGAGAACAGCTGGGCGGGTTCGAGGGAGAAAAGCTGACACTCTCTTCCGGAAAGTGTAAAAAAATTGTGAACCCCCTTGCAATTTTACCGGGAACGCGCTATGATACGTTTAGCACTCAAAGGAAATGAGTGCTAAACTAAATTCCGTGAATCCCAAGGTTTTGATATACAAGGAGGAATGCCGCTATGGCAAAGAAACAGTTTAAGGCAGAATCGAAGCGTCTGCTGGACCTGATGATCAATTCGATCTATACCCACAAGGAGATCTTCCTGCGGGAGCTTATCTCCAACGCCAGCGACGCCGAGGACAAGCTGGCCTACAAGTCCCTCACCGACGAGAACGTCAGCGTGGACCACAAGGACCTGAAAATCACCATCATTCCCGACAAGGAGAAGCGCACCCTGACCCTGTCCGACACCGGTATCGGCATGACAAAGGACGAGCTGGAGGCCAACCTGGGCACCATCGCCAAGAGCGGCTCCGGCCAGTTCAAGGCCGACCTGGCCGCCGACGACAAGGCCGCCGAGAACATCGACGTCATTGGACAGTTCGGCGTGGGCTTCTACTCCGCCTTTATGGTGGCCGACCAGGTGACCGTCCTGTCCAAGGCCTGGGGCAGCGACGAGGCCTGGATGTGGCAGTCCGACGGCGCGGACGGCTACACCATGACCCAGTGCGAAAAGGACGCCCCCGGCACCGACATCGTCATGCATCTGAAGGAAAATACCGACGGAGAGAATTACGACCAGTATCTGGAGACCTATAAATTACAGGAGCTTATCAAAAAGTACTCCGATTATATCCGCTACCCCATCCTGATGGAGGTGGACGACTACCGCCAGAAGCCCAAGCCCGCCGACGCCGGGGACGACTACAAGCCCGAGTGGGAGACCGTGAAGGAGTGGAAGACCATCAACTCCATGGTGCCCCTGTGGCAGCGGCAGAAGGCCAAGGTCAAGCCCGAGGAGTACAACGCCTTCTATAAGGAGAAGTTCGGCGACTGGCAGGACCCCCTGGCCGTGATCCACACCAGCGCCGAGGGCGCGGTGACCTATAAGGCCCTGCTCTATATCCCCGCCCAGACCCCCTATGACTTCTACACCCGGGAGTATCAGAAGGGCCTGCAGCTCTATTCCTCCGGCGTGATGATCATGGACAAGTGCGCCGATTTGCTGCCCGACTGCTTCCGCTTTGTGAAGGGCGTGGTGGACTCCCACGACTTCTCCTTGAACATCAGCCGTGAGATTCTTCAGCACGACCGCCAGCTGAAGGTCATTGCCAACGCGGTGGAGAAGAAGATCAAGTCTGAGCTGGTGAAGCTGCAGAAGGACGATAAGGAGAAGTATGAGAAGTTCTGGAAGGCCTTCGGCACCCAGCTGAAATACGGCGTGGTGGCCGACTACGGCGCGAAGAAGGAACTGCTCCAGGACCTGCTGCTGTTCTGGTCCTCCAAGGAGAACGCCTTTACCACCCTGGCCGCCTATAAGGACCGGATGCCCGAGGACCAGCCCTACTACTACTATGCCTGCGGCGAGTCGGTGGACAAGATCGCCAAGCTGCCCCAGGTGGAGCGTATCCTGGACAAGGGCTATGAGATCCTGTACTGCACCGAGGATGTGGACGACTTTGTGATGAAGGCCCTGGCCGAGATCGACGGGAAGAAGTTCAAGTCCGTGGCCGACGACGACGCCATCCCCCAGACCGAGGAGGAGAAGAAGGCCGCCGAGGAGAAGGCCGAGGCCGGGAAGGGCGTTCTGGACGCCGTGAAGGAGGCCCTGGGCGAGCAGGTGAAGGAAGTCCGTATCTCCTCCATTCTGAAGTCCGGCGCCTGCTGCCTCACCGCCGAGGGGCCGGTCTCCCTGGAGATGGAGAAGTATATGAGCAAGATGGAGGGCGGCGAGCACATGAAGGCCGAGCGTGTGCTGGAGCTGAACGCCGACTCCGCCCCCTACGCCGCCCTGAAGAAGGCCGTGGACGCCGGGGACAAGGACACCGTGGCCAAGTACGCCAAGCTGCTCTACGCCCAGGCCGTTCTGCTGGCCGGGCTGCCCCTGGAGGACCCCGCGGAGTATAGCCAGCTGGTGTGCAGCCTGATGGTGTAAGAGAATCCTATATAATAATAGTAGATGAGAATGCTTGCGCTCCCGGAGGCCGAAAGGCCTCCGGGAGCGTGGTGTTTTCCGGCCGGATTCGCGGGCGCGGAGCGCCGAACGGAGGGAATTCGGGGAACGGAGCGGGAAAAACAGAAAAAATGCAAAAAGGTGTTGACAAACGCACCCTGTTCTGGTAATATAATAAAGCGCTTCGGCGAGGGGTCAAAGCTTCGTCTAAGGCATAGGAGAATACAGACGCGGACGCGGGAGCGTCGGGGACACGGACTTGAAAAGTTCCGAAAAAAGTTCTTGACAAGCGGAGGCGAGTGTGCTATCCTTAATAAGCTGTCCGAAAGGGCGGCGGGAGCTGCAAAAGTGAATCCGGCGAATGAGAGAGCTGCGAAAGAGTTTGAAAAAGCTCGAAAAAAGTTCTTGACAAAGGGAAAACGATGTGGTATCCTTGATAAGCGCCGCAAGAGTGCGGTGTGTACC
>Ga0129311_1002568_pt1 | contig 10770 bp, 9 predicted proteins | sample Go1ome_FD_94435 | JGI IMG/M metagenome (GOLD analysis project Ga0129311, IMG submission 94435) | Western lowland gorrila individual fecal microbial communities from Wisconsin, USA - Go1022B metagenome | ecosystem: Host-associated > Mammals > Digestive system > Large intestine > Fecal | place... | reverse complement strand
GAACCCACCGGACAGGCAAAAATCACCCCGGCGTTCAATCTGCCCTGCCGCTATGTGCTGCATACGGTCGGCCCAATCATCAGCGGGCGAGTGACGAAAGAGGACAAAGAACTGTTGGCCTCCTGCTACCGCTCCTGCTTGGAGCTGGCGGCGGAAAACGACTTGGAAAGCGTGGCGTTCTGCTGCATTTCCACAGGAGAATTTCATTTTCCCAACCAGCAGGCGGCACAAATCGCCGTGGAAACCGTGAAACAGTTTATGAATACGAAAACCAGTGTAAAGAAGGTGATTTTCAATGTTTTCAAAGACGTGGACAAAGAAATCTATGCCCGATTGCTCGGTGCAAATTAAAAACATACAGACGGCTCTCAGCGAGGCGGATACTGTTGTGATCGGTGCCGGAGCCGGTCTTTCCACCTCTGCCGGATTCGTTTACACCGGCCAGCGGTTTGAAAAATACTTTTCCGATTTTGCGGCAAAGTACGGCATCCAGGATATGTATTCCGGCGGCTTTTTTCCCTTTGCCACGCCGGAAGAGCATTGGGCGTATTGGAGCCGGTATGTCTACATCAACCGTTATGTGGATACCCCCAGGCCGGTCTATGAAAGCCTTTTGAAGCTGGTGCAGGATAAGGATTATTTTGTCATTACCACCAATGTAGACCACTGCTTTCAGAAGGCGGGCTTTGACAAAAAGCGGCTGTTCTACACCCAGTGGGATTACGGCTTGTTCCAGTGCAGTGAGCCCTGCTGTCAGGAAACCTTTGACAACGAGGCGGTCATTCGGCAGATGATGGAGCGGCAGAAGGACATGAAAATCCCGACGGAGCTGCTCCCTGCCTGCCCCCACTGTGGGAAACCGCTGACCATGAACCTCCGCAGCGATGATAAATTTGTGGAAGACGAGGGCTGGCATCGGGCAGCGGAGCGGTACGAAAATTTTCTCCGTACCCGAGCAGACGGAAAAATCCTCTTCCTGGAATTGGGGGTAGGCTACAATACCCCCGGCATCATCAAGTATCCCTTCTGGAGGATGGTTTTGGAAAACCCCAATGCGGTTTATGCCAGCATCAATCTGGACAACTGTACCGTCCCCGGGGAGCTTGGTCGGCAGTCCATCTGCATCCACGCCGACATCGGCTCAGCTTTGACCCAACTGACATCTGAATAAGAAAGGACGCACTGCTTTTTGCAATGCGTCCTTTGGATATTCCGGGAAGTCCTGTTATACGCCCACCGGCGTTTCACCCTGGGGGTGGGGGAGCATCCGCTCCTTTTTCAGCAGCGCTTCAAATTCGGGGATGGGGAGGGGACGGGAGAAGTAATAGCCCTGGGCATAGTCGCAGCCTACGTCCTGCAGCCGCTCCACCTGGGCTTTGGTTTCTGCACCCTCGGCCACAGTGCTCAGGTTCAGCCACTTGGCCAGATTCACCACGAAGCGCATAATGCTCATCTCACCGGGCTTGGCAGTCTCGGTTTGGATGAACTTCATGTCCAGCTTCAGAATATCAAAATGCACCTGGCTCAGCATGTTCAGCGAGGAATAGCCGCTTCCGAAATCGTCCATTTCGATTACAAAGCCCCGGCGGCGCAGCTCATCCACCATAGTGATAATCTGGTTGGGATTTTCGGTATAGGCGCTTTCCGTCAGCTCCAGGTGGAACTGCTGGGGCTCAATGCCATACCGCTCCACCAGATTTGTCAGGGTTTCCGGCAAGTCATCCTGGTATACATCCGCCCGGGATACGTTTACGGATACGGGAATGGCGGGATAGCCCTCCTGCCGCCAACGGCGCAGCAGCTTACAGGTCTGCTCCCACACAAACCGGTCCAGCCGGGTGATGAAGCCATTCTTTTCAAACAGCGGTATGAACTCCGCCGGGGACAGGAAGCCCAGCTCCGGATGAATCCACCGGGCCAAGGCCTCGGCCCCGGACAGGGTGCTGCCCTTCAGCCAGTATTTGGGCTGGAGATATACAGCAAATTGCCCCTCTGCCAGGGCAGTTTCCATGGACTCGGTGATGGCCTGCTCCCGCAGCAGCTTGTCCCGGAGCACATCGTCATACACGGCCACCGTCTGGTTGTAGCGGCCCTTGATGCTGTCGGCCACCAGAAAAGCCCGGTCACACATTTTTTCCACCGGCACGGAGGGAGCAGTGATTTTGTACACGCCCCATTTCAGGCTGATATCCTTCACGTTCACCAGCTTATTGAGGAAGCTGTCCTGCCGGAGATAGCCGCTCAGGGCCTCCTGCTTTTGCAGGTACAGGAATCGGTCTGCCCCATAGCGGGCGCAGAGCCCATCCTCTCCGGTGAGGGCACGGCCGGCTTCGGCAATGTTTTTCAGCACCCGGTCTCCGGCCTTGGTGCCGAAGATGTCATTGTATACCTTGAAGTTTTCAACGTTGGAGCAGACGATGGCATAGGGGGTATCGGGGTCCTCGGCCAGCCGCTCGGCAACCTTTTGATAGAAATATTCCCGGCTATACAGCCCGGTGAGCCGGTCATACTTAAACTGGTTTACCATGGCGGCATTCTCCTGCAGCTCAATCAGGTTGGCGGCCCGGTGCAGGATGATTTTTGGCCGGTAGGGCTTGGGAACAAAGTCCGTTGCACCGTGGGACAGGGCGTTGAGCTCATCCTCTTCGCTGTTGCCCTGGGTGGTGATGATTACGGGAATGAAGGAAAGGCTGCTGTCGGTGCGCAGGTGGGCCAAAAAGGTATAGCCGTCCATCACCGGCATCACCACATCCAAAAAAATTAAAGAAATATCCCCGGGATGCGCTCTTAAAATCTCCAGGGCCTGGGCTCCGTTTTCTGCCTCCAGCACCTGGTATTTCTGCGACAGAATATGGCAAAGGAGCTCCCGGTTCAGGGCGTTGTCCTCTACCACCAGCACACGTTTGTTCTGCATTTTCCTCAACTTCTCTCTTCCCGGCATCCCCATAAAGCCGTGGAGATATCCTTTATTCGCTCCGCTCTGCCTGAAAGGCCCGGAGGGCATCTGTAGTCATTTGATAATCCCGGCGCACCCGGTTCATCAGCTCCGCAGCACCGGAGGGAATTTCCCCGGTGACACCCCGCAGCAGCTCGGTGAGCTGACTGGCAGAGGCACGCAGCTGGGCAAAGCCCAGGTTGGCGCTTACGCCCTTCAGAGTGTGGGCGGCCCGGAAGGCTGCCTCGCAGTCCCCCTGGGCCATGGCCTGGGCCAGGTTGGGATAGCTGTCATCCTCTAAAAATTTTACGGAAAAACGCTCCACAAGTGCGTCGCTGGGCAGCCGCCGGAGTACGTCGGCATAATCGCCGCACAGCTGCTGATAGCACTGCTGGATTGTCACGAATCATCATCCTTCCTTTCTGCTGTCTGCAGCTTCTATCCCCCGAATACAGGGCAGCGCCGCCATTTTGGAAAGAATGCTATTTGTTTTCAACGTAAATTATATCACATCCCCTTGCTGATAGCAAGCAAGATTTCTTATTCTATCATGCGGATTTTGAAGCCGATACGGGCGGCACCGGTCCGCCCGGAAGCGCTTTTGTTGGGCGGATGTAACCCATTGGAGCCCCAAATGTCCCCGGAGGAAAATCCTCCGGGGACGAAAGGTTACATATTATTCCTCAGCGGCCTTGGCGTCGGCGATGATCTTCGCCTGGTTGGCCTTGGGCACTTCCTCGTAGCGGTCGAAGGTCAGCTCGAAGGAGCCACGGGCCTGGGTCATGGCCCGCAGGTCGATGGCGTAGCTGCTCATCTCGGCCATGGGAACCTCGGCCTCCACCACGGTGTTGCCGTCGCTGGTGGGGTTCATGCCCATGACACGGCCCCGGCGCTTGTTCAGGTCGCCGATGACGTCGCCCATGTAGCTGTCGGGAATGGTGACCTTCAGGGAGCCAATGGGCTCCAGCAGGGTGGGCATGGCGTTGGGCATGGCCTCCTTGAAGGCCAGGATGGCGGCCATCTTAAATGCCATTTCGTTGGAGTCCACAGGGTGGTAGGAGCCGTCATACAGCACGGCCTTCAGACCCACCATGGGGTAACCGGCCAGGGGGCCCTTCTGAACGGCTTCCTGGATGCCCTTCTCAACGGCGGGATAGAAGTTGCGGGGCACGGAGCCGCCGAAGACCTCTTCTGCAAAGATCATTTCATCCTGCTCGTCCTGGGGCTCGAAGCGGATCCACACGTCGCCGAACTGGCCGGAGCCGCCGGTCTGCTTCTTGTGGCGGCCGTGGGCCTCCACCTTCTTCTTGATGCGCTCCCGGTATGCAACCTTGGCGGGGCTGAGGACAGCGTCCACGCCAAACCGGGTCTTCAGCTTGGAAACCAGCACATCCAGCTGCTGGTCGCCGGTGCCGGAGAGAATCAGCTGCTTGGTCTCGGGATTCTGATAGGTGCTGAAGGAGGGATCTTCCTCGTTCAGCCGGTTCAGGCCGGTGCCCACCTTTTCTTCCTGGCCCCGGGTCTTGGGAGCGATGGCCATGGAGTAGCAGGGGGCAGGGTAGGGGATCTGCTTCAGGCTGACCACCTTTCTGGGGTCGCACAGGGTGTCGCCGGTCTTGACCTTGTCCATCTTGCCGATGGCGCCGATGTCGCCGCAGGAGAGCACCTTGACCTCGGTGTTCTTCTTGCCGCACATGGTATACAGGCGGCCCAGCTTTTCGGTTTCACCGGTGCGGGAGTTGACCAGGGTGGTGTCGGAGGTAATCTCGCCGGACAGAACCTTGACAAAGGAGTACTTGCCGAACTGGTCGGACACGGTCTTCCACACAAAGGCAGCGGGCACACCGCCGGGGGAGACTACGAATTCCTCTACCTTGCCGTCGGCGGTGGTAGCCTTGTGATAGTTGCCCTCCACAGGGTTGGGCAGCAGCTCGATGATGTGATCCATCAGCATCAGGGAGCCCAGGCAGCTGACGCTGGAGCCGCAGAGCACGGGGAACAGGCTCAGCTCGGTTACGCCCTGGTGCAGGCCGGTAATCATTTCCCGGTAGGTGAAGTCGTCACCCTCGAAGAAGCGGTCCATGAGAGCCTCGTCGGTCTCGGCCACGGCCTCTTTCAGGGCATCGTGGAATTCGTCTACCACGGCTTCCTTGTCTTCCGGCAGCTGGATTTCCACTCTCTTCAGCTTCTGCATCTCATAGGCACGCTTGTTCAGCACGTCGATGATGCCGGTAACCTTCTTATCCGGGCCCCAGATGGGCACGATAACAGGGGCAATCTTGTTGCCGTAGCGCTCCCGCAGGGCATTGAAGGTGGCGTTGTAGTCGGAGTTCTCCTCGTCCACCTTGGAGATGTAGACAAACCGGGGCATATTCCGCTCTTCGCAGTATTTCCATGCCTTCTCGAAGCCCACGGTGATGCCGTCCTTGGCGGAGAGCACCAGAATGGCAGCGTCGGAAGCCCGCAGAGCCTCCATGACAGCACCGGCGAAGTCGAAGCCACCCGGGGTGTCCAGCAGGTTAATCTTGGTGTTGTTGTATTCAATGGGAATAACAGAGGTGGAGATGGAAATGTGACGGCGAATTTCTTCGGGGTCGTAATCACTAACGGTGTTGCCGTCGGCGTTTTTGCCGATCCGGTCGATGGCACCGGTCATGTAAAGTAAACTCTCTGCCAGAGCGGACTTGCCGCTTCCGCTGTGACCCAGCAGGCAGACGTTGCGAATAGCGTTGACAGTGTACATTGTTGCATAACTCCTTTCGGGACGGTGTGTCTAGCAGACACCCGAATAGGGACATTATACACGAAGACAAAAAGGATTTCAATGTTTATTTCGTTCAAAATGTAAAATTGTGTATATTACCCTACGGACATTTGTTTTTCTGTGCAATTCACACAAAATTACTTTCTCCATTTTGGTAATATCCCCCGGCCCACCCCGGCCACCCGGAACTGCAAAACCCATTACAAACAAAAGCCTCGCAGCAGCCGGATATCTTGCAATCCGAAACTGCTGCGAGTCTCTGCGCTTATGGGATTGAATCGATGGGGAGCCGATGGCACGCTCGGCAACCCGCTTGCGGTACAGCACACCGCCGCCAAAGCCCGCAGCAATGCCCAGGATGGTTGTAATGATACCAATAATCCAACCCATAATTCTTGCAGCACACCTCCTTCCTAAAAATTGCGACCGGGGGTGTGCGTTTGTCCCCATGTGAAATTGTTGAGAAAATCCCAAAAATTGGGGGAAATCATAACAAAAACGCCATGCGGCGATAAACGCAGATACCCGGCCAAAATGCCGGTAATGCAAAATGAAATATGCCCTGTCCGAAATTGGCAGTCCCGGGGACATACACCATACCACGGTTATTTTACTTGCAACGGGGCACATTGTCAAGGACTTTTTCATCATATTTGACAAACAAGCGGGACGCTAGTTGACAAAAATTTTTGAAAATGATAGAATACCCGGGTAACAAAAATGCGGGCATGGTGGAATTGGTAGACTCGGTGGATTTAGGTTCCACTGCCAAAAGCGTGCAGGTTCGAGTCCTGTTGCCCGCACCAGAAACGCCCTCTGCGAGGGCTCAGATAAGAGATAATAGATAATAGTGAGTAGATAATAGATATTGCGCATCTTTTTGTGGGCGTTTCTGTACTATTCGTTATTATCTGTTATCTCTTATCTTTTATCTAACGGAAACCACGGACAGCATGATGCAGGAGGGAACCGAGCATGGACACCGTAAAAATAAACCATGGGAACACAAAGATGATTGCTCACCGGGGGCTGAGCGGAATCGAGCAGGAAAACACCAATGCCGCCTTTGTGGCCGCCGGAAACAGGAGCTACTACGGCATCGAGACGGATGTCCACCGGACTGCGGACGGGCAATATGTCATCATTCACGATGACACAACCGCCCGGGTCACAAACGGCGCATGGGATGTAAACGTGGAGCAGGTTCCCTACCGAGACATTCAGGCTATCTTGCTGCCGGACAGGGATGGCAGCTGCACCCGGCAGGATTTGCGGATTCCGCTGCTGGCGGAGTATGTCCGCATCTGCAAGCGATACGAGAAAGTGTGTGTCCTGGAGCTGAAAAATCCTTTTTTACGGGAAGATATTGAGAATATCATCGAAATAGTCCGGGGGGAAGAATACCTTTCCAACGTGATTTTCATTGCGTTCAGCCTGGAAAACTGCACCCAGCTGCGGGAGTTGCTTCCCGGCCAGCGGATTCAGTGGCTGCTTTCCCAGCCGGTTGATGAGGAAGTCAAGCAGACGCTTTTGCAGCATCACCTGGACATTGACCTTGACTATCTCTATATGAGCAAAGCACTGGTGGAGGAGCTGCACGCCGGTCACATAAAAGTGAACTGCTGGACGTGCAATGATTCCGGCACCGCCGGAGAACTGATTGCCATGGGCGTTGATTTTATCACAACGAATATTCTGGAATAACAAAGCCAATGCGGACGGGATAGAGCGGTTTCCCTGCCTCTATCCCGTCCGCCTTTTTCAAAGTTCAATGATTTTCGTTGCAACGTTCTGGCAGAACGTCTTATCGTGCTCCACAAACAGAAGCGTCGGCTGGAACTGCACCAGCAGCTGCTCAATCTGCATCCGGGAGATAACATCAATATAGTTCATGGGTTCGTCCCAGATGTGCAGGTGCGCTGGTTCGCAGATGGATTTTGCCAGCAGAATCTTTTTCTTCTGTCCGGCGCTCAGGCTGGACAGATCCCGTTCCATCTGGGCTTTCGGAACATCCAGCTTTGCCAGAATCGCAAGGAACAGACTTTCTTCAATGCCGCTGTCCCGGGCAAGGTCGGAAAGGCTCCCTTGCAGATTGGATGCATCCTGGGCTACATAGGAAATTTTCAGGCCGCTGCCCCGCCGGAAATCTCCTGTATAGGGGATATTCTGCCCGCAAATCAACTTGAGAATGCTGCTTTTGCCGGAACCGTTGGCTCCCTGCAAGGCAATCCGATCCCCCTGTTCCACAGTGAAGCTGACAGGGCCGCACACCGGCTCTTTCCCATAGGCAATGGACACGTCCTTTAGCTCCACCAGATGCTTGGTATGGTACGGGGTCTGGAAAATTTTCAGGGTGTCGCTGCGCTCGATGTTTTTCAGCAGTCTGGACTTTTCCGCAATTGCCGCCGCCTGCCGCTGCTCGATGGCCTTTGCCCGTGCCATCGACTTTTTCGCCTTTGCGCCTTGCAGTGGCCGCCACCCTTTTACATTGTCTACCTCCATTGGCCCACTGCGCAGCTTTCTGCGTTCTGCGGTATCTGACCAACCGGCTTTTTCCCTGGCGGTTTCCTCCAACCGGGAAATTTCCCGTTTCAGCTTTTCATTTTCCGCCTGCTCAAAGGCATCCTGCCGCTGCTTGTTCTCCATCCAGGTGGAGAAATTTCCCTTGCAGACCTGAATATCCGATTTGTTGATAGAGAGAATGTGGTCTACGCAGCCGTCCAGGAATGCTCGGTCGTGGGACACCAGGATGAACCCCTTTTTCGTGCGCAGATACCGGCTCACCAGCTCCCGCCCCCGGATGTCCAGGTGGTTCGTGGGTTCATCAATCAGCAGAAAGTTGTTCTCCTTGGAAAACAGCACCGCAAGCTGGAGCTTTGTCTGCTCCCCATTGCTCAGGGTGTCATAGGGGCGGTAGAGTACCCCGTCATCCAGATGCAAATTCGCCATTTCCCGCTGAATTTTCCAATATTCATAGTCCGGGTACATGGCTTCCACCGCGTCAATGGCAAGAATGCTTTTGTCCTCCACGGAATACGGGAAGTAGGAAAAGGTAACAGAGGCGGAAATGCTGCCCTGATAGTCATATTTTCCCAGAAGCAGATTCAAAAAGGTAGTTTTGCCCCGGCCATTCCTGCCGACAAAGCCCAAACGCCAGTTGGTGTCAATCTGAAAGCTGACATTCTCAAAAATGTTTTCGTGACTGCCCTCATAGGCAAAGGTTAAATTGGAAACTTGAATCAAAGACATAGCAGCCCTCCAAATACAAAAAATTGGCCGCAGGAAAGCATCCCGCAGCCAACACGACTTGCCGCCCCCTGGGCATGGCAAGCACTATGCCAGTTGATTCAGCGCATACCTTCCTGCATCAGGGCGCAACAAACACAAGCAGCCGCTTGGCCGCTTCCTTGTATTGCCCCATTTATCAGCAAAAAGTATTGCGCATTCTTTCAACTCCAATCTTGATTTATTCGTTAATAACTATAACACAGAAAATACACTTCGGCAAGGACTCCTGCAACATATTTTTCGCCAGATTACGTTGACAAAATAACAAATCACGGATAAGATGAAGCCGAACCTTCCTAATCAATTTTTGGCAGATAACCGGAGGCCAGACAAAACGAAAGGGGACACGCAAATGGAAATCAAGGAATACACCCGCGACTGCATCCCGGATGTGGTGCAGTTTGAACGCGACCTGCGCACCGAGGAGGACTTTTGGGGCTGGGAGATTGACGAAGCGTACATTGCCGATGTGACGGCAAGCTTTATGAATCCCGCCTTTGACAATTCTCTGTCCCTGCTTGCCTATCAGGACGGGAAAGTGGTAGGCCGGATTGATTCCACCAAGATATGCAGCCGCTTTGACGGCTCCACCAAGGCATATTTAGACTGGATTTGCGTCATTAAAAGCTATCGCCACGCAGGCGTTGCCCAAGCGCTGATGGAAGCGCTGCGCCGGAAGTTAAAAGAGCAGGGCATCGACACCCTGATTGGCCTGATTGCTGCCAATGAGGAAGCCCAGCGGTTCTACCGCAGCTTGCCAAACGCCCAAATCCGGGACGAGGGAATATGGATTGATACCAGCTGCTGATTCAACGTTTGATTTGCATTAGAAAGGAAGTGTTACCCTATGATTTTTGTTGAAACGCCGCGGCTATTGCTGCGGAAGGTTACCCAAGCGGACTACCCCTATTTCCAAACGTACCTGACGGACAAGCACATGGACGAGATGATGCTGCGCAGTCCCTGCAATTCCGAAGAAGACATTCAGGCCGGCTTCGACTGGTTCCTGAATAAAGAGGACAGAGCCTATGTGATTGTACACAAGGAAGCGGGGGAGGTCATCGGCAATCTGACGGTCTACGACAAGGTGCCGCCCGAGGTGGCGCAGCAGGAGGCTGTCGCAGGAAAGGCAGGAAAATCCCTGTCCTTTGCCATGTCCCCGGCGTGGCAGCGCAGGGGCTTGATGCTGGAAGCGGTTCATGCCGTGATTGACCGCCTGTTTTCCCAGGAAAATACGGATTATATCCACTGCGGCTATCTTTCCTACAATGTCCCCTCCAGAATGTTGCAGGAAAAGCTGGGCTTCCGGGAGATTTTCACCGAGCGTTTTTCCCTGGACGGGCGGGAAATCGAAGCGGTGGAAAATGTATTGTGGAAGACACCATAAAAATATACGCCCCGGCTTCCGCAAACATGGGAAGCCGGGGCGCTTTCCAATGCACATGGACGGAGCAAACGTTATGGCTGCTTTTGAATGAGCGAAAAAAGTCTGAATCTCATGAATTGCGGTTAAGAAAGGTTCATTTCCCGCAGGATTTCGTCCAGATTCCTGCGCCCGTATAGGATTCGCAGAATATAAATGGTTTCCATTTTCACATTGGGAAAATAGTACATAATATCATTGCCAACCAGCTTTTTACGGATTGTTTTTTGCGGAAGGAAATCATTGACGACCAGGGTGCCACTTTCGGGAAATGAACAGGCTTCCTGGATGGCGTTTTGCAGTGCATTCAAAAACCCGGCGGCAGCCTGGGAATTTTCAAGCTGGATGGCAATATAGGAT
>Ga0129311_1002567_pt1 | contig 10778 bp, 11 predicted proteins | sample Go1ome_FD_94435 | JGI IMG/M metagenome (GOLD analysis project Ga0129311, IMG submission 94435) | Western lowland gorrila individual fecal microbial communities from Wisconsin, USA - Go1022B metagenome | ecosystem: Host-associated > Mammals > Digestive system > Large intestine > Fecal | place... | reverse complement strand
CGAGAGCTTTGAACAAGCAGAAGAACTTGTCGAGAACAAATATAGCGTTAATATACCTATGAGGTACTATTATAAGGGTAAATTTCGTCATGGATGGATAAATATTATTAATCCTTTCCGAGGCACCTGGGTAGTGGGTACGCCTGGTAGCGGTAAGACTTTTTCCGTAATAGAACCATATATTAGGCAACATGCCAAAAAAGGCTTTGCGATGGTCGTTTATGACTATAAGTTTCCAACCTTGGCAACAAAACTGTATTACCATTATAAAATTAATCAAAAGGCTGGCACAGCCCCAAAAGGTTGTAAGTTTAATATCATCAACTTTGTTAATGTCGAATATTCTAGAAGAGTAAATCCAATTCAGCAAAAATATATTGCAAACCTCGCAGCAGCACAAGAGACAGCGGAAACTCTTATTGAATCTCTACAGAAAGGTCAAAAAGGAAGTGGTGGAGGTAGTGACCAGTTCTTTCAAACATCTGCAACAAACTTTCTCGCTGCCTGTATATATTTTTTTGTTAATTATGATAAGACTCCATTTGATGCGCTTGGGAATGCGTTAGATGCTGAATATATAGAAGACCCAGAAACACACCACAAGAAGTTAACAGGCAGGGTTTTTGCAAAGGGGCAGCTTGGCAACATGAATCATGTTGTTGAACCAGCATATTGGAAAGGAAAGTATTCAGATATGCCACATGTACTGTCTTTTTTAAATCATAGTTATGAGGAAATTTTCGAGGTCCTTGTTACTGACCCTGAAGTTTATCCTCTGCTTGGTCCTTTCAAAACTGCTTTTGACAATAAGGCTATGGAACAGCTTGAAGGTATGATAGGTACACTTCGAGTCCAAACATCTCGTCTGGCTACACGAGAAGCATATTGGGTGTTCTCAGGCGATGACTTTGATTTAAAAGTCAGTGATCCTAAGAATCCAAGTTATCTTCTTATTGCTAATGACCCGGAAATGGAGAGTATCATCGGTGCATTGAATGCCCTTATATTGAATCGCCTCGTGACACGTGTGAACAGCGGTCAGGGTAAAAATGTACCTGTAAGTATTATTGTTGACGAGTTACCAACTTTGTATTTTCATAAAATAGATAGATTGATTGGAACTGCTCGAAGCAACAAGGTAGCAGTAACATTAGGCTTTCAGGAGTTGCCTCAGTTGGAGGCAGACTATGGCAAGGTCGGCAAGGACAAAATCATTACAACTGTTGGTAATGTTATCAGTGGTTCTGCAAGAAGTAAAGATACATTAGATTGGTTGTCTGGAGACATCTTTGGCAAAGTTGTACAATTGAAGAAAGGAATCACTATTGACCGTGATCGCACGTCCATCAATTTAAATGAGAATATGGACAGTCTGGTTCCAGCATCTAAAATTTCCGACATGGCATCAGGTTGGATCTGTGGGCAAACAGCTAGAGACTTCACAGTAACCAAAACAGGTAGACGAGGAAGCATGGATATTCAAACAGCTGAAGAGTTCAAGACATCGAAATTTTTCTGCAAGACGAACTTTGATATGGACGCTATAAAGGCCGAGGAAGCCGACTATGCCAATTATCCCATTCCCAAATTTTATAACTTTGGTTCTAACGATGCTAAAGAGCGTATTTTATTGAAGAACTTTAATCGTATAGACCAAGAGGTAAAAGATATGATTACTAAAATACAAACCGAATTCAAAAAGTCCAAGAAAAAGTAATGTGTTGATCCTAAGGAGAGCATTGATAGACTTGCTTTCCTTAGGATCTACGCTTCATCCATGTCATTGACACGCTGCAAAATCTTAACTAAAAAGATACGTTACCCATAAATCCAAAAATTGTTGACTGCAATAAACAGCCAATTCGCGAGATTTTAACGCTACACGCCATGGCATGTTTGCCACCCAACTTGAACTATTGCTATCAGAACCCTCACATGTAAACACCTTATCGCTTTTTTCAATCAATTGACCTTTAGGTGTTCTTTGACCATAAGCTTCACAAACAACTTTATAATCCTCTTTTGAATAGACATGGATCCATGGATAGTAATAAAATTCACTCCAAATGAATGTAGGCCTCCAACCTTCATTAAGTGCTTTAACTATAATGCACAGTTTAACATATGCGATAATCTCTTGTCTGTTAGAAACATTATCTTTTACTATATGGTAAAGTAGCTTTAATTCATCATTTTCATCAAGACAGAATAAAGCATCCTCAAATGTTTTTATACGTTTTCTTACATTCATGATTGAAGTTTTGTCCTTCCTAACCAAGTTTTTACATTTTACTTTTAAACGTTTTGTTCTTTTCATCTTTATCAGCGTCTTAGCAAATGAACATTTGTAATTTTTCTTTTCTTAAGTTGCTCTTTTTGCATTAATTTATTCAGGTCATCTTTTACCTTCTTTTCAGCAACCTCCACCCATCGGGTATCTGGAACAGTAACTTTTAACCTCATTTTTTCTCCATCAGAAAAAGTAACAATACAATCTCTTTGATTGTCAATTATATTAACTCTCATAATATTTATGGTTATAGGTGAACATTGTTTAACTCATTTATAACTCTAAATAATTCAAGAGCCATTTGAGGAACAAACGATGAGTTTAAAGATTTTAAAGATTCTGTTCTCCAGTTTTCGAAAGAAATGGTAAGATTGTCCACATTGAAGGGAATCCCTTCATGTCTGCTATAAGTATAGGGTTCGGCAGAGACATCTCTCCATCTGTGTTGTGGTCTATTAATTGTTTCCCTAATTCTTTCTTGCCAAAGGAGTTGATACCTGTCTTGTTTTGTTGAGACTGCGTTTTTGCCTTGGGCAACGATCCAAATTCTGTTTTGTTTGATAGGTGCTCCAATGGCACAATCTGGAATAACAAATGGTTGGACAAAATATCCTTCTGACTCAAGATCATTCCAAATTCTTTCAAGGAGGAAGATTTTTTCTTCTCTATATATGTAATCCTCTTGGAATAGATGGTCCGTTCTTCCCATTTTAGTTCTTTCCCCGGCCATAACCATCGATGTGATTCCATCAACATCTTCGCAAACAAACCAAGTTGGCTGAATTTGGCGTATTGTCTGAAGCAGACATGTCCAGTTGCTGCTGTCTTCATTCGAGATTGTTTCTCGCCCAAATGATGATTGAGGTTGACATTGCAAACCTCCAGTGAGGACATCAATTTGTCCTCTCCATCTTGAAAAATCTGTTGTTGGTACGTTGTCATAATATAATATATTTGGAAACCAATATTGTATAACTTGTTTTATAAAATCATTGTTGTCGCAATGAAAAATGTTTTTCCACCCTAACCAAGAAGCTGCGAGATTTGCTCCACCAATTCCTGTGTATAAACTTGCGTGCGTCATATTTTTGAATTATTATCAGAAATGAAATATTATAAGGCATCAGAATGTCTATATGTCAAGACATAAGAACATCAAGACATCTGTATGTCTATATGTCAAGACATAAGGACATCAAGACGTCAGTATGTCTGTATGTCAAGACATAAGAACATCAAGACATCAGAATGTCTATATGTCAAGACATAAGGACATCAAAACATCAATATGTCTATATGTCAAGACATAAGGACATCAAGACATCAGTATGTCTGTATGTCAAGACATAAGAACATCAAGACATCACGTCATCTTTTTCTTCTTCGTTTTGGTGCAGGTTGCATCATATGCATTGCGGTGAAGAAACATCTTCTTCTAAAGGCTAATTCGTCCTCATCATCCTTTTTACCCCAGCCTATTCCTGGACTACCGCCCCCTCCATGACTTTCAGATATAGCGGTAGCTTTATCAAGATAACCAAGAAATAAAGCTGTTGCGATAGATGCTATCTCCGAAGAGCTATCTGCTATTTGATCTATAATGGAATCATTGAACAGACCTCCTATTGTATTATCTAAGAAATCCTTATTGTCAGACGACAACGTATCTCTAATTTTATTATATCGTCTAATCTTATCTTGCGCATCTAAAGCTACGAGCAGATATCCCATGCTCTGCATCTCATGGAGAACTTTCTTGTTTAAAGTTGGAGAATCCGAGTTCAATTGCTCAGAAACATTGCTGTATTTAGTTTCAGCTTCAGTTGTTTTATTTTCAACTACAGTAAGCTGTTTCTGGGCAATTTTAAGCTTAGACATTTTGTCAGCAATTTTATCATTAACTTTATGAAGTTCTTCGTTGATTTGAGCAAGTTTTCTTTCACCATCTTCTTTGCTAGTTTTACCTGTTTCAATATCATTTCTTAATTTTGAAATTTCCTCTAACAAGATAGCTTTTTGAGTCTCTAGGTTACGAATCATTGTTTGCAGACCTTTCAAACGTGCTGCTGCATGTTTTATTTCTCTACTTTGATGTTCGATGGTAGAGCGTTGGCCTTCAATTCGTGATTCTTGATCAGCAATGACCCGTTCGTTTGCTGTGACCTCCTGTTGTTTTTTTTCAGCTTCATTCCATAACCACTCTCTATATTCTTCTGTGGTTCTGTGTTTAGCCCCGGTCTCTTTGGTACTAGTACCACGCTCTAAACCGTATTTGGATCCTACCTTATCAGCGAATTCTGTATGAAGTTTTGACATATGCTGCGACAATGCATCCTTTCTGTTCTGACCATCCAAGAATACGTTTACAAAAGAAAACTTTTCTTCAGCAGTGATAGGCAACACAGTGCAATGAACATGAGGATTTGTTTCATCAAGATGAACAACAAATGCAGCTATGTTTTTTTCACCATATTTTTCACACATAAATTTATAAGCATCTTTTGCCCAATTTTCAATTTCTGGGCACCTTTGAATTTTTGTATTGTCTGCTCCATGTTCCCATTTGACATCTTGTTTTCCGAACGCAAGAGTTCGCATGACGTCTCTGCTTCCACCTAAAATAAAATTGGCAACAGTTCTATAATAAGGACTTTTTCCTTGGTTAACCAAGTTAAGATTAGGGTCAGTTAACCCTCTTGATGCAAGGTTCTCTTGTATACGTTTCGGAATGGATTTCGATTTATCCACGTCCTTTACAACACCTCCTTTCGTGATTTCAAAGTTGAGTTTCTCTCTACTTGGATCATAATTGAATTGGGCTTTTTTAGCAGCAGTCCTATCAGACATCCATCTCAGGTGTTCGTTACTCTGTGACGTTGTAAAGCCTTTTCCGGGCCGCATATCTATAACATTTTTCGCTTCTGCCATATAACAAACAACTTTTTAAACAGGGGTTCTTAGGGACCTCCCCTAAGCCTAATTCACACAAACGGCTTGCCGCACGATAGTCAATTTGCTTGCAAATTTTTGGGTGATAAGTTTGCCATTTTGGGCCAACTTAGTATTAGGCTACTATATATAGAAAATTTTGCTTTGTGCGCAAGCGCATTTTAAAGCGTTTTCACGCGTTGTTAAAGAGCTGCGCATGCTGTGAATATGTTTTATTTAAATTTATAAATAAACAGGAGAAAAAGCCGTTCCGGTCGATTGCTCATTTTGTTTGATTAAAAATACTTTTTGAGTTTTGTGGCGGAGACGATATAGACGGCGAAAAGATATGACTTTTAAGAGTAACATATTTTGCAGTAGGTGTTGCCTCTATATCAAGAATGTCAAACTTGTTGAGATCATTGATAAAAGATCCAACAGTTGGTCTGCTCCATCCCCACACGGTTGTAAGTTGTGAGATATGGATCTTCTCTTTTCCCACTCCTGATGGGAATGTGCTTTGATAACGCATGATTAAATCGTTAAATGCTTTTAGTCTTGAAAACTTTCTCGGGTTCTTTGAGTTTTTGTCATGTGACAAGTATTCAACAAGAGCAATCGGAAGAATAATCTTTGTCATGCAAAGTGAATTTGATATTTCTGAATGTGTATTCATATAGATATTTTTATAGGATATTTTTACATGCCTTTTTTATACAAATAGTATTATTTGTAGAGCATAAAAGAACAAGATAAAATAAAGAAAACTTTTATTAAATAGCATGCTTTTTATTTTGTGTTATTTGTTGTTGTAATAAAATGAAATGATGTCGTTTTTATTGGGGTAGAGACACGATGCAATTAACACACAAATCATGCTTTCAGATATTATAAAATATTGTACTCCTCCAGCAATGAGAAGCAGCACGGAAATTGTGCTCCACTCGATGAACATAGCCATGGAATTTCTTAAAGACAAAAGAAGAACATTAACCATTTTATAATTAAATAAGCATGATGTAAGCACGAATGATACTAAAGTTGTATATATAGCTGTTTGTATAGGACTGCTGGTATTTGACAACAAATAGAGCGTTTGTCCAATAAAATCTATGGGCATATACATATCTAAATTAGCTTTGTTAGCCATATTATTGTAAAAGCCTAAAGATTCGTCTGAAGCATAAGCATCAACTATCTGAACGGCAAGTAAAACAATCAACAAGATTCGTGTAAAAAATCGTCTAACATTTTCACTGTTTTTTAACCGCACATAGAATTTTGCAACGGTAACTACAATTCGTCTTTTCAAAGTATAAAATACAGGAAAGACACTATGTATTAATGATAGCAAGGTATGCCATCCAGTTGTTTTTCCTTGTTGTGGTTTTATCCAAACAGAATAGGCGAATAACAATGCCGAAATAATAACGGCAAGGATAAACTTTAGTATTATAGCAACCATATATAAAAATATTAATAAAATAGAGAAAGAATTTCACCTAACTTCTGTCGTTTAATTATAGAAGCTATATTGGGCAACATGTTGTCATATTCAGCTTTTACGCGAGAATACATCATTTCAACACTATTATAGAATGTGATATCGAAATTATTCACAACACCATAACAAGAAGAACTAACAACAATAACATACATGCCTTTCTCCGATGGAGTAGAATACAATACCGATTTCAAATTATTGCCACTTGAATAACATGCTTCATATAAGACATGCAGACCAAGTTCCTTTACCATCAATGTTGTCAAATCATAAATCATAATCTGAGTCGAAAGAATAAATTCTATCTCTTCGCTGTCTTCATTAAGAAGAGTTTCTGCTTGACACAAATCTACATTTTTCGGCATTTTAACATTCCAACAATTTAAAAAATCCGAAGAAGATCTGTCGAGAAATTCGTCATTTGAATTTGTTATAACTAAACATTTTTCCATAATCAAATTATATTGAAGTTGATAAATACGTTTTTAGGAAATAGTTAGAAAGAACAACATTAAATTCTTTATTTTGCTGTTCAGTCTGTTTCGTATATTCTAATTTGGCAAGCAACTGCGGCAACTCTTTTGCAAGTTTGAGTAGGTGTTCTTTTTGATCATCAGTCAAAACCTTAGTTGAATAATCATCAATTGAAATATAGGGCTGTATTAACATCCAACGATAATTAGCTCTTTGTGTTTTATCTAATCTTTTATTGTTTTTAATATCATCTTGACATGCTAAAGCATTCTGTACAACACGTCGATTAAAACGCATAGTCAGAAATAACATAGCACGGTCATTGGCATTATTCGTATTTACGCCGATTGACTCATAGAGATTGTCAAAAGCATTTGCCGTGGCATTTGTCAATCTCTGAAGGTCACTTGTTGAGACCTGGCTAAGAAATTTGAGAAGGCTTCTAAAGCATCGATCTTCTTCTGCAATGAACGACAGTAAATCTTCAATATTCTTGAAATCATCTTTTTCGTGAAACATGTTATCATACGCATTGATGGTTGTTAACAGATTAGGATAGAGTCTTTGGTTATCAAGTCCTTTGTAAAACTTGACAGCATCTTTATATGCCTCCGTCCTGACAACCTTTTCTCTTCCATTCGCTGTATTTAGTTTGAGATACATCACATCGTGTAATGTTCTGGGTTGAGAAAACGCAAGTCTTTTTATCTGTTCTCGTATTGAGTCAGATATGACAAAGTAAGCTAAAGCGACAGGACTTTTGAGATTAATAGAGGTGTCTTTTTCAAAAACGCTATAAGAGGAATCTTGAATTTCAAGCCAATACGATGTAGCTTTCGAGAGTTGCTCTATAGACATATCTTTTTGTTTTTTAAGGCGGACAAGTTCTTTTTGACAAGCCTCCACCGCCTCTGAAGGTGTCTTATAAGAGGGATGGTTATCGCATCCCACAATAATGGCAGCAGCCATAACATACAACAACATTGTTCTTTTTATTATCATAATATTATTTTTTTGTTACAACAAAAGTAAAAAACATTGATAGAAAGAACGTTATAAAATTAATATAAGTTTTATTTTAACATTTGAGTAGATGTTTCTCGTTAGTTAGAATACAAAGTATAAACGTAAATATACCATATTGCGCATATATGGTATTTCTATAAGATTTTGGTTTTAAGAAATCGTTTGACTCTTTTGAAAAGAAGAAAGGTAAAAATAAGTTGTAGTTTACATAAAATGTAATATAAAGACGTTTAAATTACTAACACTGAAAACAAAAGGACACATATTAATGAAGAATTTGTGTGTGTTCATCACGTTAGGTTATGTGAGAATATCGCTCCAATGGTACCGCCGTAGCAGTCGTATGGTACCATCACACCGCAATACCGGTACCATTGGAGCGATATTCTCAGTTATGCACCTTTTTGTAATTATCCGAAAAGGATATGACATGTCTTTGTGAGGTTACTAAAAGAAACCATATTTTGTTTCTTAAAACGTTTCAAAGAGCAAGGGAATTTCTGCCGAGACAATTTACCGATTCGTTTTTGATAGTTGTAGTATCTATTTTTTTTCCACATAAAATTAATAAACCTTGAGCGATTTTGGCATTTAGAACATGAGCTTTTCTCGTAATCATTTATAGAATTGAAGGTCTTTTCGTTAAAGCACCATACACATGGTTCTGAAGCCTGTGTAGGAATGAACGATTTACTATATCTCATGCTTAAATCTCTTTAAAGTTAGTTCACTCCAGGCTTTAAGTCCTTGCTCTTGATATACTATATCTTCTTCAAGACTATTCAAAAAAGCTTCCAAACTACCATGAAAGCCATGATAGCGGAACTTTGAAAAGCACACCTGGCACTCACATACCTTCATAAGACCTTTTGGTGTGTCACACCAACCGATAATCTTAGATTTCCCCTCCATTAAAGAGCCATCATCACCGTTTGGACATTGAAGTCCTACACTATATGGAATAGTCTCCCAATTACTAATCTTCATTGCAAGGAGCCTTTTTCTAATTGATCCATTCATTTATCATCCAATTGTTTGGCAACGGTTCTTACCAATTTGTTAAACATTTGTCCCTTAATTTCTGGATATAATTTCTTCACCGCTTGTTTTGCCGTTGCCAGGCGATTCTGCTTGGCAACGGCTTTCAGATATTTCTTGCGAAAGGAAACTATGCCCTCAATAGCCTCGGATGCTTCTTTTACATAGTTTTCATCCGAGGCTCCTTCTACTGCTCCTGTGACCTGTTCTCTGCAAAACATGATTGCCTCATATTCCGCTTTAGTAACACTTACCATCATGCTTAAATCTCTTTTATGTTAGTTATATCTCTTTTCTTTTTAACCTCTTCGAGTTCAAGAAGTACATTACACCAACAGTTTGTTTCAGCCACCGCTTCATCATCAAGAAGAGTCACTATAGAATTTCTTATGCCTCTAAAATGATCGCTAAATTTCAGACAACAATCCTCTATGTAATTCTCAGGATAACCTTTTGACTGAAGCTGAATCAACCTGTTCACATATTCCTCCTTGATTTTGTTAAACGTTGTAAGCGTTTTAATAAGAGCGTTGCTGCCAAACTTCTCTGTTGGAGCAATAAACACGTTTGCCATCTCGTTTCCATTCAACATTTTCTCCATTTCGTTGAACGCCTTGATGTAAGCCTCTTTCCACCTCGCTGCCGTCTTTCCGGTAAAACCCATAACAAGAAACATGAAACCATCACGAGTAATGTAATACATTGGACTTTTACGTTCCGCTCCTTTGCCGATTTTTATAGATTTTTTCATGAGCGCAAAATTTCGCTCTCTAAATTCTTCGCTGATATCCAACGATTTAACGGCTTTCAAAACATCTTTGTGCTGCTTATCAAAAACTTCTGCGACTTTAATTGAAGAAGTGACGACCTCATTGTTTTCAATCGCAACCAGATTTATGGGGCTAAAATCACTTTGTGGAACTTCGTTCATATTATATAAATCCTTATCCATAAGATTTTTATTTTAAATTTTTATATACAATTCCATACAAGTTTGGGTTTTTAATGCTGTTCCAATCAGCATTGCCGTAATCTTACTATGTTTTCATCTTTAATTTGTTGATTTAAATAAAGAAAGGTACGCTACGCGCTGTCAGGAGCCGCTTACCAGGAGATTTCGAGTTCCTCTGGGCGTTTCCGTTTCCAGAACACGGCGTTTACCTTTCTTTGAGTTTATGAAATATATTAATGATATTTTTATAGATTTTTTCATGAGCGCAAAATTTCGCTTATGAAAATCTTCGCTGATATCCAACGACTTAACAGCTTTCAAAACTGCTGCCCACTATACCCCTCCGTGTGCGCTTGCGCATTGCAAAGTTACCTATCTGGTGGGTAGTCCTACATTGCTGTTTTTCAAGCGTTCATACTGTTCGGGTGTGAGATTTCTAAGTATTTCACGGATCTCACTTATCACCCGGCTTACTTCTGTCTGTTTGTTGCTCATAACTCTTTGATTATTAAATTCGTTGCAAATTTCACCTTTCTTTGGGTTTATGAAATATGTTAATGATATTT
>Ga0129311_1002565_pt1 | contig 10786 bp, 8 predicted proteins | sample Go1ome_FD_94435 | JGI IMG/M metagenome (GOLD analysis project Ga0129311, IMG submission 94435) | Western lowland gorrila individual fecal microbial communities from Wisconsin, USA - Go1022B metagenome | ecosystem: Host-associated > Mammals > Digestive system > Large intestine > Fecal | place... | reverse complement strand
TTGCACTTTTTTGAAAAATACAATGGATATTTCCGCTTTCGGATCATAATCTATGCTCGTTGCATAAATTTCCAGAACCTGACGATAAAACACTTTCTCGGATGCACGAATATCACGGATTCTCTCCAACAATTCCTTGAAATATCCACCGCCACCCAGATTTTTCAAACGATCGTCATCTAAAGCAAAACCTTTTCTCATGTATTCTTTTAAAATCCCAGTTGCCCAGATTCTGAACTGTGTTCCTCGTTTTGATTTTACACGATAGCCAACAGAAATAATAACATCAAGATTGTAATAATCTACATTATAAACTTTTCCATCAGAAGCAGTTGTTGCAAATTTTGCAACAACTGAATCCCGCTGTAATTCACCTTCTGTAAATATGTTTTTTATATGTCTGGAAATAGTTGATTTATCTCTCTGAAACAATTCTGCCATCTGATCAATAGACAACCAGACTGTATCACCATCAAAAGTAGTTTCAACTTTCGTCAGACCATCTTCTGTCGTATAAATAATCATATCTGCTTTTTCTTTGTTCATACATATTTTCCTCCAAAATCAGATACGTTATCAACGTGAACAAGTCACTATAGAGAAATCATCATTCCTCATCTTTACCATCTTTAATACGGTAGTAATCATCCATATCCACGCTGAGTTTTACCGTGGTATCTGGTTTTCGGTTGCTCAAGAGGCACACAGTTTCACAATGCACCGTGCCCGGGAACATATCGACACAATGTGTCTTTTTTACTTTATATCCTCGCTCGATCAGTACGCCCAAGTCTCTGGCCAGGCTGGTCGGCTTACAGGAAATATACACCATATTCGGCACCTGGTAATCAATGATCTTGTCCAATGCCTTTGGATGGATGCCGTCTCTTGGCGGATCAAGGACGATATAATCCGGCTTATCTTCAATGGTATCCAGCACTTTCAAAACGTCACCGGCAATGAATTCACAGTTGTCCAGCTGGTTCAGTCCGGCATTGACTTTTGCTGCCTCGACAGCTTCTTCCACAATTTCTACACCGACAACTTTCTTTGCCACTGCTGCCAAAATCTGGGCGATGGTACCTGTTCCGCTGTAAAGGTCAAAAACAGTCATATCTTTTGTATCACCGATATAGGAACGGGCAATATCGTAGAGCAATTCCGCCCCCAGTGTATTCGTCTGGAAGAATGAAAATGTGGAAATCTTGAATTTCAGTCCAAGAATATGCTCATAAAAATAATCCTGCCCGTAAAGAATGCGTGTCTCATCGCTCTGAACCACATCCGCCAGTGTATCATTGATGATATGCATGATTCCCACAATCCTGCCTTCAAGCTGAAGAGCCAAAAGACGCTGGGTCAGTTCTGTCAGATCACATTCTTCCTGACTGGTTGTCACCAGATGTACCAGCATCTCTCCGGTTGTCTCGGAACGACGCACCAAAAGGTGGCGGAGATAACCGGTATGTTTCATTTTCTTATAATACGGCATCGGATGCTCAGTGAAATAATCCAACACGGTTTTCAAAACAGCTGTAAAATCGTCATGGACAATCTTGCAGTCATCCACTGTCAGGATGTCATAGGTACTGGCTTTCTTGTGCAGTCCCAATGTCAACGGCCCATCCAAATGGTCATCTCCAAAAGAAAATTCCATTTTGTTGCGGTAAGCCCACTGTTTCGGACTGCCTGTAATGCCCTCAAAAACATAATCCGGCTTTCCTTCCGCATCTACCTGGCCGGCTGAACTAATGGCTGTATCCAGAAGCTTCTTCACCTGGCCGGCCTTCATTTTCAGCTGTTCATCATAGCTCATGGTCTGATACATGCAGCCGCCGCAGGCCGGAAATTCATGACAGACCGGTTCAATGGTTTCTAATGGCGATTTCTCCAGTACTTCCATCAATCTGCCTTCACAACGGTCCTTGCGCTTTTTGTTAATAACAAAACGGATCTTTTGTCCGGGAATGCCATTTTTCACCGTCACATACTGATCTTCAACTTTCACACGTCCTTTATTCGGAAAATCGATATATTCAATGACACCTTCACACATCTGTCCTTTTTTCATCTTCGTCTCCTATCTGTTTCTAAAACTTTCTCGTAAATCATATCCTGTTTGGCAAAATGCTTTCTTTACCCAAAAAAGCTGTTACAAATCAACATTCATCTGTAACAGCTTTCCTGTCTGTTTAATTATACAAATTTCTGTAACTACTCAGATAAAACTATTCCTCATCTTTAGCAGGTGCAGCTTCATCTTCCTTTACAAAATCGTCTTCCTCGTCCTCAAAGTCATCATCAAAATCATCTTCGAAGTCGTCTTCAAAATCATCCACATCATCCTCGCGGGATAAATACTTGTAGATGCCGAAAGCAATTGCTGCGATTGCTGCAACGCCTGCAATAATTGCAAATACGAGGCAAACTGTTTTCTTCTTCTCTTCTTCCAGTTCCTTACGGTGAATGAAATCAGAAATCTTGGCCATGCTTAAATATTCTTCAAACTTATTCATGTTGTCCGCACATCCTTTCTACCAAACAGATTTGCTTATAGTATAGCACTCTTTTTTCTAAAATACTACCTCTTTCAGACTTTTTTCAGCTTCGCAAATCCGGCAAACATTTTCTTCGGTCCGTATTTCGGAAAATCAACCGTGACTTCGTAATCTTTGCCGCCATCCTTGATGGCCTGAACAACACCGGTGCCAAATTTAATATGTTTGACTGTATCACCCACTTCGTAATCCGGTGCGGTTTTCTTCATATCGCCGCCTTTTTTCGCAAAGGCGCTGACATCAAATTTGTGACTCTGTCTGATACCGCGATTGCCTGCGCCTGTACCCATCCTGCTGCCGCTGCCATATGTACCGGCTCTGCCGCCGCCAAAACCGGAGATACCATTGGAGGCACTGCCTGTATTCCACGGCAGATCATCCTCAGCCTTTCTCGAAAAGCGCTCTCTCGGCAGACTGCCGCCGATGAGCTGCTGCGGAATCTCTTTCACAAACCGGGAGATTTTATTGTACTGTGTCTGACCATGCATCATTCGGCACATCGCATAGCTGAGGGTCAGTTTCTTCATGGCACGGGTAATGCCCACATAACACAAACGGCGTTCTTCCTCAATCTCCATAGGATCATCGTTGACAATGGTCATATAACTCGGGAACAAACCATCCTCCATTCCGCACAGATAAACATATGGAAACTCCAGACCTTTTGCACTATGCAGTGTCATCAAAATAACTTTATTGTCCGAATCATCCATATTGTCCACATCTGCCACAAGGGCAATCTGTTCCAGCAATTCATTCAGGGAAGGCTGTTCCGCCTCCTCCTCATAGGCGACAATCTTATTGCGCAATTCGTCTAAGTTCTCAATTCGCGTTGTTGCTTCATCGGTCTGCTCTGCCTGAAGCTCTTTCAGATAGCCCGTATCTTCCAGAACTTCATCATACAATTCTGCCAGGGACATATATTCTGCCTTTGTTCTAAAAACCTGTATCAGATTCACAAAACCATTGATCTTCGCTGCTGCCCGTCCCAGACCCGGAATACCATCTACCTGCTTAAAGGCCTCATACAAGCTGATTCCCCACTGATCCGCGTACTCCGCCGCTTTTGTCACTGTTGTGGCACCGATGCCGCGCTTCGGTACATTCACCACACGTCTCACAGCCACATCATCCTGACCATTATTGATAATTTTCAAATAGGCCAGAATATCTTTGATCTCTTTGCGCTGATAGAAGTTCACACCGCCCACAACTCTATATGGTATGTTGCGTGTGACAAATTTTTCTTCTAAAACACGGGACTGGGCGTTAGTTCTGTAAAGCACCGCAAAATCTTTGTATTCAGCCTCATGGCGTTCCGTCTTTGCCGCAATATCGTTCACAATTCCCATGGCCTCTTCGTATTCTGTCTGGTACTGATTCAGCGCAATCGGTACACCCTGTTCATTATCCGTCCAAAGTGTCTTATCCTTACGCCCCTGATTGTGATGGATCACACCGTTGGCAGCATCCAGGATTGTTTTGGTCGAACGATAATTCTGCTCCAGCTTGATCACCTTTGCATCCGGAAATGTTTTTTCAAAATCAAGAATGTTGTGGATATTCGCACCTCGGAACTTGTAAATCGACTGATCATCATCACCGACCACACAGAGATTCCGGTACTTTGCCGCCAGCAGACTGACAAACTGGAACTGAACCGTGTTCGTATCCTGATACTCATCCACCATAATGTACTTAAAACGATCCTGGTAATAATTCAATACTTCTGCATCGGTTTTGAAAAGTTCAACGGTTTTGAAAAGCAGATCGTCAAAATCCAGCGCATTATTGCTCTTTAAACGTTTCTGATATTCCTCATATACCTGGGCAATACGCTGTCTGGCATAGTCGCCTTCTGAACGGAGCAAATATTCCTTCGGCCCGATCATTTCATCCTTGGCAGATGAAATCGCTGACAGCAAAGTACGCTCCTTATAAATCTTGGTATCAATGTTCAGTTTCTTGCAGACTTCCTTGATAACGGTCTTCTGGTCATCCCCATCATAGATGGTAAAACTTCTGTCGTATCCCAGTCTGTCAATATAACGCCTCAAAATACGCACACAGGTAGAATGGAATGTGCTGACCCAGATATCTTCTGCGCCAAAATCCACAATCTGATCTACACGTTCCCGCATCTCCCCTGCAGCCTTGTTCGTAAATGTAATGGCCAGAATATTCCATGGATTGACCTGACATTCATCAATCAGATAGGCAATCCTGTGGGTCAGCACTCTGGTCTTGCCTGACCCGGCTCCTGCCAGAATAAGAAGCGGTCCCTCTGTATGATAGACCGCTTCCTGCTGGACAGGATTCAATGATTCATATATACTCATTCAAAAATCCTCCAGATTCTCTATTTGTCTACTTTATTCAGCACTGTTCAAAGTCAGCCATCGAAAACTACGAATCGACGACGCTTTTACAAAAGACTTGTTCCGCATTCCGGACAGAATTTCTGTCCCGCTGCAGCCTTATAGCCGCATTTCGGACAAACAGGCTGTGCCTGATTGGCTCCGCACTCCGGGCAGAACTTCATATCTGCATTAATCTCAGCACCACATTTAATGCATTTCTTCTTCTGAACAACCATGGAGGCACCACATTCAGAGCAGAATTTCAGTCCTTTTTTCATTTCAGAACCACATTTCGGGCAAATCACAAAACTTTCCTTCTGTGTACCTGACTGTCCCTGCACACCGCCATTCATCTGGCCGGCCATCATGCCGCCGAAAGCCATGCCTGCAGACATCTGCATGCCCATACCCGCCATGCTGTTCATGCCGCCATTCGGATTCTTGGCCATAGCCACCATGGCATCTGCCTGTGCATCCACCTGTCTCTTATAAGCATAGGCATCCATGCCGCCAAGGGCGCCCAGAGAAGCACGTTCATCAATGGATTTCTTCACTGTTTCCGGTAAAGCCACCTGAACAGCCATCTTCTGCATCTGAATACCGTAACGGCCAAAGAAATCATCACTCTTTGCCTTCAGGATCTGTGCAGCTTCATAGCAGTAACCCTGCATATCAAAGAAATCCATCTGCTTCTCTGTCACGATTTCCTTGAAATACATGGCAATCTGCGGCGTCACAAAACTCTTCAGGTCAGCCACCGTATATCGATTCTTCACACCCATGAGATTCTCCGCAAAAAGCTTCGGGTCCGTGATGGATAATGAATACTTGCCGTTCGCTCCCACATTGACAAGTCCAAAGACTTCATCCTTCACTGTCACCTGTTCACTTGTTCCCCATGGTATATCAATAATCTCATTGGTATTGACAAAAATAATATCCACGATAAATGTGTCATGAAAACCATATTTCCACTGATTCAGAGTTGTTGTCACCGGCATATTATTTGTTGTCAGTTCATATCGGCCCGGCATAAAAATATCCGTCATCTGTCCTTCGTTCACAAGAATAGCTGCCTGTCCCGGCATAACCGTCAGAACAGATTCATACATAATCCTGCGTCCGTCTCTGTCATAAACAGCTGCCAGTTCCTGCGGATCTGAGGAACGGTAACTGATGCTTGATAAAAGCTGTCCTTTAATTAAATTCTTTAATCCCATATAAAGACCTCCCTGTCCTTCTCATCATTTAATATCCTGCTTGTATGCAAAACGCACCAATGACCATTGTCTGCCCTGATAATGCCTAACCGACGGCACCGATCACAAGCTGCTCCCATGTCTCTGTTGTCTCAACTTTGCATTCATCCTTCCACTGGGCATACTGTTCTTCAAACTTGTCATTCAAAATCTGTTCAAATTCACTGTCTTCCATATCCTTATAATCATCTTCCTGACGAAGGGTTTCTGAAAGATTCTCCAGAATCTGATTGTAAACCTTCATGGACAGGGCATCCTTTTCATAAATGGCCAATACCGCCGACTGTTCCACACTGAACTGCGCCGCAATATCTTCACCAATTGATGCCATATAATCCTCGGCCTTAGACGCACACTGCTTCTCCTCATCATCTGTCAAAGCCTGTACATCATATTCATCCGCCTTATTACAGAGAATCACCGCACGCTCTATCTCGTCCAGCATGGTTGCCTTGGCATACTCACCCACGGTCATGCCATTATCCATCTTCGTATCCCAAGGTTCCTCACCGTAATCTGCTACATACTGATCTCTGGCCATATAAGCTCTCGCATTGATCTCTGACAGATAAACGGTGGTATCATTAATGGTCAGCACCGGTTCATCATCCACCGCATAGCTGCCAATCGGCTCGATCTCTGTCTCACCGCTGCTATCCGTACCTGATCCTGTTACCCGGGACTCTGCTGATAATGTTCCTGTTTCAAAGGTCTGCTCTGATCCGGCTGCCGTATTCTGCTGCCGACTGCCGATATGACCGCCCACTGCAAAACCACCGCAAAAGCCAATGCCAATACCGACAATAAGTGCAGCTGCCAGCATTCCGGCGCTGTATCTATGCTTTCTATCCATATAAAATCTCCTTGCTTTATAACACTGCGAACACGAGACAACTCGGCCTATTCCAAAAGCCATCTGACGTGTTCTGACATCTATGCCATATGAATGCATTTTAGCATAAATAGCGCCCCCTTGCAACATAGACACTGTTTATGCATATTTTATTATATACCGCTATAAGGAGGTTTTTATGAAGCCGCTTTTAGATTTGACCGATGTCAACTATACCTATCAGACAGCGGAAGGTGAAACACCGGCTGTCAAAAATTTAAGTTTTCGTGTTTTTCCGGATCATTTTCTCGGTATCATCGGTCCGAGCGGATGCGGAAAATCGACAATTTTATCCCTGATCGCAGGTTTGATCCAGCCTAATTCCGGCAAAATTGCCGTCTCAGCCGAAATCGGCTATATGCTTCAAAAAGATCATTTGCTTGACTGGTTAAGTATCAAAGACAACATTACACTCGGCCCGCGGATTCATCATAAACTGACACCCGAAAAGGAATCCTGGGCCGATAAAATGCTGGAGGAATATGGTCTTGCCCCTTTCGCAGATGCCAGACCCGGTCAATTATCCGGCGGTATGCGTCAGAGAGCCGCCCTCATCCGGACATTGGCCCTTTCTCCCGGTCTTCTTCTTTTGGATGAACCCTTTTCAGCCCTCGATTATCAGACAAGACTTACGGTTTCCGACGACATTTACCGGATTCTTCGCACTCAGCACATGAGTGCTGTTCTTGTTACCCATGATATTTCGGAGGCCATCAGTTTTTGTGACCGTATTATTGTTTTGACCAGCCGTCCGGCTTCCGTCAAAAAGACTTTTGATATCCACCTGACTCTTGATGAAGACCGCACACCTTTTAAAGCCCGCATGGCACCTGAATTTAAAGATTATTTCAATGAGATATGGGGTGAATTAAATGTCTGATCCGACCATTCTGTACCCGGTTTCCAACACATCCCGGGAAGAATTTCTTGCTGAAAGGAAAAAACAGAAAAATTTCATTACAGGCATGCGCTTTTTCATCCTGATCTTCATCTTGGCCGGTTGGGAAATAGCAGCCAGATATCATCTGATCGACGCTTTCATTTTCAGCAGTCCGACCCGTATTTTTAAGGTTATGCTGCAAATGGCAGCTGATAAAAGCCTTTTTTATCATATCGGCATTACCATCGGTGAAACCCTTGTCAGTTTTGTCCTTGTACTGATCATCGGCACACTGATCGCCATGCTGCTTTGGTGGTGCCGCAGTGCTGCTGATATTCTCGAACCTTACTTCGTTGTTCTGAACAGCCTGCCAAAAACAGCGCTGGCACCGATTCTTATTGTCTGGCTCGGCAACAATATGAAGACCATCATCGTATGCGGTGTGACAATGGCAGTTTTCAGCACCATCATCAACCTTTACACCGCTTTTATTCATATTGACAGTGATAAACTACTGCTCATCCGGACACTTGGCGGCACACGCAGAGATATTCTTCGCTATATTGTTCTTCCGGCCAGCATCTCGGCCATCGTCAGTAATCTGAAAGTCAATATAGGTCTCTGCCTCGTCGGCGTCATTATCGGCGAATTTCTGGCGGCCAACGCCGGCCTGGGCTATCTCATTATCTACGGCAGTCAGGTTTTCCGGCTGGATTACGTCATGCTCAGCATTATCATTTTGTGTATACTGGCTATGGTACTCTATCAGCTGCTCTATTTTGTCGAAAAACACTACCAGAAAAAACAGTAACTCCGACAGTTTCAATCAATTTTAGCAATATATTACAGATGTAACCTAACCTTTCCAATTCTATTAAATAATCCGCGATTCATTTAAATAAACTGCGGATAAAATATAAAAGCCGATTTCCAGGATTTTGATAATCATTTGATTCATAATCCCAGAAATCGGCTTTTTAAATTAAGCTTCTGCCTTAATAGGCTACGACAATACCGCCGTCATTGGCGTACATCGTTGCAACACCTGCTGTATCCACGATCACAATACCCTTAAAGGCGTATTTCTTCTCAATCTCAACCTTGAGCCATTCTGCACGCTTCAGGCAGTTGCAATGAGAGATCATCAGATACTTCTCCGTCGGATGGGTGACCGTTTTGCCAATCTGCTCTACCATCTTCATCAGTGCCTTCTTCATACCGCGGCCCATATCCAGCTGTTGGATCGTGCCTTCCGGGGTAGAACCCATGACAGGCTTGATATTCAGTACATTGACCAAAGTCGCCTTAAGACCTGATAAACGGCCATTCTTTCTCAATGTCTCCAAGGATTCCAGAACAAATAATGTTGTCTGTTCCTCAATATACTGCTCAACTTCACTGACTACTTCCTCAAAGGCCTTACCAGCCTCCAGGCATTCCTGAAGCTTCATCAGGATCAATGTCTGACCTGCACTGGCAGAACGACTGTTAAAGACATGAATCTTCTTATCCGGATACTCTTCCTTCAAAAGATCTGCGCCAAGCTTCGCACTATTATAAGAACCGCTCAATTCCGATGAGAGTGTAATGGCATAAGCATCCTCATTGTTATAGCCATAAGCCTGCATATACGCATCCGGTGACGGACATGCCGATGACGGTGCTTCCGGGCATTCTGCCACCTTTCGCAAAAATTCCGCCTGGTTAAAAGTTTCATCATCTATAAACTTATCTTCCCCAACATTCAGTGTAAGGGGAACAAGTGTGATATGTTCATCCTTCTTCATAGCAGCAGTCATATCTGTACAACTGTCCACTGCAATATGATATGCCATTTATTTATCCTCCTGCATCTATCACAGCTATCCTGCCCATCCACTATCGCATACTGCAAAATAACTGCTGTTACCTATCAACAACTATCCAACATAGTTTTCATTACTATATATCATAGCATACCAAACATCTTTTGAAAAGACCAAATTCACATCCATTGATTATAATGCGTAATTGTGCTACTATAAAAAGTGGAAAATTTCCTATATTATAATTTTAAATGCAGAATGGAGAATGAATATGCAGACATTACCAAAAGAAGTTGAACAGCTCTTTCACTACCTGCAGAACGGCACATCCGCTTTTCATGTGATTGCCCATACCAAACAGGTTCTGACAGAAGCCGGATTTACAGAATTACATATAAAAGACAACTGGACACTGACAAAGGGCGGCCGTTATTTCTGCAGTCCTTTTGATACAACCCTCTACGCTTTTACACTCGGTGAATCCTGTGACCTTTCCAATGGCATTCACATTGCTGGTGCCCACACAGATTTCCCGGCCATCAAAATTAAACCAAATCCGGAAATTTTTTCTCATGGCTACATGCAGCTGAATACAGAAGTATACGGCGGTCCTATTTTAAATACATTCTTCGACAGACCTTTATCCCTTGCCGGAAAAGTTGTCACAAAGGGTGACCGTTATGATCGTCCGGTCAGTCATCTTGTGGATCTGAAACGTCCCGCTGTTTATCTGCCGAATCTGGCCATTCATATGAATCGCGCCATCAACGAAAACGGTGCTCCTATCGACAATCAGAAGCATCTGCTGCCTATCCTCGGCACACTGAATGAATATCTGAACAAAGATACAACTTTCATGGATCTGCTTGCCAAAGAAATCGGCGTGGATGCCAAAGATATTCTTGATTATGATCTTTGCATGTACAATCTTGATCAGCCTGAACTGGTTGGTTTCACAGAAGAATTTATCTCCGCACCAAGGCTGGATGATATCACTTCTGTATGCGCTCTGATTCACGGTCTTGTTGAAAG
>Ga0129311_1002564_pt1 | contig 10787 bp, 9 predicted proteins | sample Go1ome_FD_94435 | JGI IMG/M metagenome (GOLD analysis project Ga0129311, IMG submission 94435) | Western lowland gorrila individual fecal microbial communities from Wisconsin, USA - Go1022B metagenome | ecosystem: Host-associated > Mammals > Digestive system > Large intestine > Fecal | place... | reverse complement strand
TGACGGGAATGCCGGCGAAGGATACCATCAAGCTGCCCGAGAAAGTTATCCAGTTTACTGATGCTGGCGAGGTAACAGGCAATCTTCCGGGGGAACTGCTCCTGGTAATTATTCGGCCAGGAGGGAAGCCGGTCACACGGGGTCGGATGAGACCCCATCATGTGCAGGAATATCACCTTCGGAGAGGATTTATCCGCCAGTGCACGTTCTGTTTCCTGTAACAACAACATGTCATCCGTTTTACGGGAAGCGAAACTGCCTTTCTTGAGGAAAACGGTATGCTCCGCATCAGAAGCAATAACAGAGATGCGTGTGTCATGCTCTCCCAGTTTTCCCTGATTGGATATCCACCACGTGCTGTATCCTGCTTTTGCTGCCAGCGCCACCACGTTGTTGCCGGAATCAGGGTTCTGCTCATAGTCATAAATCAGTGTCCGGCTCAGGGAAGGTACGGTACTGGCTGCTGCCGATGTATAGCCGTCAATAAATAAACCGGGAGCCGTATTCAGCCACGGTGTGGTTGGTACGGGATAACCATATACCGACATATAATCCCTGCGCACACTCTCACCAGTGACAATCACAATCGTGTCATACAACGGTGCTCCCGGCAGGATTTTCCAGCTGTCAGCCCTGTGCTGACTCAGTTGTTCATAACGCTGCATTTCACGCAATGTGTCAGTTGTCCCCACAACGGTTCCTTTAACCATCCGCAACGGCCAGCTGTTTACAGAGCATAATACGAACAGCAGCAGTGCCAGCCAGTTACGGTGACCGCGGTGGTGTGTCTGCCAGAAAATAACCATGAACACCAGAATCGCGGCACTGACCAGAAAATGATAAACAGGAATCATCCCGGTAAACTCCGCAGCCTCATCCGCCGTGGTCTGCAACAACGCGACAATAAAACTGTTGTTGATTTTACCGTACGTCATACCCGCAGGCGCATACAGTGCACAACAGAACAGAAATAACAGAGCTGTAATGGATGTAAGGGTATTTCTGTGTGCAAGGAGCAGAAGAAGGAACAGCAGCAACACATTCCCGGTGGCATTCTTCTCAGTGTATCCGCATGCAATTGTGGTTATGACAGAAATAACAAAAAAGAATAAAAACAATAAAATCCGTGGTGTGTTGTCCGGACAAAACAGTTTTCTGATATTCATCGGAGTATATCGGCAACATTATTATGAAGAGAATAAAATAATAAGAAAAACAGAAATATCCTGTAAAGCAGATAACAGACAACCCTGCAGTATAATTACGGCAGGGAGTTTCCGTTTAATTACAGAAGACAGGTAATTATTATCTTTCAGGAGTAGTTTCGTCAGAAGTTATAAGTCACACCAAGCATGATGTCATGACTTTTAACATCAACTTCTGATTTATATTTATCGCCCCACTCATCCTTGTAACTCACACTGGCATCACCTGCATCAAGATAGCGATAGCTGAGGTCCAGAGCGATATCCGGGGTTACGTCATAGCGGACACCTGCCCCAAAACTCCATGCAAAATTGTTATCATATCCCGGGTAATGCAACGCAGAAATATCGCTCACCTCACCAGATTTATTCCAGGAGGTATCAGTATATGTTGCCTTATGATGTATCCGTGCATAACCCAGTCCAACAGACACCCATGGAGTGAATGCACTGCTGTTTCTGAAGTCATAATACGTATTCACCATCAGAGTATTCACACTGAGCCTGTTCTGTGTGTCTTCCCGACCACCACCGACCATCGGAGAGTACCATGTATCCAGTGTATAACGGGAGTCCGCAGCTCCGCGGCCATAGAATTCCACTTCCGTGCGCACAGGAACATTGTAATGCTGATAAAAATCATAGCCCACCGCAAGGCCGGCACCGAATATCGTATCGTTCTTATCGCCGCCCTTATACTTATAAACATCATCCCCAAAGTCCTGACGAAAGCGCTGGTCAGTCTGAGTCACAACCGAAGCACCAGCTTTACCAGTCACATAAAAGCCTGTTTTGCCCCTATCAGCCAGGGCCTGGCCTGAAAACATGCCCACCACAGCAAGCGCTGAAACCGCAATAATCTTTTTCATTTCAGTTATCTCCGCTATCACTTTCCCCGAACGATAAATGTGGTTGCTTATTCTAAAGCTATGCAAAAGACAGGGTAAAAAGAGAAAAATCGATCGAATCGATCGACAAAATCGATCATCATCAATAAATGTTTCTTATCGTTCCCATAAAAATGCTAAAAGATTGTTTTTAGAGGTAATCGCCGCGACATGGGAGTATTGAGACCAGGACAGCACGAAATAAAGCGGCTGAACGTCAGATGAGCAACATGGACGTAATTCAGTGCAGGCCGCGTATATCCATAAAGCAGAACATCAGGAAGAACATCTACTGATACTACAGTGGCGGGCGGATTATCTGGATGTGAACGGAAAGAAAGGTATCAGTCCGTTTTAATATTCAAAGGTTAACAATCCGCTGAGAAGGTGACAGAATACCATTCACACACATGCTCTTCACCGTGGGGAATAACACCTGCTTCAATAAGTGTCTTTTCATTTCAGCTAATGCCACTGGAATCACAGTTCCCCCTCTAAAGAGACGCTTCGCATCCGAAGTAAAAGCTGACGCAGAGGGACTATCTCAGCAGGAGTTGAGAGTGTGATTTTAGACAGAATTTAATTGATTCTCTATTTGGGGAATATTACTAATCGATATAGCTTCCTAAACAAAAAAACGCTTTCCCTCCCAACATAAAGTTTGCAAGCATGATCGCAATTATGTCACTGCCAAGTGATATCAATGCCTTCCTGTAAATGGCTACAGCAGGCAATTGCCAACATAAAATCAGGCACAAGGGTGAACACAGTGCAAAATGGCATCTGAATCGATCATGATTTGGCCAACATACCCTTACCCACAAGTATTCTGGGATATTTCTATGGCATTAATTGACAACATTAATCGTGTTAATCCTGACCATATTGCTTTAGGGCCTGGTGGCGAATCATTTTTTCTTGCCTGATATCAACCAAGTCTCGCCAACATTACTATTACTGTTTTTATATCAGGGGGATTTTTCGGATGTACGGTATTTTCAACAAGAAGCCAGAGGTATTTCCACCCATCTCCGGGGAAAATAAATTTGCTGGATATTTCTGGCATGGTTTTATACAAAGAGGTTATATATACATGATTCGCCCGGCTATTGCGTATTACCGTGAAGGAGATCGGTGAATAACCCCCTGTGTCAGCATAGTTGTCGCCTCAACTTTTTAAGGAGATAACAATGCCAGGACAACCAATACAAAGTGAGCTCAAAGAGAAAGGACTGATATGGCTTTTCCCACCATACTGCTGGTCACATCGTCAGATAGCCCGTAAGCTGAAGATCAGTGCCTCAGTTGTATCAAAATGGAGATATGAGTTAGTGGAGCAAGGGCTTTTACCTGAAAATGAAAAGATTACCTCCGTTGATGTTGAAGACTGGACACCGGAGCGTCGATTCTCAGTTGTTCTTGAGACGGCTACGCTGTCAGAAATGGAGCTTGCTGATTATTGCCGACGAACAGGATTGTTTGTTTAAAAGGTAAAAACGGTGGGCTATCTCAATTCAAGCGCATGAGAAAACGGACGGAAGATATTCGAACAGACCAGGGCATTAAGTGACACAAAAAATAATCTACGAGAACTGGAGAAAGAGGTTAAGCGTAAAGATAAAGCTCTGGGACAACAGCGAGGAATACTGCCCCTTTCCTGGAGCGGCATAAAATTATTCTCTTGTCCGTGAAGTTGTCACCAACGGCGCCCGGAAAGGTCAGGCTTGTAGGCGTATCGATAAATATATGTTCTACTCATTGGAGTCACCACCAAAATAAGAAGGTAAATGACCCGGGAGGAATCCCGGGTCAACAGAACTAATTACCCGGCGAAGGTAGCTACAGTGAAATTAGCTTCATATGTGCCCGCAGGGTACAATACTCCATCCACAGGATAGAGAAGTACTTCTCTTTTATCATTTACCTGGAATGCTTTCTGGCAGTCATCATCATAACCAGCAGACGGACTACCAACTTTCAAATGGCTATCGGTCTCACCAACGCAGTAAGGTTGCGCATAGCGTTTTATTACTCCTAAGAATTTAACGCCTGAATCGGTGTGGGTCCACTCAAACTGACTATCAAAACCATTTCTGCTACCTTCTGGCAGGTGAATACTGGGAATTGCAGGTGATCCGCTCTCAAGTGTTACAACCAGATTTCCCCAGGGTTGGGAAACATCTTGCTGACCAGCTTTAGTATTACCGTTATCAACATAGTCAATCGACCAGATTGACTCCTCTACAACGTTGTGGACTGCATTAACACTGGTAGCTGCATAGCTGATACTACTCATTGCCAGACCACAGACTGCAATACCTTTGACCACACGAGCCAGTAATGTTTTTTTCATGTTTAACTCCAGTTTCAGTTGAGTTTTCATCAGATGTAATCCGGCCACTTTCCGTTTTCTCTCTCTCAGACATCCAGTAAGCCTTCTTACCCTCAATAACCACCGTTCCCGGTGATGATTTCATTCACGTCCGCCACAACGGTGGCCCCGTGTTCATCCTTCCCGCTTCCGGGAAACACCATTCTGTCTGAACCTTTCCCGGAGAATGTCTTGTCCGGATATCTCCTGAACTTTCCCCCGTAAAAATATTCTCTGCGTCGTGATTTTGTTTCTTCTCATAAGAAAAATAAAACCGTGTCCATATAACGGACATAATAAACATCTCCCGTAGATTTAAATCAGTATCAGCCTGCTTAAATTCATTTCCATTTATCCGGCACCAGGTTTAATATACACCCTGGTGACATTTCCGTTTCCGGAGCTTATATTCTTCCGGCAATACCAAGGAGGTTATAAATATAATTCTTTCTTTATCTGTTATCTGCGTGCGCCACTGACTTTTCTTTAATGCAATATCTGCAATTACCTTCAACACAAACCTTCAGTACCTTGTGTTTTATTCTCCTGTTCTCTGACCTGTTATTCTTTATATATTCTTTATATATCTCATTGCGATATGTTGTTATTAATACTGTTATTAATACCCTGTCTGTTCATTCACGCTCCCGTCACAGGCATTCTCCCGTGACGGAGTAAATATATTCATCCGCCTCCACACGCTGTCTGCCATCAGCCACCACATCAAACACGCCCTGTTCCCTCTGACCATAACTGACCATTCCCTCCTGACCACCTGTCACTGACGGTGACCAGCCCTCTCCGGCAATCCTGACGCGCAGTTCATGGCGGCTGTCCCTTCTCCCCTGTATGATATAGTGCCCCGGACGGCTCTCCTGCTGACGGGCATTTATCCGGATATGAAAACCGGTATGCGCCTCACGGCAGATAATCCGGCCGGTCGCTATCTTCATTCCATCCCTCAGCTCACCTGTCATTCCCTTATGCGGAACAATATTCAGCTCTTCTGCCTGAGCGTGACCACCGCTGACCATCAGTACCACTCCGGTTAATACAGTCAGTATGCTCTTCTTCATCTGCTGTCTGCTCCTGTCACATACATACCGTGCGGGTCAGATAGACGCCTGCCGGCCCTTTCTCTTCCGGCAGCCGGTAATCCGCATGGCACTGGCTGTTCTCACCCCATACCACCTTCAGCTTACCGCGCTCAGAAAGACCACTCATGTACACCTCGCCTTTATCACCCACCACACCGGCTGACCCGGATTTCTGTCCCTGTTTTCCGTCAACAGTCACAACCGCACCAAATGGCAAAGGCGTTCCATCCTTACGGGTCAGGGTTAACAGAGCCCTGCCCCCCACACGGGTTTCAAATCCCGCCCTGACCACAGCACCCTTCGTGGGCACCACCCTGCTGTCAGTCTGTGGAACCTCCGCATCCTCCGGGAAACTCGTCGGGTCAAGCGTGACCACATTCTCCTGATACGGGGAAACATACCCGGCCAGCGTGTATCCGCGAAAATCCGTTCTGACACCCGGCCATCCCCCCACAAAGGCACCATTCACACCCGGTGCAGCCACCAGGGCCACCGTCTCTCCGGGACGCTGTCCCAGTGTGACACCCTCACCGTGAATCACCATGCCTCCGGATATCCCGGCACTCATCTGACGCATGCTGCGGCTGTAACTGTACATCCCCGTCAGTTCACCGTAAGTACCGTACCAGGTCATGTTCAGGTGACTCCTGGCATCATGGTTTTCATTCCCCGGCGAAACCTGCTCACGGATATCCCAGTACAGGCGACGGTCAAAAGCACGACCGTTCAGCCCCGCTTCATACCGTGCATCCTGACCGGTGGCATGCTGCATCTGTGCAGTCGCACTGATACTGCTGTCCTTACCACCCAGCCAGCGTCCCAGTGGAACACTCATCCACAGGTTTATACTGTCTTCCGTGCGTCCCTTACTGCCATAATAGCCATTGACACTGTTGTTACGTGACCAGTTCAGCGACCAGGAGATATCCTTCCATGTGCTGCCATATGAAGCACCGATATAATCCCTGTCTGGCCGGCCATCACGGTATTCATCACGGCTGCCGTGGAAATTAATATACCCGAACCGGCCCAGCGACTGGCTGAGACTCAGCACCGTCCGGCGACTGCGGTTTTCACCGCGCCACCGGGTCGGCACATTATCATCCCGGTATGTGTCCAGCACATCCGACAGCGTATGGTAGCCCTCTGAGGAATACTGATAACTCGCCGCCGTAAAGCTGGTTCCCGTCAGCTCAAAGGACTTGTTGTAACGCAGACGCCATGTCTCTCCCGTCTCCGTATCCCGTCCCTTCTGCTGACCGCGGGAATGAATGCCGTCAACCGACACCGCCCCCAGTCTGCCCATTGACCATCCCAGCCCCAGAGCCGCTGACTGATAATGCGATGACATCTGTGCTCCCCCGAAGGCCGTCAGCCCCCATGGCAGACCATACATGACACTCATCTGCCCCAGCGGTGAATGCTCAACAGCATCATCTGAAGAACGGTACTCCCCCCCGGCAATGCTGTACTTCATATATCCCTCACGAAGCGCAATGGCCGGTGTGGTGTAAGGCACCGTAAACACCTGAGCAGTACCATCAGATTCCTGTACCGTTACCTGAAGGTCTCCACCTGACCCCGTCAGCGGCAGGTCCGTCAGGGCAAATGCGCCCGGGGCCACCGTCCGGCTGTCAATCAGATAACCATTCTGGCGCACCTCAATCCTGGCCTGGGTCCGGGCAATACCTCTGACCACCGGCGCAAATTCACGCTGGTTATAAGGCACCATGCTCTCATCTGACCCCAGCATCACCCCACGGAACGGCACACTGTCAAAAATGTCTGAAGGCGTGTAATGCTCACCCAGCGTCAGACGACTTCTGAGACTGTTAATCCCCCGCTCCGCACGAATATAGGCACTCTCCCACTGCCCCTGCTGACCGGATGACCTGTTCCAGGTTGTCAGGTTACGCACCCGCCAGGGACCAAGATTAATGCCCGGCTCAAGAGTGACCCAGTAATTGTCAGTAACCGATTTCCCGTATCCACGATATTCTGAACGGCTGGTATTTGCCTGCCAGTTCAGCAGAAAAGCAGGAATACCATCATCCCATAAGGCCTCCGGCGCTATCCCCCTCAGTGGCGGGCGCAGGGCCACCTGAGGAATACTCAGCAGCAACTGCTGTGACGCAAACTGGTATGTTTCCGTGGCCTGTGGAATAACGGATAACTCAGCACAGGCGTCAGCTTCCTTTCCGTCATTCCCGTGAAACAACTCCGGATATTCCTCCGTCCTGACACCATAGCGGGCCAGCATTTCCCGGGTCAGACAGGTTTTCAGATAAGGCTTACCCTCCGCATCTTTCTCCGTACGGAACGCCATGTCCCGCGAATCCACCCGCGAACCGTTCAGGATAATATCAACCGGATAGATACCGGGCAGCTGGGCACCTTCTTCAAACAACGTCAGGTCCACCCCCTCTCCGCCACCTTTAAGCATGGAAGCATCAAAGGAGTATGTGCGGGCCTCAGTATTCCCGGTGTAAAGCAGGGTGCAGGCCGCCATCACAGAGAGAGCAACCGCTGTAATTTTTGTTTTTACGCAATATAAAGATAAACCTGAAGATGACTTATTCCTGTACATTATTCACACCTGAGCCACGGTTTCTTTTTATTTACATATGCCGGAGGATATACACACGTATTTGTGTGTTTGCACGCCTGTTCACACACACTTATTTCACACACGCTCAGATATTCAACCGGGTTAATCAAATAAGCCCGCCTCTGACGTTAATATTTATTCCGGCTTTCAGCTTTTTAATTCCGATTCAAACGGCTTACTCTTTCCGCCGTAATCCGTAATCACTGTCCAGCTGACTTTTCCTGATGCACCAGAAGGAATTTCATATTCGTAAGAGGAGTACGGAGAAATATAACGATGCTCCTTAACCTCTTTCCCACCAACGCTCAGCTCTGAAATATTAATATAAAATGGTGTCGGGTTATTCCCTTTCAGTTTATTACCTGATTTTGTCCACTCCACTTTTCCGCCTGCATCCTCCGGACGCCCTTTAACCGCAGGCGGACGAACAAACAGCTTCACACAACTGCTGACGGAAAGATTTACCTGCAGGGTTACCTTGTCAGCTTTCTTTTTATCAGCACCTTTCTCTTCCGCCCATCGGTCATCATGCTTTGGCGGAATGCCTTTCACACAAAGCCACTGCAGACTCTCGCGGTCCTCAGGAAAAACACCCCCGGTGCGGACAATTCGCAAACGGCTCGACTGAAGTGCATCCAGACGGAAAAGCGGCGGCGTCACCACAAAGGGGGCCGGGTCCTTCTGATTCTCTGCCAGCACCTCTGACTGAACCAGCATCGGATAATCCAGGTCATTCATTACCGTCAGTGAGGCCCCCGATGAATCCAGGTTGTAAATCACCCTTGTGGCCCCCAGATGCAGGGAAAAAACCTTTGACGTAGTCTTCGTGCTTTCCTGGTTTCCGGCTGCCATTACGCCGGAAGCCGGCAACCCCGCCAGTATGCCAACGAGTGCTGCAAGATGTCTGATTTTCATTATTTTATCCTGAAGGCAAATAAACCTTTTATAAATATGTTAATAGCAACCGCCCGACAGCTGTCACCAGCACCCCTCAGACCCGCCAGTCACCACCACGCCTTACTGACCAACCACCACCCTCCTCTTCATGGTTCATTGCCAAACCAGAAACATAATAAGGAAGCAGATTATTCACCGTCTGACTGAGGTGCTGAATCCGAACCAGCGCTCCTGATAAATACCCCTGAGAAACACCGTGCTGCTCACAGGCCTCCCTGCGGGTATATCCCATAACAAGATGCTCCCTGAGCGCATTAATCACTTTCTCACTGTGCATCCCGGATATTTCAATCAATAACCAGAAATGCCTTTCTGATACTTCCCCGGGCAACAGAATCCCGGACCGCTCCTTCACCAGATGCAAACAAACCTCCGAATTCATAACCCCGTTTACTCTGACAGGGAAACAAACTCTCAGCATCAGCGCCGGAATGAACACCGGTAATCCCCTGCCTCGCCACTAAGACTACCATGGAGTTTAATGCTGTAAATGCGCTTATTGACGATCTTTTTAACCAAATAATAACAATTAAACAGATTATAACACTACAACAGTGCGGCAAATACAGCACTAAAATCCAGAAATCATATAAAATACAGATAAAAAGATCGTTTTTTGCATAATTTCTGATATTACATAACAACATGAAAATATCTTATTTTCGGGATTTTAATCAAAAAATGACTCATATAATTTAATTAAATATATGAAATTACAGGAGGGTAAAAATATTACCGGGGGAAACAAAAGCGGACAGAAAAATGACTGTGGAATTTTCTTCTTCCGGCAGAAAATAATCGTTGTATTATATACGTCAGCTGCCAGCCCTGATGGCTTTACATGACTGAAATTAACAACGACAAGAGTTCGTATGGTTTGATATACCATGCACAATATTCAGGTCCACACGGGAATTAACAGAATATGAAAGACAATATACTGACGTTCCTCACGGAGCTGAAAACTCCGTGCCGGACAACAGAAATTGCCATACATTTTGGGCTGAGTGCCTATCAGGCCAGATATTACCTGATGACTCTCGAAAAGGAGGGAAAGATAAAACGCTCGCCGGTAAGGAGAGGCGCCAGTACCTTATGGGAAATGAATTCGTGACGGGAAAATGTCTGTGCCTGAAATATAAAAATGGTCAACGGTTTTCCCGGGTTGTCAGACGATGAACCATGCCATTTCGCAGGTGTAAGAATTATTACAGAGAATACGTCGTCCGGCACTCACCGAACACCTCCATGCTAATATGCAGCAGGAGTTCATCAACACGGCTGGAAGGCCATTCCGGCAGTACGCTCAGGATATGGCGCAGATACGCTTCCGGAACGATACCGTTCGTAAGCGCCTCATCTGAACCGTCTGGTCTGTTTCCTCCGGCTCCACAAAAATAATGTCCATCATTGAAAAGGTGGGCACCTACGTTACCAATACTGGCTTAATGGCTACATACGGCGGAACTCAACTTTACAGGAACTGGCACTGACTGTGCTTTGTGAAGGAGTGGATAAAAGCGGAGTAAGAGCCGCCACAGGCTCTTTCTGCTCATCAGGCGTTATCTCAACAGGTAATAATTCAACGCCAGCGCCAGAAGAGGTTGTTACCGGAAGACGCCGCGATATACGCCCTTCGTTCTGCCAGAGCCTGAGCCATTT
>Ga0129311_1002563_pt1 | contig 10800 bp, 7 predicted proteins | sample Go1ome_FD_94435 | JGI IMG/M metagenome (GOLD analysis project Ga0129311, IMG submission 94435) | Western lowland gorrila individual fecal microbial communities from Wisconsin, USA - Go1022B metagenome | ecosystem: Host-associated > Mammals > Digestive system > Large intestine > Fecal | place... | reverse complement strand
TCCAAATGAATCCTTCCTTTTCGGCGGAAAGGCGGACGGTCAGAATGCCTGCTTCCTGATCAATTTCATACCAGGTGTCGGATGTTTGTTCTTCCAAGGAGCTTCCGTCAGCTTTTCCTTCACCGGTGTTCTGTCGGCCGCACCCGGCCAGCATCCCTATCACGCAGGCGAGAGACAGGATCAGGGCAAGTATCTTTTTTGCGTTGTGTTTTTCTTTCTGAGTCATATCATGTTACCTCGATTCTATTATGTTGATCCATCAGGGAATCCAATAGCGGATGATCTGCACCACCTGCTCCTGCCGGACAGTGATGACCGTGTTGTAGCAGTTGAAGGGCGTTTCGCTGGCCTGAATAGCCGCAGGGACGTCCTCATACTCATAAACCAAGCCGTCAGGCTCCTGTTCCAGGTCGGCGTGATCTTCAAAGGTGCAGTCGGTAGATAGGGGCAGGGTGATCGTTCCCAGATCATAGTAGATCGGCTGGTCATCCATTGCGTTGGTTCGATACAGGCCGTCGTCCTCAATCAGTTCCACGCCGCCGTTTTCGATGCCGCCGTTGATGATGACGGTACCGTTATCCCGCTGGATACTCTCAATGGTCACAGGCTTCCGACAGACCTGGATCTGGTCGCCTTCTTTCAAACTCTGAATGTCTTCCAGTTCATAGCGGTCATAGTCATAAATCTTTGCGGTCAGGGAATATCCGCCCCCGGTTTTGACAAGGTCTGCCGCCGTGAAGTCCACGGAGTAGCCGCCATCGGCAAAGGCGTCTTCCACACTTTCCATCGGATACAGCGGCATGACGTACCCCAGCTTCTCCACAATGGTTTGGGCGGTGTCCAGCAGCACCTGGGCATCGCTGCCGCCGGCAACACACCACTGCGTCTCGGCCTCCGGAGCATACCAGCCCACCCAGGCCGCATCCTCGGACTTGCGCAGCTGCACGGAGACATCTTCGCCGCTCCAGTCCAGGCTCTCCGTCCAGTCAGCATAAATACCGGAGATGTCCTGGGGCTGCTCTGCCTTTAAGGCACGGCAGTAGTACGTCTGCCCGCCTTGTTCAAAATTGACTTCGGCCATTTGCTTGTCGCTTTCCCCTGTGTCGATCAGGTAGTAGGAGGTGCCGGAGGCACTGTCCGGCAGGGGGATGGAGTATCCCAGCTGCTGAAACTCAGCTGCGCTGGATTCGTGCATGGGGTTTGTGATCATGGTGGGCTGGTCAGTGCCTCGGTGGGTCATGGTGACGGCAGTTACAGCCACGGCAAGACAGGCGGCAATCGCCCCGGCGCTGTATAGCCAGGAACGCCTCTTTTTCATAGGCTGCTGAGCTTCCTCCAGCAGGTCATCATCCACGGCGTTCATCCATTTCTGAAAACGAGTTTCGTTCATAGTGTAATCCTTTCCTGTTCCAGTTCCGCGCGCAGCCGTTCCCGTGTGCGGAACAGCGATGTCTTAACCTTTCCTTCGCTGACACAGCATTCTTCCGCGATCTCCCGGATGCTCTCTCCATACCAGTAGCGGCGCAAAAAGAACACGCGGGCCTCAGCGCTCTGACGGCGCAGGAAGCCGTTCAGCACCCGACGCAGCTCTGATGCATCCAGTTCTGTGTCCGGATCGCCCTGCCCGGTAGCGATCCAAGGTTCCAATTCCTCAAAAGCGTCGGTGAGGGCGGTGCTGCGCTGGGCGGCAGTATTGTAATTATAGCGGTCCAATGCCAGATTTCGGGTGATGCGGGCCAGATAGGCCCGCAAAGAGCGGGGGCGTTCCGGCGGGATGGCATTCCAGACACGAAGGTAGGTGTCACTGACACACTCTTCCGTGTCCCTGGGGTCAGTCAGGAGCCGCTGGGCCACACTGCGGCACAGCGCACCATATTTCTTCTGGGTCTGGGTAATGGCTTCCTCACACCGCTGAAAGAACAACTGAATGATCTGCTGGTCTCCCATGGTGGCTGAAAGTTGAGCTTTCTTTGTTTCGATTTGTTCCATAGTGTTTCCCCCGGTACTTGAAGCGGCTTCATCCTATTAGACGGCACCATATCCGTTTTCGTTTCAGAAGTCATGTGGAATATTTTTGGGCTATTCCAAGTTTCATGTAAGATTATGCTGTTCTTGCTTTATCCGTTTCATTTTGCTCTGTTAACGTTAAAGCAAAAGACCAGAGTTGTAAAGCCTGTTGGCTAAATAACTCTGGCCTTTTTGTTGGGGCTTGTGCAACAGCCCCTTAAAAGCAGGGATGGTACCGTTCCCGTTCATCTGAAAATGGCGCTGACCGCAAGAAGAACGGCAGAGTACAGCATCATCGGCATCAATAAGATCGACAGTATGCTGCGCACCCCAAATTGTTGCTTGAGAGAAAGGCGCTTATCTGCTACAATCATATTGCAGTAGTACGCTCACTTTGTTGATTAAGCAGGAAAAAGGCATGTCTAACTTGCACGAAAACTGATATTATTAATTTGAAATAAAACAGAGGATTATCGTAATGGGGGTACCCCCATTACGCAGGAATATATTCCTGCGTAATCTGTTCGGCTGTATGAAAAGAGTGTGGAACCTATGCCAAGCGTTGACAATTTAAATTATCTCAGTGCCGGAGTGGAATTGTTTGCGGCATCTATTATGGCGATCTTATTGCTGGGCTGCTGGGAAGAACGCCAGTACAGGACAAAGACGAACAGGCTGTTTGTCGCCGTTCTTTCCATTCAGACATTGCTTCTGATCGGCGATTCGGCGATATGGCTCCTGCTGAACGAGCCGACACCGGGCAAAATCCCGCTGGTAAAAACGCTCACATTGATTACCGACATCATGACGGTGGTCCTGTCCGTAGCCTATACCTATTTCCTTTCCAACTTCATCTCTCAAAAAAAGCCTATTTCTTTTGTGTTTCCCCACGCTGTATCGGCTATATGCGGTGTGGTCATCCTGCTTTGGATATTCTGTTTGTTCAATGACTGGTACATCTGGTACGACGTAGACGGCAACCAGATCGAGGGCCCGCTTTATAAGCTCTTCTGGCTGTTGGGCACACTGCTATTAATTTTCAGCGTTTTATTCACGGTATGGCATCATCGGGTGCTGGGCAAAAGAGATACCTGTATTCTCTCTACTTACGGAATATTTCCACTGATCGGGTATCTGCTGGAATCCTATTGGCCGGTCACGCCATTGCTTCTGGCACCGACTCTTTCGTTGGTGCTGCTGTATGTGATACTTCACACGCAGCAGACTCGCAGCGCTATGGAGCAGGAGATACAGCTTGCACACATGGAAACAAAACTCGCCAAACAGTCGGCAGAACTGTCTGATAGCCGGATCAACATCATGCTCAGCCAGATCCAGCCACACTTTTTGTTCAACGCCCTCACTTCTATCAGCGTACTGTGTGAAAAAAATCCGATGAAAGCGCAAACAGCGCTCAATGATTTTGCGGATTATCTGCGCGGGAATCTGGATTCTCTCAGGCGCACCGCCCCCGTTCCGTTTTCCAAGGAACTCAAGCACATCAAAATTTACCTTTCCCTGGAGCAAATGCGCTTCGAGTCGGAACTGAATGTCGTCTATGATATAGAAGCCGACAGCTTTCTGCTTCCTGCATTGACGGTGCAGCCGTTGGTGGAAAACGCGGTGAAGTACGGTGTGGGCAAGAAACCGGGCGGCGGCACCGTCACCATCTCTACGCGAGAGGAAGCGACCTGCTTTTCCATCACCGTGGCCGATGACGGCGTGGGTTATGACCCGCAGGAGACGCAATATGACGGGCGCACCCACATCGGCATCGACAACGTGCGCGCCCGTCTGGCCGCCATGGTCGGGGGGACACTGACGATCCAAAGCGAAAAAGGCCGCGGGACCTCTGCCACCATACAACTTCCAAAGGAGAAACTGACATGAACATTCTGGCTGTCGATGATGAGAGAAATGCGCTGGAGGGACTGGAAACTGTGCTGCGCCGTGCACTGCCGGAGGCGGAGGTCTACCCCTTCCGCACCAGCGCGGATGCGCTGGTGTTTGCTGAAAACACCCCCTGCGCTGTCGCCTTCCTTGATATTGAACTGCGGGACATGAACGGGCTGGAACTAGCCAAACGCCTAAAAGACCAGCACGGCGAGACCAACATCGTCTTTGTGACCGGATACAGCGAATACGCCATCGACGCCTTCGACCTCCACGCCAGCGGCTATTTGCTCAAGCCCGCAACGGTGGAAAAGGTGCAGGATGCCATGGAAAACCTGAGAATACCGCCGGAAACCATCGGGCATGGCAAACGCGTCCGCATCCAGTGCTTTGGCAATTTCGAGATCTTTGTGGACGGCGTTCCGATCCGCTTTACCCGCCGACAGACCAAGGAGCTGCTGGCCCTGCTCGTGGACCGCAAGGGCGCGATCATGAATACGGAGCAGCTTTGCGCCACACTCTTCGAGGACGCAATCCCCCTCCTGCAACAGAAAAGCAATCTGCGTAAGCTTGTTTCCGATCTCTCGGCCACCCTGCGGGCGGCGGACGCAGAATCCATCTTCCTGAAACACCGCAACAGCTTTGCCGTGGCAACGGAGAAGTTCGACTGCGACTACTATGACTTTCTGCACGGTCTGCCGTCCGGCGTCAACGCCTATGCGGGCGAGTATATGAGCCAGTATTCGTGGGCGGAGATGACGCTGGCCACACTGGAAGATTGACCCCTTTCCTATCAATATTTGCTTCAAAGAACCTGGTTTTTCGACCAGGTTCTTTTTTTTGCCCTTGTGGACGCTGCGTGGACGCTTGCTCCTGTATCATAAAATTGACTGGAACAGAAAGGGAGGAATACTTAATCAAAATGAAGAAAAGAATCGTGAGTCTGTTGCTCTGCGTTGCTATGCTATGCTTGCTCCTGCCGTTTTCGGCTTTTGCGGCAGACAGCAAACAGTTGACGGATGTGGCAGATATCAAAAATGTGCTATTGTATGAGGGAACCTCACTGACTACCGGAACAAAGGTAGAAGGCGATTATTATCTCATCAAAAATACAAGCCAGATGCTCTTATATTATGAGTTCGACATTCACGGAGATGCAGTACTATCGGCAGACATACCCTATTATTTGCCGATCCCCAAAGGCTTGGAGATTAGAGGGGGAGGTACAGAGTCTTTAGAGTTGACACGCGAGGATGGAGTAGAAGTGGCGTTCGCCACACTGAATTGGAATTCGTCCGGTGCAGCGCTGACCTTTACCGAAGATTTTGTAAACGGCGACCACGAAGCTACCGGAACGCATTGTTACTTTGGCTGCGTGTTTAACAAGGAAACTGCAACTAAGGTGGACGGGGAAAATAACCGCTACAAAATCGAATTGACGACCGGTACTACTGTCACGGTAGGACTTGATGAGGATGAGATTAGGGAACAGGCGGCTAAACTGGAAAAAACAGTGGAAAAGGATCCCGGTGACCCGAACCTCCTGACTTGGACGATTACCTATACGCCTTACAAGAACACGGAAAAGACTGAATTTCAAATCCGTGATACACTGGGTGAGGGGATGAGCCCCGCATTTTTAAATGCCGATGGGACTATCGATTCCAACGAAGTGACTGTCAAGCGGAATGGCACAGAAATCAGCACCGCTAAGGTTGCATATGACAGTGGGACCAGAACCCTGACAATCTCTGATATGGGAGAAGACGAAGCCAACTGGGATCAACCAATCACCATAACCTACCGGACAAAAATGGATACGGCCCTCTCTTTGCCGAAGCCTAACAGCAAGGATGCGGTCAGTCAGGGCGGGGAGCTCACCAATCAAGCTGCCCTGTGGGGGAAGGAACCGGCGGACGGCGAATTGAAGTTGCTTGACATTAAGGTAACCGCAACACATGAACTGGCTAAAACCACCTATCTATCGAAAAAGGTCGAGAAGGTAGGTGCCGATGGCCGTCTGCTCCGTTGGACGGTGACGGTAGACCGTGGGGTCATACCGACAGGGACAACAATCACCTTGACCGATACGCTGCCGGACAGTCTTGATTTAGTCACTGCGGATAGTGATCCTGCCAAAGGGCCGACATTGAATGGAACCCCGCATACGCTGACGGTGGATGCGACAACGAAATCCTTCTCTCTGACGCTGAACGATGATTCGTTCGTTAATGGCAAGGCTATTTTGGTGTATGATACCAGAGTAAAGGAAGCCTTTTACGAGAAGGGCGACGACTTAGGCGCAAACACCGCTAAAATCCATTTTGAAATTGAGGGTCTCTCTTATACCCCTACCGTGACCGTTGGGGTGGGCAGGGGTGCCGGAGTAAGCACTGCACGGCTGACCAAGGTCAATCAAGGCTTTGACGGCAAGAGGGAAGGCTATCTTCGCAGTGCAAGGAGCAGCCAATGGAGGGTAACCATCAACCCCAACAAAGCTGATTTGTCTCATGCGGAGCTGACAGATGATTTCGGCAGTATCGGAAAAGATATTTCCTGCCAAGACGCAGGGCATACGCGCGGTTCCTCACTGAACTGGGAGGCAATCACGGGCGTTTGGGACGGCGGCATTCAGGTGAAATTTGATGGCCAATACAGCGGAGAGGTTACCATTAAAAAACCGGACTGGACAGGAAACACCTGCTCCATTGTGGCCGATGGGACAAGCAATGTGCAAATTGGTACAGGTGCGCCATTGCTCACTCTGACGGAAAACGATGGAAAGCTGAATTTCACAGTCGGCAATGTGGGTCAGACCTCCATTTCTATTACATATGTTACCAAACTCAATGACCCCTGTGCCTTTGCGGGGAACATCATACAGCATCAAAGAGTAACAAACACCGTAGCAGGAAGAATGAGACTGGGTAGTCACGAGCTTTCTGATGTGGGATTCTATGCCGTTGCAGATATCTCCAGTAAAATTCTGGAAAAAGGAAAACCGGTATATGATTATGCAACAGGACAGATCCAGTGGACGGTTACGGTGAACGAGAGCGGGATGCCTCTGAGCAATCTGGTTCTTACGGATATGCTGGCGGATGGTCTGACCTATGTAGATGGTTCCTTGCAGGTGAACGGGGCAACTCCGGCCACAGCTATCACGGCAACGCAAAGCGGACAGCTTTTGACCATCGGATTGGGCGATATTTCCGCAAAAACTACGGTCTCATTCCGGACAAGCATCGACCCGGATACGCTGGGCTTTGGCAAGGCAACCAATGTTTCGTTGAGCAACAGCATTGAGATGACAGGAAAGGCGTTTGAAGAGGAATTTAAACCGGTATCCTCTACTGTCAAGCAGACCATTTCCAACCATGGCCTTGATAAGTCCGGTAAGCTGAATAAGGAGGACGAACAGATTGCATACACGGTAACCATTAACCCGTTCCATATACCGTTGAGCAATGCATCTGTGACGGATACACTGCCGAAAGGTCTGCGGCTGGACCCGGATACCGTCAAGTTGTATCAAGCTGCTCTGAGCGGCAGCACGGGAAAAGACGGCAAGGGCGCGCCCACCGCCACCAAGGGTGCGGAGGTGACAGAGGGCTGGAGTTTTACCACCAATGCGGCGGATAATTCCTTCACTGTGAAGCTGCCGGACGGAAACGATGCCTATGTGCTGACCTATGCGGCGGATATTCTGGACATGACTCAGAACCAGAATTATTCCAATAAAATCGTCTTCAGCACAAGCGGCGGTACTGCTACCATGGGCGGCGAGAAACAAAACTCCGTGACTGCAGGCGGCGGAGGCGGCGGAGGCGGCGGTGTGGCTTCTCAAAAAAAGGGCAGCTTGACGCTGACGAAGCAGGGGGAGAACGGGACTGCGCTTTCCGGCGTGACCTTTACCCTGTATCTGTGGGACAAGGATAATAACAGGCGTGACATGGCGTTCAGTCAGGATGTGACGGACAGCGATGGTAAAATCACCTTCAAGGCGTTAAAGCTGAATAAATCCTATGAGCTGGTGGAAACTACTCCTGCCGGTTATCAGGCGGGTTATAAGCTTGTGGGTACAATGCCGGCCGGTGTTACGAAAAATGCAGACGGAAATCTTGTACTTACTCCTACAGCTACTGCGAAGCAGATTGCATTGACACTGAAAAATGAGCTTATTACTGTGAAAACCGCCGGTAAGCTGACTGTTATCAAAAAGGACAGCGGTGATTCCCGTGTCCTGCCGGGCGCGGAGTTTGCGCTGTATGACAACGAGCATTGCACGGGCTCCCCTCTTGCGACCAAAATTACAGACGCCACCGGTCAGGCGGTCTTTGAGAATTTGGAGCCGGATCGCCCCATGTGGCTCAAGGAAATCCAACCACCAATGGGCTATCAGGCGGACGGAAGTGTAAAGAAAATTCTGATTGATGCAAGTGGACCATTGAATATTACGGAAACGGTGGAAAACACCGCTCTGCCCAGCGGCGGGAGCGGCGGCTCTGGAGGCGGGACGCAGTCCCCCAAGCCAAACAAGCCGAACCCCGATGCTCCGGCTGCTCCTCCCTCACAGGAGCCGCCCATTCAGCCCGATGCCCCGACCCAACAGCCAGACAGTCCGGTACAGCCCAATGTTCCGGCACAGCCTGATGCCCCAGCACAGCCCAGCGATCTGAACACCGATGCCTCTAACCGGACAGACCGCCGGGATCCGTCGGCAGATAGGGAGAACAGCAAAACGGAGGCGGCAAAACTGCCGCAGACAGGGCAGCTCTGGTGGCCCGTCTGGCTGCTGACCGCTGTCGGCATCCTGATTCTGATCGGGGGGCTCACCACACGAAAGCGGTACGTTGGAAAACATGAAAAGTAAAGCATTGACCACGGGAGGGCTGCTGATGCTGCTGGCAGCGGCCCTCCTGACCTTGTGGAACGTCCGAGAGGGAGACCGGGCCGCACAGGCGGCGGAAGCCGCGAGAAACAGCGTGGAACAGGCCGTTGCTGTGGAAACGGCGCAGACCGCGCCGCCGGAAGAAGTTGAGATTTCTCCACCGGATCCCGCGCGGCCCATGCCCACCGTGGAGGCAGACGGAAACCTCTATATCGGCACATTGGGGATACCCGGCCTTGGGTTGGAACTTCCGGTATTGAGCGAGTGGAGCGATACGCTGCTGAAAACAGCTCCCTGCCGCTACGCAGGTTCTGCCTATCTGGATAATATGGTAATAGCAGGACACAACTACCGCAGGCACTTTGGCAGTCTGAAAAGTCTGCAAACTGGGGATAGTGTGATGTTTACGGATGTCGAGGGGCTTTGTTTCTCTTATTCGGTGACGCTGGTGGAGCAGCTTCCGGGGGACGCGGTGGAGGAAATGACCTCCGGCGAATGGGACTTGACCCTGTTTACCTGCACCGCGGGAGGCCGGGAGCGTGTGGCGATACGATGCCAGCGGATCAAAGAGGAATAGATATTTCCTACTCGCAAATTGCTTTCAGTATATAGGGCGAGTATATAAGCCAGTATTCGTGGGCGGAGATGACGCTGGCCACACTGGAAGATTGACCCCTTTCCTATCAATATTTGCTTCAAAGAGCCTGGTTTTTCGACCGGGTTCTTTTTTTGCCCTTGTGGACGCTGCGTGGACGCTTGCTCCTGTATCATAAAATCGACTAAGTCAGAAAGCGAGGGATAGAAATCAGGTGATACCAACATGAAGATCATTGCAGTAGACCCGAACCCTGAAAAGCTGATGCGCCTGTCGGCGGAAATCAGAAAGAGTACACCGCCGGGTTCCTCCGTTGAGTGCTTCTGCGACCCGCTATACGCTCATCAGTATTCGTTCTATCATCCCGTTGACGCGCTGTATGCCGTCGCACGGATGGGCCCCCTGACCGGGCTGGAGCTTGCGGAGAATATGCGGTCAAGGTATCCTGCACTGCGTGTGTTCATTCTCTGGCACAACGATGCATTCCGGCAAGAGGCTGAGCAGTTGGAAGTGGACGGCTATCTCATCCCGCCGGTCACTGCCGATACGCTGAAAAAAACGATGGAGGATGCGGAACAATGGGACAGCTCATTTTGAAAAAGAAAGGATGTTTTTTTGAAAAGGAAAAGACCACGAATTTTGACGATAACTAAAAAGGAGAATTGAACATGACACGAAGAACGGCAAGTAAGGCGCTGTCTTTGCTGCTGTCACTATGCATGGTTTTAGGGATGTTCCCGGCTGTGACCACGACGGCGGCAGCGGCAGGCAATGACCCGAACATCGTAGAGATCACCAGAGCTGGTCAACTGTACGCCGGTATGACGTTGCAGAATAACACCATTTATAAAATTATGGTGAATACAACTCTTAATAGTACCTCTGTCGGTCAAAGCGGTCTAAAAGTGGCCACTGGAGCCAGCGCGGTACTATACATCAAGCCTGGTGTGACGTTGACTGTAAGCGGCGGTGCCGGTTCCGGTCAGACCGGTGGTGGTGCCGGCATTGAGATCCCTACCAACTCCACCCTGACCATCACCGGCGGCGGCACCCTGAATGCGTATGGCGGCAACGGCGGCAGTGCGGGAAGTGGTTCCGGTTCCGGAAGCGCAAAATTCGAGATGAAATCAAGAGACCGCGAAAAAAGTAATGCGCAGTACTGGGTTAAATTTACGGGCGGCAACGGCGGAAATGGCGGCACCGGTGCCGGCGGCGCCGGCGCGGGTATTGGCGGCATCGGCGGTACCGGCGGAAACGGCGGCAGCGGCGGTTCCGGTATCTACACCACGATCAAGGGTAACGAGGATAAAAAAGGTGCATGGAAAACCACAGATACAACACCGAAAAACGGCGGCAGCGGCAGCGCAGGCAGCGCAGGCGGCTCCATGGGTACGCTGTACATCGTGGGCAAGGT
>Ga0129311_1002559_pt1 | contig 10816 bp, 7 predicted proteins | sample Go1ome_FD_94435 | JGI IMG/M metagenome (GOLD analysis project Ga0129311, IMG submission 94435) | Western lowland gorrila individual fecal microbial communities from Wisconsin, USA - Go1022B metagenome | ecosystem: Host-associated > Mammals > Digestive system > Large intestine > Fecal | place... | reverse complement strand
TTACTTCGCGCGCTCTTTACGATAGGTCTTGAAGAGTTGTTCCATAGCGAGGCTGGCCTTACGTACACGGGCCTTGGCAGCCTTGTTCTCCAACTTGTCGATGTCAGCGGAGATGGCTTCCATCTCGGCCTTGATGCTCTTAACGAGTTCTTCCATTGCTAAATAGTTTGAGTTATATATATACTTCAAGCAAATTTAGAATTAATTTTGATAGTTGCAATACTTTTTTCGCAACAAAAACAAAAAACAAAGCCATTCAGGCCAAGTTTTTACCTTTTTCAGTCCCGAAATCGACTTTCATCAACCGAAACATCGGCAAAATCTCATTTCCGGCTGTTAATCCCCAACAGCAGATATTGCAGCCGGATCCGCCAGGGTTACATATCGTCACCCTTTTATCGTAACACTCATTACCGTAACAGCCGTTACGATACTGCAAATCTAAAATAAATTTATCATTTCCGCAACAAGGCAATAAAAAAAAACTCAGCCACACCTTTGCGGGAGCGGCTGAGGTCTTATAGACAGGAAGGAAGTGTTATTCCACATCTTCCTCTCCTTCTGTCGGGAGGGGATCCGTCACCTCGGGAACCTCGATGACCGCGGGAAGTTCCCAGTCGAGAATAGGGTTGCCGTCATCCTCGGGGAAACCGGTGCGACGATAACCGACCACATAGTAGGCGTAGGCGTAAGGAGAAACATTCACGCCATCCTCGGAATCATCGGAGAAAGCGATGTAGAACTCGATCTTGTCGCACTTGGTTCCGGAACCGGGAGCTACGGCCGCACCTTCGGTAATCTTACCGCCCCAGATCATCTGGGCAACACCGTTGTAATTGTCAAGATACTCCTTGCCGTCCTTGCCGAAAGTGCCATTCGACACATCGAGTTTGACTTTTGTTCCCCAATATGATTCCTGGTCGTCAAGCCAAAGTTCAACGGAGGTATTAGCCGCGGAATTATAGGTCATAAACTGCGCAGGAGCAGATGCACTCCAAGCCTCCCCGTCCGCGACATAAACCGTGCACACCCAAGTACCTGCAAGATCCTCGGTAGCGGTCTTGCCCGGCTCAAATTTACTGCACGAAACAAGGGCGAGTGCAGCAAGAGTAAAAATTGTAAATATCTGTTTCATATTCACTTCCTATAAATGCAATAATATAAATACTGGGCAGTGGATGAATTTCCGGACCAGCGGAAAGGAACACGTATGGTCTCCGTTTCAGGATCATAAGTCCCGGATTTTACCGCGGTAGGAACGCCTTGGACATTCGTTGCACTGAGTAGGGACACTGAATTGTCTGCATTCAGAAGAATCAGAGCCTTACTTGCGTAGCTGGGCCCTGCTCCGAGACCGACAGCGAAAAACCCGCAGAGAAGATCCTGCATATAGAACAAGCCCTTTGCAGGACCGTTGCTTATTTTCTGTGCAGAGCAATCTGCGTTGAAATTGCCGACATATTCTTCAGTTTCAGGCACATATAGCTGCAATCCTACGTTAGGATAAGTCCCTGAAATATCAACTGAACTTGCGCTTGCGACATCATACACAACAACTGTCCTGCTTGTGGAAGAAGTGAAGCCGTCCGCATTGGTGAAAGCATAGTTGATACGATAGATTCCGCTTTCCTCAGCATTCACATCGCTGCTCACTTCAAGTTGGGATGAAACATCCTCACCGTTCAAGGTAGCTTTGCAGCCGGGATCGGTCCAGGGTGTTCCCACCTGATGCGCGACCGTAGTGCCTCCCGCAACTTCAAGCACGGGATAATAGGTCACACGAAGTCCTTCAGCGTGGTCGATCCTCGCGCAGGAAGCGGCAAAGACGGCCAATGCTGCTGAAAGGAGTATGTATGTAATTTTCTTCATAACTATCATTATTTAAGGTGCATTATTTCGCCCAGAAAACCTTTGCGGTTGCAGGCTTGCGGTCAGGAGCGTTCTCATTGCTCTGCGTCGAAGCACGGGGGTAAAGGAGACGGCCTACGACTGTGTTGTCAGGGATATCTACCGATACGTTCGCAGGAGTATAGAGAGTTCCGGCGGTATAGACGCCCTCGTTTATAAGTACAGAGGTTTGAGGAGTAGGATTTTCAAGACCGTCCGCAACATTCTTCTTTGCGATTTCAGACCATTTGGCGTAGATGTCCTTACCGGTCTTTGAATTGAACACGGGATAGCCCGTACGGCGGATTTCGCACCAGGACTCGAAGCCGTTAACGAAAGCGAGGTGAATCCATTTCTGGATACCGATGAGTTCTTCGGCCTTTGCAGCATCCCAGGCGTATTTCCCGCCGGTAGCATAGAGAGCCTGAGCCTGCGCTGCAGTGCAGCCGTGCAGGGCGAAAGAAGCATCGATGGCAGCCTCGTACGCAGCCTTTGCCTTCGCGGCATCGGGAGCAACCGTTGAATAATACTCGGCAAGGAAGAAGTCCGTCTCTGCAACAGTGATGAGATAGACAGGATTGTTGTATGCAAGATTCAACTCTGCGTACGTATCCGCATCAACCATCTTTGCAGTCTGCTCGGTCGAGTACTGGGAATCATAGAAGCCTCCGTCCCAGGTATTGCCATGACCTACGGAAGGAACGAACTTGTACGCGCGGCGGGGGTCGCTGACCTCATTGAGAGCGGAAGTGACAGCCATATTCGCGCAAACCTCCATAGTGCGTCCGGTACCGGTATCGCCGCGTTTTCTGACAGCCTCGTTGTAGAAAGGATTGTCCAGTCCGGCCTGGTTCGACCAGCATCCTACATATCCGATATCGGAAGTGGGGAAATTGTTCTCCGCTACGAGAGCGTCGAGCTGGGACTTCACATCCACCACCTTGTGCTCGCGCATAAGAAGACGGAGTTTCAGTGCGTTGGCGAAACGGATCCAGTTACCTGCATCGGTACTGCCGTCAAAGGTCATATTCTTCGACACGACATCCGAAGGGCTCACCTTTGCAAGAGCGTCATCGAGTTCGGCGATCAGGCCTGCATAGATGACATTGCCCTCGTCATATTTGGGGTTGCGGATAGCAGTGTTGAGAGCCTCGGTGTAAGGGAGTTCGCCGAAAGCGTCGACCAGCATCTGATAAGCATAGACGCGGAGCACGGTGGCAGCGAGATAGTCACCCCAGAGATTCTCGGACTCGGCCCTTTCCTTGACCAGTTTCGCATTGTTGCTGACACTCATCGCACAGATCCTGTACAGATAGTCGCTGGCGGAGGAAGAGAAGTTGGAGTTGTCGCTGACATCCCAGTGCGAGAGACTCAGGTACTGAGGTCCGCCGGGTTTGTTGGCATAGTGCTGGGAGAAGAAAGAACCGAAAAGGTTGCCGTAGAATCCGGTAGCATTCAGAACATTCAGCTCGATCGCCGGAATCTGCAGGCCGTTGTCAACCTCGGAAGGTCTGTTAGGGTTCTTGTTGACGTCCAGCCATCCGGAGCAGGAGCTCACTGTAAGAGCCAGAGCGAAAGAAAGTATATAAACGATTTTTTTCATAATTCAGATCCTTTAGAATTTAACCTGGATATTGAATCCGAAGTAACGTGTAGGAACCGATGCGTACCACTCGCCGAACAGACCCGAGATGGAAGTGTCGTAAGCCTGGTCGGGGTCGATGTAGCAGTTGCTCGCAGGAGTCCAGGTCAGCAGGTTGTTGCCGACTGCGGAAACTCTCACGCCGGTAAGTTTCAAAGTGCGGATCCACTTCTCGGGAAGATCGTAGGAGATGCTCAGGTTGCGGAGCTTGACGTATGAACGGTCGACGAGAGCGTAGGCACCACCCTCGAGAGGGAATGAATCGTTACCTGCGAAATAGGCCTGATAGCTGTCGTTCTCAAGATATATCGGAGTCGTGTTCTCGACATATCCGCCCGCACCGTCGCTTACGACAGAGTTGGGGATGATGAACGGCTTGCGGTTGTTGTAGGTGGTCTCGATGGAGTTACCGGTAAACCAGAGAATCTGCTTCGTGGAAGAGTACATCTTGCCGCCCCAGCGGATGTCGAACGATGCGGAAGCGGAGAAACGCTTGTAACGGATGGATGTGCTGAGTCCCCCGGTCCAGTCATTCTGTGCGCTGTATCCGGTGTACTCGTCATCAGTGCTCTGGATGGGAAGGCCGTTGGCGTTGCAGATTATCTTGCCGTCCTCGGTGTACTGAGGCATAGTAGCGTAGAAGGCACCGAGAGGTTTGCCGATCTCGGCATAGATGCCGGGGCCTCCGGACGCGCCGAAGAGCAGGGTCTTGTTGCTGTCGCTTCCCAAAGGCATGCTGAGAACGGTGTTGTAGTTCTTTGCAAAGTTGAAGTCGACGTTCCACTCAAAACTGCGGGTCTTCACGGGCGTAGTGGTGAGCAGGAGCTCGACACCCTTGTTCTGAACCTTACCGAAGTTGACGGTCATTGAGCTGTAACCGGTTGCGGGGTCAACGCCGAGAGGGAAGATCTGACCGTCGGAAATACGGTCGTAGTATGCGAAGTCAATTCCTATGCGACCGCCGAAGAAGCGTACGTCGGCACCGACCTCGAACTCGGTTGTCATTTCAGGTTCAAGGGTAGCGGAAGCAAGCGAATTGGTCGCCTGATATCCGTTGTAACCGTTGAACGGGAAGGTCATGTCGTCCGCCAGCATTCCGTAGGAACTGCCCTGGACGAAGGTGGGTTCGGTAAGGTAGGCCGAAGGGTCGTTACCGGTCATACCGTAAGCCACACGCAGTTTCGCGAAGGAAATCGGGGTTCCGGAAAGGTCGAAGGTGTTGGTCGCTATCCAGGAAGCGGTCACGCCGGGATAGAAGAAGCTGCGGTTCTGCACAGGGAGGGTGGAAGACCAGTCGTTACGCGCGGTTGCGTTGAGATAAACCTGATCAGCCCATCCGAGAGTGAGGTCCGCGAATACCGAGACCGAACGCCTCATCGAGAAAGACTCGCTTGCCGAAGGCTTGTTGGAAGTGTTACTGAGGTTCCAGAATCCGGTGTCGAACGACAGACCGGTAACGCTCGCACCCATAGACTGGCTGCCGCACTCGTTGGTGTTCATACCGACAGTGACGTTCACGTCGAACTTCTTGTCGAAATAGTCGTCCTTGAAGTTCACGAGGACATCGTGGTTGGTCTCGTAAATGAAACCGTAACCTGCCTGGACGGAACCTTCCTGGTTGGATGAAGAGTTCTCGTAGGACGGATCGATGGCAATCTGATACATCGTGAGCTTGTTGTCATAGTTGGTGCGGTCGAAACCGTAGCGGTATGACACGGTGAGCTGGCGGATGGGCTGCCAGTCGAACTGGACCTTGCCGAAGAGCTTCTGGAAGTGCGACTTGTTATAGGAATTGTCGATGATCCAGTAAGGGTTGGTGATGGAATAAGGAGTATACCAGCCTTCGGGACGGTTGAAGATATTGGTGAGATCCTTTGCGTCGATGAAGGAGATGTCACGTCCCGCCTGATACAGACCCTGAATCATAGAGCCCTGGAGCTGTCCCTGGCTGACCTGGTTGGTAAGCTGGTCCGAATAGTTGAACGTCGAGGAAATCTTCATCGTCTTGTTCAGCTTGTGGCTTCCGCGGACCGCGAGGGTGTTCTTGTCGTAAGTGTCCTTGTCTCGGGGAAGGATGCCGTCATCCTGCAGGTTGGAATAGGAGAAGTAGTAGGTAGTCTTGTCGTTGCCTCCGCTGACCGCGACGCTGGTGTTGTACTGGACGCCGGTCTCGTAGAAGTTTCGGACATTGTTGGGTACGGCCGAATACTTCTTTGCAAGCTGGGAGTTGTTTACGACAGGACCGTAGACCCGGAGCTGGTCATTCATTACAGGACCCCACGAGCCGTTCTCGTTCAGAGTGAGACTGCCGTCCCAACCGGTGCCGTAGGTGTTCTGGAACTCGGGGAGAGTGGAAACGGAAGCGAACTGCACACCGGCGTTGATAGTGACCTCGGTGTGGCCCTTTGCCCCGCTCTTGGTGGTAACCATAACCACGCCGCCGGAAGCGCGCGAACCGTACATTGCAGTTGCGGCAGCTCCCTTGAGAACCGTGATGTTCTCGATATCGTCAGGGTTCAGGGAAGCCAGACCCATTCCGAGGTTTCCGCTACCCTCGGCAGTGTTCGCAATGGAAGCGCTCTGGATAGGAATTCCGTCGATGACATACAGAGGAGAGTTGGAGTTTGCGATAGAGGACAGGCCGCGGATTACGACGGTCTGCGCTCCACCTGCGGTAGTCGCAGAATTGGAAATCTGCACACCGGCAACCTTACCTGCCAGAGAGGCGACAGGGTTATTGCCGCGTGATTCCGCGAGCTGGTCTCCCCTTACTGTCGTCGCGGAATAGCCGAGACTCTTCTGGGATTTGGTAATGCCGAGGGCCGTGACGACAACTTCATCGAGAAGCATCTTGTCAGGGTCGAGTACGACATTCACCTGAGCGGCGAACGGGACAACCTTCTGAACGTATCCTATGCAGGACACGACGATGGATTTGCCCTTTGCGGAGGCGGGGAGATTCTTGATCTCGAACACGCCGTCCGCGTCGGTGACAGCTCCGGTAACGGAACCTTCCACGTAAACCGTAGCTCCGACGACGGCCAGACCGTCCTCAGATGACGTCACCTTACCGGTCACGCTGTTCTGTGCGAACGCGAGAACGGGGCAGAGCAACGCTGTCACAAGTGCGAACAAAAGCTTAGTTTTTCTCATAAGCTGAAATAATTAGTAAATAATATAAAGTAGTACATATCTTCAGGCAGACTGCATTTCGGATCCGGCGCGGATTCCCTTGTCAAAGAGTTCAAATTTTTTATTACACCTATTTGAGAGCCCTCCGCAGACAGAATGCGGTTATGCGGATTCCACAGGGATTCCGTCGATGACGTAGAGGGGCTGGGTTCCGGAGTTCAGGGATCCGCGTCCACGGACGAGGACTGAGCCCCATGAACCGGGCATTGATGTGCTGACTGCCATCTGGACGCCGGTAACGGTTCCTTCGAGAGACTTGACGAAGTTCGCGTCAGACCTCTTCTCGATGGATTCTCCGCTGGCCTTTGCGGCAGTTCCGGTGAATGCGGTGCGGCTGACAGAGCCGTAACCGATGAAAACCAGAGCGTCGAGGGCCTCGGCATCAATCTCAAGACGGATGACGGATGCGTCGGAAGCCTTGACTTCCTGAGTCTTCATGCCGATGCAGGAAACTCTGATGACTGCATCTGAGGGAACCTTGTTCAGATGGAACGATCCCTTTGTATCAGTAGTCACACCGACACTCGTTCCAACGATCTGGACGGTCGCACCGATAACGGGCTGACCGTCTTCCGCGCCGATAACCGTACCTGTCAGGCTGTTCTGCGCGAAAACCATACCCATGCTTATCAGCATAGTAGTGGCAATCAGTAATAGTTTTTTGAACATCTTTGATATTTTTAATAGGTGTATCCTGAAATAATTAGGTCTTCTCCCAAATAACCAACAGTTGCGAAAGTAGGTAATTAAATTTTTTTTTGCAACTTTTTAATTAATATGAATTTCTCACTATTATAGTGAGTTAGAGGGATTCCCAAAGAGAGATTTGTGAATAACTACAATTTTTGATTACAAAATGAAAGTCAATGCTCCTGTATTGGTATGAAGTGTAAGTGTAAAAATAGTTGAAAATTAATCTTCCGCAAGAATTCCGACCAGTTCACGCTTCATGTCCAAATCGATTGTCCTGTATCTCGAGAACGCCCGGCTGCCCTCGACGTGCCCCGTTAGTTCGGAGACAAGGTTCGGGTCCTTGACCTTCCGGTAGATATTGCCGATGAAAGTTCTCCTGGCCAGGTGACTGCTGGCTATCTCGTTGATAGGCACTTTCTTTTCGCGACGTGTCAGCGTGTCAAGTTCGGTTACGAGATATGTGATTCCGGTGGCTTTCAGAATCTCCTTGATATACAGGTTGTAGTTGGAGGGACTTACGAACGGCAGCAGACTCTCGCCCGGCAGGGAAGTATATCTGCCGACGATCTCGCGTGCAACCTTGTTCAGCGGTACAACCACTGTTCTTGTTGTCTCTTTTATCGTTTTGGTGGGTATGTATTCGAGGGCGCCGTTGATAATGTCCCGTTTCTTCAGCCTTACAAGGTCTCCGACGCGGCAGCCCACATTGCATTGGAATACGAAGATGTCTCTCTGGACGGCAAGCGAGGGTTTTGCAGAAAGGTCGGCGGTGTAAATCATGTTGAGATCATTCAGACTCAGATATATCGGAGAGCCGTACCGTTCGGAGGGCAGCGTGAAGCCTTCGAAAGGGGCGCTTTCCATAATCCTGTTTCGGCGGGCCCAGTTGAAAAAGGCGCGCAACTCCTTGAATACGGCGTTCATATAGTTTTTCCCACGGGGGCCGATACCGTGTGGTTCCGGGTGTTCAGACAGTATGGACGGATACCTTATAATATATAGGTGTTCGTTCTCGACATAGTCGTAGAAATTTTCCAGAAATCTGCAGTCCGCTTCGGAAACGTTGAAACTATAATTGCCGGCACCTCTGGAGTATCTGATGTAGGATTCGTACCTGTGGATCATGCGGCGCAGGACCTCATAATGGCGCCTGCGGCCGTCTCCTATATTTCTTTCTGAAAGGAATGAGTCATAAAGACGGTCAAAGTTTTCACCGCCGGACGCCGTGTCCGCTCTGCAGCGGCGGCAATATGCTTCCATCATCCGGACATACATGGGCTTTTTCATATCAGGGGACTTGATTTTCGCAAATATAAAGGATTTTCACCCATTCGGATATCCCGCTCGCCGGGCGGAAGTCCCTGTCAGCACGCGAATTACAGGGGCGTATCAACGGCCGGCAATCGAATCCATGTGGAATCCGGTGCAGATTCAATTAGCAGCAGCGATGCTGCGACGGACCCTATGTCTGCTATCAATTCCAGTGATATTGAGAGTGTTACCGTTCTGAAAGACGCGGCGGCTACCGCCATCTACGGTTCCCGTGCGAGCAATGGCGTTATCGTCGTCACCACGAAGAACGGCAACCGCAGCAACGGCAATGTCACCCTCTCCATCAAGCAGGGTGTCTCGACCGTTGCGAACAACAATATGAAGTTCGCTGACGCTGCAACTTCCATCGACCTGTTCGCAAAGGGATATGCAGCACGTACCGGAATGGACTACGACACCGCTTACACTACCATGGTGAACGCATACGAATGGGACGAAAAGAGCAGCTACGACTGGCTCGACCACGTTACCAGGAACGGTATGTATCAGGACTACAACCTCAGCGCAAGCGGCCATGTCGGTTCGACCAACTACTATGTTTCCGGCGGCTATATGAGGAACGAAGGTGTCGTTATGGCATCCGATTTCGAACGTTTCTCCGGAAGAATCAACCTTAACTCCAAGTTCAAGATGTTCACTTTCGGTTTCAATGCGTCTTTCGCTTCCTCCACAAAGAACGGATTCAGCCAGTCGACATCAGGTTCCATGACCAGCGTCATCGCATCCGCCCTGTCTTCGATGCTCCCTACCGATCCTTTCACTGATGAGAACGGTGACTACAACCCGGCCCCCTACAACCCTGATGCGGTATGGGACAAGGATCTCGGAGATATTGACGTACAGAAGAACACCACCCTCAACCTCGCGCCCAGCCTGCAGGTGGATTTCGCCCACGGAATCTATGCAAAGAGCACCCTCGGTGTGAACCTTCTCAACCTCGACCAGTACCAGTACTGGGGAGCTATCTACAACCCCCAGGGTGCGGAATACAACGGAGTCGGTCAGAACTACAAGTCCTCCAACAGCACCATCACCTGGAACAACATCCTCGGCTGGAACTACGTCTTCGGCGCAAAGCACTCGGTCAACGTCCTGCTCGGTCAGGAGATCGTGATGAAGAAGTACTCCTACGACTACATGAACGGTGACGACTTCCCCTTTGCAAGTGCCGGCATGCGCGACCTTTCAACTGTCGGTCACTGGGGAGACAGCGAGCACTACCAGAGCGAGGCAAACCTCTCTTCTTTCTTCGTGGACGCCCACTACGCCTACGACTACAAGTACTACTTCTCCGCATCCTACCGTCGTGACGGTTCTTCGGTATTCGGAGCTGACAGGCGCTGGGGCGACTTCTGGTCCGCCGGTGCAAAGTGGAACTTCACCAAGGAAGAGTTCCTCGCAAACGATATCCTCACCAACGGTAACCTCAAGGTGTCCTACGGTATCGTAGGTAACCAGGATATCGGATTCTACGCCGCCCGCGGATTCTATGTATCCGGAGCCAACTATGCAGGCGCTCCCGGCATGCTCCCCGGTTCCATCAGCAACCCCGAGCTCACATGGGAGGTTTCCAAGAAGTTCGACGTAGGTGCGGAACTCACCTTCATCGACCGCATCAACTTCAACGTTGACTTCTACAATGAAGAGACGGACTCGGCTCTTTACAATGTCCCTCTGTCCCTGACGACCGGTATGTCTTCCTCCACCAGGAACATAGGCAAGATCCGCAACCGCGGCGTCGAGCTTTCCGTAGACGGAGTTATCCTGCGCAACAGGGATTTCGTATGGAGCGCATACGCAAACGCCACCTTCAACAGGAACAAGGTCCTCAAACTCAACGGCGAGCCTATCGAAAGCACTTTCAACATTGTTGAAGAGGGACGTCCCTACCGCCAGTGGTATATGGTAGAGTATGCCGGTGTCGACAAAGAAACCGGTAGGGCCCAGTACTACCTGAATGCAGATGATGACGAGCTCACCTACGACTGGACTGCCTGCGAAAAGAGGTATGTCGGCAGCGCGGATCCCAAGGTGTTCGGCGGATTCGGAACATCCGTGCAGTGGAAAGGC
>Ga0129311_1002555_pt1 | contig 10844 bp, 8 predicted proteins | sample Go1ome_FD_94435 | JGI IMG/M metagenome (GOLD analysis project Ga0129311, IMG submission 94435) | Western lowland gorrila individual fecal microbial communities from Wisconsin, USA - Go1022B metagenome | ecosystem: Host-associated > Mammals > Digestive system > Large intestine > Fecal | place... | reverse complement strand
GCTCAAGGGGCTAAAAGGCATTCGCGTTCAGGCGCATTTGTCCCTGCTCATCGAAGGAAAAGACGCCGCTCAGGAAACGGGAGAATTGCTCTTTGCGGATTACGGCGTATCGGGCGTATGCGTCTTTCAGCTTTCCCGCTTCGTTGCACCTGCGCTCCAAGCCGGGAAACCCGTCTGTCTTTCCGTGAATTTCTTCCCTGAAATCGAAGATATTCATGCGTGGATGGATACGCGAATCCGTCTGTTCCCATCGGTTTCCGCACTGGAATGGACGACAGGCATTCTTCCGCGTCTTCTGGCGCAAGCCCTTTTGAAGGAAGCGGGCATTTCACCGGATGCACGCATGGAACGGCTGACGCAGGCTGAGCTTGAAAGCTTCCGCCGCGCACTGTTCGATTTCCGCCTGAATGTCACCGGTACGCAGGGCTTTGCCAACGCACAGGTCACGCATGGCGGCATCGCCCTGAGCGACGTTTCTCCCGAAACGATGCAATCCCGTTTGTTTGACGGGCTGTATCTGACTGGTGAGCTGCTCGATGTGGACGGACCGTGCGGCGGGTATAACCTGCATTTTGCCTTTGCCAGCGCACTGACTGCCGCAAAAGCCATTACCGGCGGCAGGCTTTAAAACATGTTTCTGCAAATAAACAGCCTTTGATTTTTCATGAAAATCCGGCAGTTTTATACTTCATACTCATCCCATCTTTTTCGGAGGAAACAACATGCTTCGGCTTCATAATATCAAGCTCCCGCTCAACTTTGGTGCAAAAGCTCCTGCTCAGGCAGCCGCAAAGTCCCTCGGCATTTCGCAAAATGCCATCGCGCATTGTGAAATCAACAAAAAAAGCGTTGACGCCCGAAAAAAAAGCGACGTCTGTTTCGTCGTCGCGCTGGATGTCACGCTCAAAAACGCGCAGGATGAGCGCCGCCTTGCCGCACGTCTTGCGCCTTCCGTCGGCGGATTGGTTGTGCCTTATACGCCGCCCATCCTGCCTTCGCTCACCAAAGCCCCAAGCGTTCGTCCGATCGTCGTCGGATTCGGTCCTGCCGGTCTGTTCGCGGCACTGACCCTCGCCGAAGCAGGTGCCTGTCCCATCGTGTTGGAGCGCGGTCAGGATGTCGATACCCGCACTCGCGACGTCCACGCCTATTGGGAACACGGCGCTCCCGCCTTCTCTGCCGCTTCAAACGTGCAATTTGGTGAAGGTGGTGCGGGCACATTCTCCGACGGCAAACTCAATACCGGCACAAAAGACCCTCGCGGCGAACATATTCTGAGAACCTTCGTCCGTTTCGGTGCGCCGCAGGATATCCTCATCGATGCCAAACCGCATATCGGCACAGACAAGCTCTGCGGCGTAGTCAAAGCGATGCGCATGCGCATTTTGGAGGCGGGCGGCGAGGTGCGTTTCGGTGCGCGGCTGACCCGTGTTCTCCATCAAAATGGGCAGGTCACCGCCGTTCGCTATCAGGACGCACAGGGCGAACAGGAGCTGCCCGCAGAATCGGTCATCCTCGCTATCGGACACAGCGCACGCGACACGTTTGAATCGCTGCTTGACGAAGGCATCACCCTGCTGCAAAAGCCGTTCTCGATCGGCGCCCGCATCGAGCATCCGCAGGCGCTCATCAACCGCGCTCAGTATGGTGCCGCTGCCGAGCATCCTGCACTCGGCGCAGCAGATTATAAGCTCGCCCTTCACCTGCCCAGCGGACGCAGCGTCTATACGTTCTGTATGTGCCCCGGCGGAACAGTTGTCGCCGCCGCCAGCGAAGAAAACAGCGTCGTCACCAATGGCATGAGCTACTACGCACGCGACGGTGTCAACGCAAACAGCGCTCTGCTGGTCGGCGTCGGCCCGGAAGATTTTGGCAGCGAACATCCGCTTGCGGGCATGTTCCTCCAGCGCAGGATTGAGCAAAAAGCGTTTGTTCTCGGCGGCAAGACCGGCTGTGCGCCTTGCCAAACCGTTGGAGATTTGCTTGCAGGACATGCCAGCGGCAAGCTTGGCGACGTTCAGCCCAGCTACAAGCCCGGTGTTGTTCCCTGTGATCTCTCCGAGCTTCTGCCTCTGCCGCTGATCGACGCCATGCGCGAAGCCATTCCCATGCTGGGTCGCCGTCTGCACGGTTTTGATCTCCCGGATGCCGTTCTGACCGGACCGGAAACCCGTTCCTCGTCGCCCGTCCGCATTCCCCGCGGTGAAAACTTTGAAAGCGTCAGTGCCGCCGGTTTATATCCCTGCGGCGAAGGCGCAGGCTACGCGGGCGGCATCACCTCCGCCGCTGTGGATGGCGTGCGCTGCGCTGAAGCCGTCCTTGCTAAATACTGAGTCATGCGGTCATGAGCAGCGTGCGGCGCAATTCCGTGCAAAGCATTGCCATTGTCGCGCCCGCATACGCATAGGGATTGTCACCCGTTCGCTCAATCAGCTCACACCAGTTCAGAAGGCTCTGTGCCAGCTGTGTATAAAGCTCATTTTCAGGATGTTCTCCGACCGCGCTTTCCGCCTTTTCTCTGACATGAGCAAGAATATCAGGGAGCGTGTCCCCGCCTTTCATCAGCCGAATCAGGGTTTCATCCGGGAGACGCATTAATTCTGCCGCGGCTGAAACGCTGCTTTCCTCTGCGCTGAGCTTGACTTCCACCTTTTCAAGCGTCTTCGCAATGATAAAGCTCTCCTGTTCCTTTGCCGCGCCCATATTCATCGTTTCCCAGCTGTCAGAAACCGCAGCAATCAGGCGCATCACGTTTTCCTGCCAAATGGCGCAGGGAATGCCCATTTGGTTGAGCCGCACCCATTCGCTCTGCGCACGCTCTCCGTTGTCGTATACGCCAAGCTGAAGCGCATACAGTTCGATGGGTTCAAGCACGATGACAGTTTCTCCTTCGCGCAGAGCGGCGAAAGCCTGCGCCGCATGGATTCCCCTGTCTATCGCCTGAATCAACTGCTCACGCAGCTCCGGCGCCATCGCCGCAGCTGCCAGCATCAGCACCACCGCAGCCGCTATCACTCGATTTCGGATGATTTTTGCGCGTTGCCGCCTTTGTCTGCTCGTGAGCCGCCGCTTGCCCATGCTATCCCCTCCGTTTCGCCCTTGAGCCTATGACCCCCGGCGCAGGATTATCCCTGCCCGATTCTCTCTTAGCATGAGGTAAATGAACATGAAGTATACGCTGGATACCCTGCCCGTTCTGGACGCATATCGTGAAAACTGCGAATGTCCGCTCTGCCGTCTGCGCATCTCCTGCGAAGATCAGTATGTTGACAGCATGCTCGGCGCGGCATATATGGAGCCTGAATGCCGGATTAAAACCAATGAAACGGGCTTCTGCACCCGTCACTTTGAGCTGATGTATCAGAGACGGAACCGCCTTGGTCTGGCGCTGATGACCCATACGCATATGCAGGAAGTCGTCAAAGACCTCAGGAATATTCTTGAAAGCGGCAGCGCTTCCAAAGGTTTTCTCTCTGCACTCCGTGGCGGGAAAAATACCCATTCGCACGGCGATCAGATTCGTTCGCGCCTTTCCGGATGCGTAATTTGCGAACAAATGAACAACGCGCTTGAGCGTTATGCCTATACCATCGCCCAGCTTTACGGCTCAAACGCAGAATTCAAGCAGATGTTTGAACAATCCAAGGGATTCTGTCTGCCTCACCTTGCGCTCATTCTGGATCTGTCGGAGCGGACACTTTCTTCTTCGCAAAACGCCGCATTTACATCCGCCTTGGCAGCGCTTGAATTGCAGAATCTCGACCGTATTGAAAAAGAACTGGAATGGTTCACGCTCAAGTTCGATTACCGCAACGCGGATAAGCCTTGGGGCAACAGCCGCGACGCAGTCGAACGTTCCATCAACAAGCTCATGGGCGCATGCGTCGGCGAAGAAGCAGAACTGCCTGCGCACAACGATTGACGCATCCGTTTATGGCTCTGCATCAACCCTTTTTCTGCTCCACGGGCACTTAATCAAATGTTGTTTCCCTCAGTCAACATCAAAAATAGCCGGACAGGCGCGTTGATATGTACCCCCAATACTGGACACCCGGTATTGGGGGTATTTTTATGTGATACAGTTATGAGTACAAGAAGATGTGTGTTGAAATGTACCGACAAAGAAAGTGGCCTGAAACCCAAGAAGGAGTAAGCACGGATCGGTTTCATCATGGCGATTGCCGAGTATATTGACTATTACAATAACAGCAGAATCCAAGCTAAAACAAAATGGATGCCTCCCTCTAAATTTAGGGAAGCATCCATGATGGAAGCTTAATTATTCAATTTTGAACCGGTGTCCAGAAAACTGGATACATATCAAGCTTCACGCTATGCCGTATTTCAATTAAGCGAAAACCTGCTTTTCAGCAACTTTGCGAAATTGAGCGATTAGCCCAGCTCCGCGAAGTACTTGATGGTGCGAACCATCTGGCTGGTGTAGCTGTTCTCGTTGTCGTACCAAGACACAACCTGCACCTGATAGGTCTCGTCGTCGATCTTGGTCACCATGGTCTGGGTCGCGTCGAACAGAGAGCCATAGGTCATGCCGATGACGTCGGAAGACACGATCAGATCGGTGTTGTAGCCGAAGGAAGCGGAAGCCGCAGCCTTCATCGCCTCGTTGATGGAATCAACGGTCACGTCCTTGCCCTTCACGACAGCCACGAGGATCGTGGTGGAGCCGGTCGGAACCGGAACGCGCTGAGCAGAGCCGATGAGCTTGCCGTTCAGCTCCGGAATAACCAGACCGATCGCCTTAGCAGCGCCGGTGCTGTTCGGAACGATGTTCTGAGCGCCGGCACGAGCACGACGCAGGTCGCCCTTGCGCTGCGGGCCGTCCAGAATCATCTGATCGCCGGTGTAGGCATGAACAGTGGTCATGATGCCGGAAACGATCGGATAGGTATCGTTCAGGGTCTTCGCCATCGGAGCCAGGCAGTTGGTGGTGCAGGACGCAGCGGAAATGACCTTATCCTCTTTGGTCAGGACATTCTCGTTGACGGAGTAAACGATGGTCGGCAGATCGTTGCCAGCCGGAGCGGAAATAACGACCTTCTTGGCGCCCGCCTCGATATGAGCCATCGCCTTCGCCTTGCTGGTGTAGAAACCGGTGCACTCGAGAACGACGTCAACATCCAGCTCGCCCCACGGCAGCTCGTTCGCCTTCGGCTTCGCGTAGATCGTGATCTCCTTGCCGTTGACGGTGATGGAGCCCGGAACCTTCACGGTCTTGCCGTCTTCTTCAAAGATCGGCTCCTTGGAGCTCACGGTGTCCTTGTACTTGTAGGAGCCCTGAGCGGTATCATACTTGAGCAGATGAGCCAGCATCTTCGGGCTGGTCAGGTCGTTGATAGCGACAACCTGATAACCCTCGGCGTCAAACATCTGACGGAAAGCCAGACGGCCAATGCGGCCAAAGCCATTGATCGCAACTCTAACCATTGGAAATCTCCTCCTAAAACTTTATCAAGTGTTTCACTTATGGGATAACCCTTTTATATTGTACCCAAATTCATGCGTTTTTTCAAGAGTTTTCCTAAAGAAATGCCGAATTTGTGAAACAAATGCTCTTTTGTGGGTCAAACTATGCTCGATTTCAGAATAACTTTGAAAAAACAAAGGGTGATTGTTCGAAAAAGATTTCGCAAACATCAGGGTTCCCGATCTGTTTGTATGAATTCGCTGCGGACATAGCCTTCAATCACATCTGTTTTCACATGTGCCCATCCGTCTTGATCGATATGAAGTACGATCAATTTCTGGTTTTTATACAAACGTCTGATCACGTCAGAAGACAGGTTGGGCTCTTGGCGCAGGTTGAGCGTCGAGTCTTCATCGATATTGGTTACTTGGGCAATGTATGCATCCTTGGGCAAATCGCTCTCTGTCACAGGCATCAGAGTGGGTCTTGGTGTCGGGCTGGGCGTGGGCGCAGGCGTCGCCATCAGCTCCGCATCAACCGTCGGACGTGGGGAACGAATCATATCATAAGAAACAAGCCCCATTCCCGGATAATAAAACGCAAGAATCTGTTCATAGGTCATCCCGTATTGCCCCGCCATCTGTTCTGCGCCGCGCTGACTCATGCCGACGCCATGCCCAAAACGTCTGGATTCAATCATGAACTCCGAGCCGATATCATAGACCGTAATCAACTCATTCTTCGATACATTGATGCTCAGTCCCATTGCCTGCTCTGCTTCCGTGAAAATAGGCAAAACCACAACAATTGGCTGCTTCACTTCGGTATATGCCGAATAGGCAGGTGTTGCCGTCGGCGTTGGCGTTTCCGGCGCATCCGATGGCGACGGCGTTCGAGAAGACTGTGGTGTTGGCGTCTGTCTGAATGTATAGGCACGCGTAGATATTTTGACCGTAAAACGTAATTCAGTCATAAGCCGTGAATTGCCGTCATATTTGGGCGTAATGGCTTCGATATTCTGTATTTCATCAAAGCGGATCAGCTCAGGGTCTGCTTCCACGCCTATGCGGGTGAGCTGCTCAGCCATAGCGGAAACCAGCGCATGATGCAGCACCGTCCCTATGCCATCCGCATTCGGTTTCTTTCGAATGCTGTAACGCTTAACAACACTCTTTTTATTTTCAAGGTCATACGGATCATCACGCATATCCATGTAACCGTATGCATCCGGATTAGATGTCGGCCATACATGCTGTCCCAATTCGGTTTGTCCGCCGTTGCTGGCAGAATAATAGCATTGTGCCAATGCGCCGCGGTAAACACCGCAAATTCCTTCTGTTTCCTTGACTGCCTGCTCAGACAACGGGCTATATGTCGTTCTTCCTCTATATGCCTGATCGTTTGTGGTGTCTTCGACATCATACGCACCGGAAGAACCGCTCTTCCTCAGCGCATAAGTTCGTGCGGTAATGGCTTGTGCTTTCAACGCTTCAAGCGGAAAAGAATCCCCCATTTCAAACGGAACAACGCCCAGCAGATAATCTTCGACGTGAATGGAAAGGATCGGACGAATCACGCCATTATCTATGTCAAGGGATAAATCTCCCTCATACAGTCCATCATTTCCGGCAATCGTAATACCCTGACGCTCACATTCGCTCTGACAACGAACAAGCTGTACCTTATTGCCCATCGCTGCAACAATACCGCCGCTGTGGAGAACAAGCTGACCGTTGCGTTGAACAATCGTCATATTCGTTCCATCTGAAAACACGGTTTTTCTATCGCCTGTCATATACTCGCCGTGTATCGTCAAATTAAGTGTATCCGTGATCTGAAGCCGCCTTAGATAGACGCGAATCGTGGATTGAATTTCAGCGGAAGCTTGATTGATGGTTCCGGATAATCCCGTTATCATCAGCATTGCGCAAATCAGGAATGGAAAAAGCCGTCTTTTTTTCATCGCGCATTTTCTCCTTTATCCAAAGCTTGATTACTGAATACAATTGATTATAACAAAATCCACTCTGTTTCGCAACCGGACAGGTATATCCCGGAAATGTAATAATCACCACTGGCTGAACGCCAGAGCCCTCATCACGCTTCGGAGCAAAGATAAAGCAGTCGCTTTCGTAGACAGAAAACGACTGCTCAAATTGTTATTACGCTTTTTCAGACCGATATTCGCCCGCGAGCTTCACAAAGTAATCGAACAATCTCTGCGCATATACGTCGTGATCGGACAAGTACTCCGGATGGAACTGAACCGCAAAAATGCGGGGATTTCCGATCGCACTTACAGCTTCAATCATTCCGTCATCGGCTTGACCATCAACCTGCAATCCGGGCGCAATATCTTTGACAGCCTGATGATGCATGCTGTTCGTCTGCATGCTCTTTGTTCCGGTTATTTGCTCAAACAAGCTGCCCTCTTCAAAATGTACCGCATGAACAGGCTCGCCATACGGCGGTTTTTGCTGATGTACACCCGTCGGAATTCCCTTTTGGGATTCGATATCCTGAATCAGCGTTCCGCCCATCGCAACGTTCAGAACCTGAATGCCGCGGCAGATGCCAAAGATTGGCATTTTTTGAGAAATTGCCATCGGAATCATCAGCAGTTCAAAAACATCACGCTGCTCATCTGCCTCACCACAGGCAGGCAGGGTTTCTTCTCCATATCTGGACGGAAGAATGTCTCCGCCGCCCGCCAGCAGCAAGCCATCAAGATGCGCCAAAATCTGCGCAGCGGTTTCCTTGTCTTCGATTTCCGGAAGAAGAACAGGAATGCCGCCCGCTCTCAGAACAGACTGCATGTAGTTTTCTCTGACAAAAAGCTGGCGATCCGCAATATTATGCGAACCGGAAATGCCGATTATCGGGTGAATCATAAGCGTTACCCCTTTTTGTTTTTGTCTTTGTTATCCTTATTATCCTTGTCTTTTTTACCAAACTTCTCGTTGTAGTTGTTGATGCACTCAACAATGACTCGATTGGCAACTTCTCGGTTCTGCGCTTTGCTGACGACCGTTGTTCTGCCCTCCAGCTCCTTGTAAACCGTGAAGAAATGACGAATTTCATCGAGGAGATGTTCCGGGAGCTGACTGATATCGAACATGTAATTATAGTTCGGGTCGCCCAGTGGTACGGCGATGATTTTCTCATCTCGCGCATCGCCGTCGTTCATCTCAAACATGCCAATTGCACGGCACTGAACCAGTGTCATGGGCTCAATTGCCTCCGAGCAAAGAACGAGAACATCCAACGGATCCCCGTCATCGGCATAAGTACGCGGAATAAAACCATAGTTCGCGGGATAATGCGTCGAAGTATAGAGAACGCGGTCAAGACGAAGCATGCCCGTTTCCTTATCCAGTTCGTATTTGTTTTTTCCGCCGCGCTTGATTTCAATAACAGCCATAAAGCGTTCGGGTGTAATCAATGCCGGATCAATGTCATGCCAAATGTTCATTTTGACCTCCATAGTTCGTGTTATAGCCTAGATTGCAATTCATGATAGATTCGTGCCTGTTCTGTTTCGGACGCGATGCAATCGCCCAGCCAGAATTTTTGAGCTTCAACCGCCTGATAAAACAGCATTCCCAAACCTTCTACGCAGGGAATCCCAAGATGCGCCGCACATGCCAGCAGTCTGGTTTCCCGTGGGTTATACACGGCATCAAACACTGCGCCGCAGTCAGAAACGATTTCCTCCGACACAGGCATTTCTTCCATATTCGGATACATTCCCACCGGCGTGCAGTTGATTAAGATATCATGTCTGCCTGAATTTTCGGTCAACAAGCAGGAATGAATGCGCCTTCGCCCATCGTTTTGCGTATCAGCCAGCTCATTTGCAAGTCTCTCGCCTTTTTCCAAGTTGCGAACAGCAAATGTCACGTTTCCTCCTCGTGAAAGAAACTCATAGCCAGCGACACGCGCCGCTCCTCCACCGCCGAGAATCAGGACATCGGCGCACTCCGTAACGACGCCGCGTTCCTCAATCGCACGGAGCATGCCCAAGCCATCTGTGATATGCCCGATCATGCGTCCTTCTCGAATCTGCACCGTGTTGACCGCACCGCAGGCTCTTACCGCGTCGTCCACTTCATCCAGATAAGAGATGATCTTTTCTTTATACGGAATGGTGACATTAAAGCCGGAAAAACAGCTTCTGAACACATCCACCGCAGAATCGAGTTTTTCTTCCGGAACAGTGATCGGCAGATATACCGCATCCACTCTCGCCGCCGTAAACAGCGAATTGTGAATATACGGCGACCATGTATGCGGTAAAGAGCGCCCCAATACGGCATAGCGTGCCGTCGTCGGCTTAATGCGTTCGTCCAGCATGGTTGTCCCCCCGGCTTTCTTTTTCTTTACAGTCGCAGAGAAGCACCGCATTCCGCTTCACAGACAGCAAGAATCTTCTGCATCAGCGGATTTACATCGTCGTCGGAAAGCGTGCGATCCGGATTGCGGAAAGTCAAAGAGAACGCAACCGACTTCTTGCCGGGCAGCAGCTGCGTGCCGCGGTAGATATCGAACATTTCAGCCTTTTCGAGAAGCACGCCGCCCGTATGACGGATCACATGCAGAACGCTGCCCACCGTCGTTGCCTCATCCATGACCAACGCAATGTCTCTCGTAACCGCCGGGAACTTCGGCAGCGCATGGACATGTTCCATCTTCTTCTGCATCTGGCAGAGCATTTCCAGATTCACTTCCGCAATGACCGTGCGTCGCGTGATTTCAAACGCAGCCATCGTATTGGGGTGAAGCTCCGCAACCGTTGCAATACATGCCTCGCCAATCATAATCTTCGCTGCGCGTCCCGGATGATGATACGGTTCCGCACCCGGTATAATCTCACCGTGCAGACCGAACTGTGCAAGCATATCCATGACAATGTCGCGGATGAGATAGAAATCCACGTCCTTGCCATATGCGCCAATGCACAGCGACGGCTGTTCATGCGGCAGATCGCCGGCTTTGCGCTCAGTAACATCAAATACCGGCGCAATCTCATAGAGCATCGCGGTTTCGTTATTGCGATTCTGATTCAGCGAAACCGTATTGAGTACGCTGGGAACCAACGTACTGCGCATAACGCTCGTATCCTCGCCCAGCGGGTTAATCAGCTTGAGTTGATTCATACGGGGATCATTCGAGTCAAGACCCAGTTTTTCAACCAGCTTCGGGCTGACAAACGAGAAATTGCGAACCTCATACAATCCCTTGGATGCCAGAATTCTGCTGACACGGTCGGAAAGCTGCATGTGAATATTGCGCGTACCCGTAGATGTCTGACCGCGAAGCATCGTAGACTCGATATGTTCGTATCCGTAAATGCGCAGCACTTCTTCCGAAAGATCGGCTTCCCCCTCGATATCCTCGCGGAAATCCGGCACAATTGCCG
>Ga0129311_1002554_pt1 | contig 10844 bp, 10 predicted proteins | sample Go1ome_FD_94435 | JGI IMG/M metagenome (GOLD analysis project Ga0129311, IMG submission 94435) | Western lowland gorrila individual fecal microbial communities from Wisconsin, USA - Go1022B metagenome | ecosystem: Host-associated > Mammals > Digestive system > Large intestine > Fecal | place... | reverse complement strand
CAGATTCGGGCGTATAAATCTGAATTGACCAATCTGAAGAATTCTTAGATATTCTGAAATATATTATCAGATAACTGATGTTCATCTTTACTGTCAAGTGATGTCTTGAAACATGTTCTTGTTGTTTTCATATAAGATGAGGAGAAAAATGGACATATAATATGTTAGACTATATAAAGACCGAGGATCGGCAATTTGGTGTTGACAAAACAGCAAATATTTAATAGTATATTAACAGACAATCGAACATATGTTTAGGAGGAATGTGTAATGTCGAATAATGCAATTAACAATGATGATAAGAGAAAGGCGCTTGATGCTGCCATAGCACAGATAGAGAAACAGTACGGCAAGGGTTCAGTTATGAAGCTTGGAGATTCCAATGCGAACATGAATATAGATGTTATTCCTACAGGATCACTCAGTCTGGATATAGCATTGGGACTTGGCGGAGTTCCTCGTGGAAGGATTATAGAGATATTTGGACCTGAATCAAGTGGTAAGACAACGGTTGCACTGCATATAGTAGCAGAGATACAGAGAAGGGGAGGCATAGCAGGTTTTATTGATGCGGAGCACGCGCTTGATCCTGCATACGCCAAGAACATAGGTGTCGATATAGATAATTTGTACATATCACAGCCGGACTGTGGAGAACAGGCTCTTGAGATAACAGAGACTATGGTCAGATCAGGTGCTGTTGATGTTGTCATAGTTGATTCGGTTGCGGCACTTGTACCTAAGGCGGAGATAGATGGTGAGATGGGAGATTCTCATATGGGTCTTCATGCAAGACTTATGTCACAGGCACTTAGAAAGCTCACAGCAGTTGTAAGCAAGACTAATTGTGTAGTCATATTTATCAATCAGCTCAGAGAAAAGGTTGGAGTCGTATTTGGTAATCCTGAGGTTACAACAGGTGGACGTGCTTTGAAGTTTTATGCATCTGTAAGACTTGATGTAAGAAGAATCGATACGTTGAGACAGGGTGGCGAGATAGTAGGTAACAGAACACGTGTTAAGATCGTAAAGAATAAGGTTGCACCTCCATTTAAAGAGGCAGAATTTGATATAGTATTCGGTAAGGGTATATCCAAAGTCGGAGACATACTGGATCTTGCAGTTGCGAATGATATAGTTGATAAATCGGGAGCATGGTATGCATATAATGGCAACAAGATAGGTCAGGGCAGAGAGAATGCAAAGACGTATCTAGAAAATAATGAGAATATCTGCAATGAGATAGAGAATAAGGTCAGGGAGACTCTCGGTGTTGCCGGTGAAGAAGAAAATCCTGGCAGTGATGGTTCAGAAGAATAAATATACGGATTAGTGTATATAGGAGTTGTTAGGTCATGGTTGTTACAGATATAAGGAAAATAGACGATAAGAGATTTTGCTTATATGTTGATTATGAACCATATGCATCGGTTTATTTATCAGATATAAAACGCTTGCACTTGAAATGCGGAGAAGAGATAGCTGATGATAAACTAGAGTGCTTCAGACGGGAATATTTGTATAAGAGAGCCATGAATAAGGCGGTTAATTCAATTAAGTTTTCTGATAAATGTGAGTATGATATCAGAAATAAATTGAAGGATCTGTATTATGATGAAGAGATAATTAATCACACGGTTGAAAGATTGAAGTCATATGGATATATAGATGACTACAGATACACAGAGAGCTATATAAGGAGACATTCTGCAAAAAAAGGATTACGTGTTATCAGGATGGAACTTCAGGCAAAACACATAGATCGGACAATCATAGATGATGTATTGGAGAACAATGAAATTCCGGATGAGATGGAACGTATAGCTGGCATTATACGAAAAAAGTATACTGTAGCTGACCTTATAAACAAAAGGGATAAGGTATTATCTTATATGTATAGTAAAGGGTTTAACAGCAGAAAAGTTTCGGAATGCATAAAACTGATTATCAATGACACGAGTGAATAAGACAATAATTATACAGATGTATAGCTGACACTATTTATTGTACTGTTGTCAAAAAAAGAACCGCTATTTAGGTATAATTACTTGACATAACATCTTAAAAATATTAAACTTAAATAGTTGTATTCTTGTACAATGAAAACTTAATAAGGAGGTGCTCCTGTGATTTCACCAATAGTATGGGGAATAATCGCTATTGCTGTAGTTGCACTGCTTGTTGCCACATGGTTTATAGCTATTGCTTATCGTAAGAACATAGTAGAAACCAAGATAGGAAGAGCAGAGTCACAGGCAAGAGAGATTATTGACGAAGCTCAGAAGACCGCCGAAGCTAAGAAGCGCGAGATATTGCTTGAGGCAAAAGAAGATTCACTTAAGACACGTAATGACCTTGAAAAGGAAGTTAAGGACAGACGTGGAGAGCTTTCACGTATGGAGAAGAGAATTCTTGCACGTGAAGAGAATCTTGATAAGAAGACTGAGGCAGTGGAGAAAAAGGAAGCGAGTTTAGCTAACAAGGAAAGTGCGCTGGATAAGCAGAAGGCTAAGGTTGAAGAGTTACAGGCGAAACGTTTGCAGGAACTTGAAAGAATTTCAGGTTTAACCTCTGAACAAGCAAAAGAATACTTATTAAAAACTGTTGAAGATGAAGTAAAACATGAGACAGCAGTTATGGTCAAGGAATTAGAAACCAGAGCTAAAGAAGAAGCGAACAAGAAGGCGAAAGAGTATGTTGTCAACGCTATACAGAGATGTGCTGTTGATCACATTTCTGAGACAACGATCTCATTAGTTCAGTTACCTAACGACGAGATGAAGGGAAGAATAATTGGTAGAGAGGGTAGAAATATTCGTACCCTTGAGACTCTTACCGGTGTGGATCTTATAATTGATGATACACCTGAGGCAGTTATTCTATCAAGTTTTGATCCTGTTAGACGTGAGGTGGCAAGAATTGCACTTGAGAAACTCATTGTCGATGGTAGAATTCATCCAGCCAGAATTGAAGAGATGGTAGAGAAGGCGCAGAAGGAAGTAGAGACCATGATGCGCGAGGAAGGTGAGGCAGCTACTCTTGAGGTAGGAATTCACGGTATCCATCCAGAGCTGGTAAGACTTCTTGGAAAGTTAAAGTTTAGAACAAGCTATGGACAGAATGCGTTAAAGCACTCTGTTGAAGTGGCTCAGTTGTGTGGTTTGTTGGCCGGAGAAATAGGTGTCGACATCAAGGTTGCAAAACGTGCTGGATTACTCCATGATATAGGCAAAGCCCTGGATCATGAGATGGAGGGTTCGCATGTTCAGATTGGTGCAGATCTTTGTAGAAAATATAAGGAATCAGCACTTGTTGTCAATGCTGTAGAGTCACATCATGGAGATGTTGAGCCAGAGTCATTGATAGCACTTTTGGTACAGGCTGCAGATACAATTTCTGCTGCAAGACCTGGTGCGAGAAGAGAAACCTTGGAAACTTATACTACTAGACTTAAGAAATTAGAGGATATTGCTAATTCTCATAAGGGAGTAGATAAGACATTTGCTATTCAGGCGGGAAGAGAAATTCGTGTGATGGTAGTTCCTGAGCATGTAAGCGATTCTGATATGGTATTGCTGGCTAGAGATATTGCAAAGCAGATCGAAGACGAGCTTGAATATCCTGGACAGATTAAGGTAAATATTATTAGAGAGTCACGCGTGACAGATTACGCAAAGTAGAAATAAGGGTTTGTAGAGATGATCTACAAACCCTTTTACAGTTATATGGGAAGAGGTGAATGTGTGGAAAAATTTAAAAGGATAAAGACCGAAAAGGTGTATGAAGCACATGTTTTTGAGGTATATAATGACTATTTGGAATTGCCGGATGGGAGGAATGTTGTATATGATCTTATACGACACAACTCTGGTTCCTGTATTCTTCCGGTTATGGGGGATGGAACCATAGTGCTCGTAAAACAGTATAGGAATTCAATAGATGACATAACCTATGAGGTGCCGGCAGGTTTTATTGATGTGAACGAAACGCCGCAGGAAGCAGCGCTTAGGGAACTCAGGGAAGAAACCGGTTATGTGGCTGAGAAAACCGTATTTGTCAGTAAAACTGTTCTGGCAATAGGCACGAGTGATGAACAGACATATGTGTATATAGGTATGGATTTGAGTGAAGGTGTGAAAAATCCTGATGAGAATGAATTCGTTGAGAATGCAAGATTATCTATGGATGATGCTCTTGACATGATAAGGAATGGAAAAATTGTTGATTCCAAGACGATCATTGCTATATATGCCTATAATTGTATGCGTTTAGGTACAAAAATATAAATCACATAATTCAAAACAGCACAAAAATATCGATAAAAAGGCTTGAGTTAAAAAAAGTGAAATATTTTTGCAAAAAATCATGACAATATCTAGTATACATAATTAAACATGACACTTTATTTGGTATTTATTAGACAAAAGCCATGAACCCTTGATTTTACTTGTTAAAATACTGTTTGATTTTATTTACATTTCTATTTATAATATATTTTAGTCTACATAACTAAGGGGATAAATTAGTGGAACAATACATAGACAGTTATGTCAATTATTTAAAAAATGTAAAAAAATCAAGCGACAATACCATTGCTTCATACAGGAGGGATCTTGTAAAATTTTCCAGATATTTTGATGAAAAGGGTATAAGCAGAATTGAGGATATCAATGAGACATATGTAAACTCTTATGTGCTTGGCCTTGAAAAACAGGGAATGTCGATGGCTACAGTGTCGCGAAATATTGCGTCTATTAAGTCATTCTATGCGTATCTAATCAGGGAGAGGATTGTTGATATAGATCCTACTGAGAGGATAAAACCTCCTAAGATAGCAAAGAAAGTTCCAGAAGTATTAACTATAGGGGAAGTTAATAAGCTGCTGGATCAGCCAACCAATAAGACACCGAAGGAAATTCGTGATAAGGCAATGCTTGAGTTGTTGTATGCCACAGGTATTCGAGTGACAGAGCTTGTGACTTTAAAGCTAACTGATGTTAATATCAAACTTGGATTTATTGAGTGTCATGATGGAGGCAGGACAAGAACAGTGCCTGTTGCAGAGGTTGCCCAGAGAGCGCTGAGCAGATATATAACTGAAGTGCGGGATGATATGAGTGGTGGAAGTGATTATCTGTTTTTTAATTGCAAGGGTGCACCTATGACCAGACAGGGTTTCTGGAAGATAATAAAATATTATGCTGCTAAAGCGGGGATAGACAAGGACATCACACCGCATATGATAAGGCATTCGTTTGCATCACATATGTTAAACAACGGTGCAGATATAAAATCAGTGCAGGAAATGTTGGGACATGTTGATATTGCGACAACTCAGATATACCTGACAAATAAACAGAGTAAGCTTAAGGAAGAATATGTCAAGGCATATCCTAGAGTTTAAATAAAATAACATATAGACTAAGGAGAGAATCAAATCATGGAAAACAATTACTACGTTCCGGCTCAGATCATTGAAAATAATCTGAAGGGAGCGGTTGGAAAAGCCAACCTGAAGTTGTATAAGATGATCATGATGGGCTTTTTTGCCGGGATGTTCATTGCGATTGGTGCAGAAGGATCAAATCTGGCTGTTCACACTGTGGATAATCTGGGACTTGCAAAGACACTTGCGGGTTGTGTATTCCCGGTTGGATTGATGATGCTTTCGATAATTGGTGCTGAGCTTTTTACAGGAAACTGCATGATGATCACTGCAGTTATTGATGGAAGAATAAAATTTGTCCAGATGCTCAAGAGCTGGATTGTTGTTTATTTTAGTAACATGCTCGGTTCGGTGGTTACAGCAGCACTTATATATGGAAGTGGACAATTTGACAATTCTGCAGGTGGTCTTGGAGCATATACGATCAAAGTTGCAATGGGGAAGACAGGCCTGGATTTTGGTAATGCTCTTGTGTCAGGTATTATGTGCAATGTGCTCGTATGTGTAGCTGTACTCATGTCATCAGCGGCAAAGGATGTTATAGGCAAACTTTTTGCATGTTTTTTCCCAATCATGGTGTTCGTGATATCTGGATTTGAGCACTGTGTTGCAAATATGTATTATATACCGGCTGGAATCATGGCTTCATTAAACAGTAAGTATGTGGACAAAGCGTGTGAGCTTTACGGTTATACTGCACAGCAGATAAGTGATCAACTCACAATAGGTAATTTTTTTGGCAGGAATCTTCTTCCTGTAACACTTGGAAACATCATTGGCGGTGGAGTGATAGTTGGAATTGGACTCTATATCATCAATAAACCTAAAAAGACAGAAGAGTAGCGTATATAGAATCGACGAAGAATAAAAGATAAAAATGGAAAAATAAAACAGATCTGGTATGGCTGTATGCATACCGGATCTGTTTTTTATGTTGTGCATGTTGCAGGGCAGATGAAGTGTGGGTATCAATTGTAAAAATCAATTATTTTATCCATTCTGGATGACATATTTTCAAATACGAGGTCCAGGATTGTAAGTGCAGTCATGGCTTCAACAACCACAACAGCCCTTGGACCTATGATAGGATCGTGACGTCCTCTGATCGACACTTCTATGTTTTCTCCGGACTTATTCACTGTTTTCTGTGAAGAAGCAATGGATGGGGTAGGCTTAAAGTGCGCCTTTATTACGATGTCTGATCCATCGCTCATTCCACCGAGAATGCCTCCTGCATGATTAGTTTCCTTGGATACCTGATTCCCATTCATAATAAATGCATCGTTGTTATGTGAGCCTCTGGCACTGGAGACATCTGTTCCATCACCGATCTCAACGGCTTTTACAGCTCCGATTGACATAACAGCCTTTGCAAGGCATGCGTCCAGCTTGTCAAAGACAGGCTCGCCGATTCCGACAGGCATGCCGCTTACGATGCACTCAACACTTGAACCTATGGAGTCGTTCTCAGCCATACAGTCCTGAAGAAGGACAGATGCTTTCTCATATGCGTTGATGTCCGGCATATTTAGATCATTCTTTAATATATAGTCTGCGTTGAAATTGTTTTTATCTATATGTACATCGCCGATGGAAGAGACGTAAGTTGTTATGGATATTCCAAGTTCTTTAAGTATTTTGGATGCGATCGCACCTGCAGCCACACGACCTATAGTTTCTCTTCCGGATGAACGGCCACCTCCCCGGTAGTCTCTGAATCCGTATTTTTCGTCAAATGTATAATCTGCGTGACCGGGCCTGTAATATGTGGCGATATCTCCATAATCTCCGGATCGCTGGGAGGTGTTTCTGACCATCATCGAGATGGGAGTTCCGGTTGTCTTTCCCTCAAATATTCCGGATAATATCTCTACGGTGTCTGATTCCTTTCTGGGTGTTGAGAACTGTGAAAAACCTGGCTTTCTGCGGTCCAGAAAAATCTGGATATCCTCTTCACAGAGCGGAAGACCTGCTGGACATCCGTCGACTACAACGCCAAGAGCCTTTCCATGGGACTCGCCCCATGTTGTGATGGTGAATTTATTTCCTATGGTAGAACCTGCCATATTATATCTCCTTTCAAATGCGGCGAAGACTGCCGCCTTGTATTCGGCAAATGAACTGCAGGATTTTACAGTGCAAATGTCTGTGCGAATTATTATAGCATACATAAGTTTGTGATAACAAGAAAGAAGTTGGTATGCTGTGAAGTGTGAAAGTGAATATATCCGATATTACTGGCTTGATATTTGTCTGCCGGGGTTGTAATGACATATAATATATATTAAAATGTCTATAAATTTCTGGGTGACTGAAATGACAGTCCAAAATAATTGATAAACAGAACAAAAGACTGAAAGTATGAAAGGATACGGTTGAAGGCACAGCTGGACATAGGGTGACAGAATGGAGAAATACTATATAGTAAAATCAATAGATGGAGATTATGCAAATCTTGTTGGTGAGAACGATCTGAGCGGTGAGACAAAGCTCGTGGCAAGAGCACTTCTTCCTGAGAGCATACAGGAGGGAACAAGGCTTCATTATGCATTTTTGCAGTATGAAATTGCAGACTGAAAGTGTATTTTGAGTCTTTACAAATAATTATACTTGTGTTATTCTACCAAAAGTCAGCTGACACTTAGTTTGAGGACACCTCTAGACCTTTTGCCCGGTGTCAGCCATGTATATTTATTTTATAGGAGGATTGTTATTATGATAACAAAAGAGCAGAAGCAGGAAATCATCGCTAAGTACGGCAAGGATGCAAACGACACAGGTTCAACAGAGGTTCAGATCGCACTTCTTACAGCAAGAATCAACGATCTCAACGAACACTTCAAGGCTAATCCAAAGGATCATCACTCAAACCGTGGTCTTCTTAAGATGGTTGGTCAGAGAAGAAACCTTCTTGCATATCTCAAGAGCAAGGATATCGAGGCATACAGAAAGCTCATTGAGAGCCTTGGACTTAGAAAGTAATTTCTATTCGAGACTTAATACAATAACAATTATAGGAATCATGTGGAGACGCATGGTTCCTTTTTCATTATAAACAAGGGCTTTTGGATATTGTATTTTTTATATTCGTATGCTAAAATTTAAAAGATTGTGGAATGACATATCGAGACTTCTATAAAGAACATCATGGCTCATCGCAGCATGATGATAACGAGATTATATGATGTGGTGTTTTTTATAGTTGTTTCGACGTCTTCCACAATACAAATAAATATATTCAAGGAGATTTTGAGATGAGTAAGGAATTCAAGAGATACCAGAAAGAGATCGCTGGCAGAATGCTCACTGTTGATATCAACAGAGTGGCTGCACAGGCAAATGGCGCTGCATTTATCAAGTACGGTGACACAACAGTGCTTTCAACATGTACAGCTTCAGAGAAGCCAAGAGACGGAATCGATTTCTTCCCACTTTCGGTAGAGTATGAGGAGAAATTATATTCAGTAGGAAAGATACCTGGAGGATTCAATAAGAGAGAGGGTAAGGCATCTGAGAACGCTGTCCTTACATCACGAGTTATCGACAGACCTATGAGACCTCTTTTTCCTAAGGACTATAGAAATGATGTAACACTCAACAACCTTGTTATGTCAGTTGATCCTGAGTGCAGACCAGAGCTTGTTGCAATGCTCGGATCATCTATCGCAACATGCATATCAGATGTTCCATTTGATGGACCATGTGCCATGACACAGGTAGGTCTCATCGATGGCGAGTTCATCATCAACCCAACACAGAAGCAGTGGGATGAGGGCGATCTGAAGCTTACAGTTGCATCTACATCACAGAAAGTTATCATGATCGAGGCTGGTGCAAACATAGTACCAGAGGCTAAGATGATAGAGGCTATTTACATGGCTCATGATATCAACCAGGACATCATCGCATTTATCAATGAGATAGTAGCAGAGGTTGGAAAGCCAAAGCATTCATATGTAAGCTGCGCAGTTCCAGAGGAGCTCTTTGCAGCGATCAAGGAGATCGTTTCTCCAGCAGCTATGGAGGAGGCTGTGTTCTCAGACGAGAAGCAGGTTCGTGAGGAAAACATCAGACAGATCACAGAGAAGCTTGAGGAGGCGTTTGCAGACAACGAGGAGTGGCTTGCGGTACTCCCAGACGCTATATACCAGTATCAGAAGAAGACTGTAAGAAAGATGATCCTCAAGGATCACAAGAGACCTGATGGACGAGCTATCAATCAGATCAGACCACTTGCTGCTGAAGTAGATATCATTCCTAGAGTTCATGGCTCAGCTATGTTTACAAGAGGACAGACACAGATCTGTAACGTATGTACACTTGCTCCGCTTTCTGAGATACAGAGAGTTGACGGACTTGATGAGAACGTTACATCAAAGAGATATATGCATCACTACAACTTCCCTGCTTACTCAGTAGGAGAGACAAAGGTTTCAAGAGGACCAGGACGTAGAGAGATCGGACACGGCGCACTTGCAGAGAGAGCACTTCTTCCAGTGCTTCCAAGCGAGGAGGAGTTCCCGTATGCTATCAGAACAGTATCAGAGACATTTGAGTCAAACGGTTCAACTTCAATGGCATCAACATGTTCATCATGTATGTCACTTATGGCTGCCGGTGTTCCTATCAAGGCTATGGTTGCTGGTATTTCATGCGGACTTGTAACAGGTGATACAGATGACGATTACATCGTACTCACAGATATCCAGGGACTTGAGGACTTCTTCGGAGATATGGATTTCAAGGTAACAGGCACTACAGAGGGTATCACAGCTATCCAGATGGATATCAAGATCCACGGACTTACAAGACCAATCGTTGAGGAGGCCATCGCAAGAACACGTGAGGCAAGACTCTTCATCATGGAGACATGTATGAAGCCGGCTATCGCAGCTCCAAGACCAACAGTCAATGAGTTCGCACCAAAGATCAAGCAGATCAAGATCGATCCAGAGAAGATCGGTGAGGTTATCGGACAGAGAGGTAAGACTATCAACACTATCATCGAGGAGACAGGTGTCAAGATCGATATTGATGATGAGGGAAGAATTTCTATCTGCGGCGTGGAGCAGGCAGGCATGGACAAGGCCATCGAGATGATCAACATGATTGTAGAGCCTCTTGAGGTTGGCAAGAACTATCATGGCAAGGTCGTTAAGGTTATCGACTGCGGAGCTATCGTATCACTTGCACCGAACAAGGACGGACTAATCCACATCTCAAAGCTTTCAGACAAGAGAGTTGCAAAGGTTGAGGATGTTGTAAATGTTGGCGATGAGGTTGACGTAAAGGTCATCAAGATCGATGAGAGAGCAGGAAGAATAAGCCTGAGCCTCAAGGATGTACAGTAATAATTACTAACTATAAGGGTATTTGATATTATTTTATAAGGGTAAAT
>Ga0129311_1002551_pt1 | contig 10849 bp, 8 predicted proteins | sample Go1ome_FD_94435 | JGI IMG/M metagenome (GOLD analysis project Ga0129311, IMG submission 94435) | Western lowland gorrila individual fecal microbial communities from Wisconsin, USA - Go1022B metagenome | ecosystem: Host-associated > Mammals > Digestive system > Large intestine > Fecal | place... | reverse complement strand
TTAGTTTTGTGTTTTTCTCTATTTTCACTGATCTATTCTGCTTTCATGATATATGTATCTTAGGCCTCATAGAAACTGTCTGTATTGAAACGGTTATAGGACTATGGATGTCAATATTCTATAAAAGACTTGGTACTCATACGTTCATGGCTAATCTCATATTAATAATATTTGTTAAATATCTTATGACTTTGGCTTCAGGATTTTAGTCCTGAAGCCTTTTGTGTTATTATTGTATCAGGGGGTGTTCTATGAAACTTATATTTTGTGATATGGATGGTTCATTACTTAACCATCACTCTAAAATTTCGCCTCGAACACTAGAAACACTTATAAAACTAGAAGAGAAGGGAATAGGTATTATTCTCTCTAGTGGTCGTCATATTAATAGTCTAAAGAAATTTGGTGATATGCTTCACTTTGAAAAATATCCAATGAGTGGCTATTCATGTAATAATGGACAAGCCTATCATGATCATCTAGGAGAAAATGTACTTGAACATGAACGCTTAAACTATGATGATTACTTAAAAGTAAGAAACTATGCAAAAGCACATCACTATGGTTTTATTGTTTATATCAATAATAAAAGAGTGATGTTCCATTATAACGAATCACTACTTGTTCGATTACTGCATCTTCATAAACCAATACAGGAAGATGCCATATTTGATAAATTTGTCTTTTATGGACGTCCTTCTTTTGACACAGAAGGACTTGATTATACATGTTCTTTAGTAGATCCTTATTGGCTTGAAATAGGGCCAAAAGGTGTAGATAAAGGAACAATGTTGGAAAGAATTGCACGTTTCCATCATATTGATTTAAAGGATACGATTGCTTTTGGAAATGGTGAAAATGATCTTCCTATGCTTATTAAAGCAGGAACAGGTGTCGCAATGGGCAACGCACTTAAACATGTGAAAGAATATTCTAATGCAGTATGTGATGATTGTGATCATGATGGAATAGGTAAATATCTGGAGGACTTGCTATTATGATGAACATGACAGATTATTATGATTTTTCAGGACAGAAGTTTGGTTATCCTCTTTCTTTAAGTATCAACAGTTTTGATCGTCATATCTTCTCTAGACAAAAGAGTCTAGAACTTTCTTATGTATTACAGGGAGAATATCAGATAGTAACAGAGAAGTTTACTTCTAAACTATCAAAAGGAGAACTTGTCATGATTGCACCTGGAGATATTCATTTAATCACTCATAAGAAAGATGGCGTCATTCTTACGATACATATAGACTTTGATCGTATGACAAGTGCTATGAGTGGAAATAGTACAGAAGCTTTTTCTACAATGATTGTCTCAAACCAGGCCTATGATCAATTAAAAAATAAGATATCAGGTATTCTTAAACTCATTAGACAGGAGAACTATAACCTTTATACTCTCAATGCCTATGTGATGGATATCCTCTCTATTGCCTCTCAGGTATCTTTCTCTATGTCTTCTCTACCTTTACAGGATGAAGCGCACAAGAACTATATGCAGGCTATTTTATATATTGATTCACACTATAATGAGAATCTGACTTTAGGCGATGTGGCAGATACACTTTCATTCAGTTTAAGTTATACATCTAAATTATTTAAGAAATTTACTGGTATTACTTTTATTAAGTATTTAAATAGTGTACGTATTCGTGCTTCTCTAGAAGATCTACTCGAAGGTATTAAGAATATTTCAGAAATATCAGATGAATGTGGTATGCCTAATTCTAAGGCCTATACAGAAGCTTTTAAAGAAATCTATGGTATATCACCTAGCAGCTATAGAAAACGTTTTAAGAAGAATTTTGCGCCTACTGTAGAAGAAGAAATGAAGCTTCATGATTTTGATAGTATTCTAGAAGATTTCATCAAGGAAGAAGAAACTATCTACGAAGATGAGAAATGCAAGATTACTTCTAACGCAGAACATATTAAGTTAGAAACAGAAGAAAAAATACAAATATCTCAAAAAGGTAAGCGTATACAAATTGTTTTATAACAGTCATATATTGTCTTCTTTCTATCTTAAGAAGGCAAAATATGACTGTTTTTATATACAAGCATGATTTTTTATTCACAAGAGGAGTGATATAATGTGGACGAAAGAGAGGAAAATACAAATGAATGAATTTTCACATTTATTTTCACCTATTAAAGTCGGTGAAACAGTTGTAAAAAACAGAGTTTTTATGCCTCCTATCAGTACAAACTTAGCTGATAAGGGTTATGTTACTGATGCACTTGTTGCACACTATGCAGCTCGTGCAAAAGGTGGTGTTGGATTAATCGTTACTGAAGTTACTACAGTAGAACCAACATATATCTATTTGCCAGGAGATATGTCTATTCATGATGATAGCTTTATTCCTGGATGGAAAAAATTAACTGAAGCTGTACATCAGTATGATTGTAAGATCTTACCACAGTTATTCCACCCAGCTTATATGGCTTTCCCTATTCCTGGTACACCAAGACTAATTGCACCAAGTAATGTAGGACCATATTATGCGAAAGAAGCTCCACGTTCAGTTACTAAAGAAGAATTAAAGGTTATTATTAAACAGTTCGGTGAAGCAGCTTTAAGAGTTAAGACTGCAGGGGCTGATGGTGTTGAAATCCATGCGGCACATGCCCATGGTTTATTAGGTGGTTTCTTATCTCCTTTATATAATAAGAGAACAGATGAATACGGAGGAGATATCTCTTGTAGATTAAGACTTACTTTAGAAGTTATTGAAGAAGTACGTAAAATGTGTGGTAAGGACTTTATCATTGATGTACGTATTTCTGGTGATGAATATACTGATGGTGGTTTAAACATCAATGATATGATCTATGTTTCTAAGACATTAGAAAAAGCAGGTGTAGATATGCTTCATGTCTCTGGTGGTACTACTATTGCAAGAGGAAGCTCTATTCCAGCACCAGGAACTAAGATGGGTTCACATGCATTATTAAGTGAAGAAATCAAGAAACATGTATCTATTCCAGTAGCAACAGTTGGACGTATTACTGAACCTTGGATTGCAGATGAATTAATTGCGAATGATAAAGCAGATATCTGTATGATGGGACGTGCTAACTTATGTGATGCAGAATTTGTTAATAAGGCAATGAGTGGTCATGTAGAAGATATTAGACCATGTATTGGATGCTTACGCTGCTTAACAGGTATTATGTTTGGTAAACGTGTGTCTTGTACAATCAATCCTTCATTAGAAATTGAAAACGAAGATACTATTACAGAAGCAGAAAACAAGAAGAACATTCTTGTCATTGGTAGTGGACCAGCAGGTATGGAAGCTGCATTTGTAGCACATAAACGTGGTCATCATGTTGTATTATGCGAAAAGGATGATAAGTTAGGTGGAGAAATGAACTTAGCTGCAGTACCTATCGCAAAACAGGATCTAACATTAGTCATCAAGTATATGGCTCATAAACTTGAAGGTGTTGATGTAAGATTAAATACAGAAGTGACTTTAGAGATGTTACAGAACGAATTCAAGGATTATGAAGTTATTGCGGGTACTGGTGCTTCACCAATCGTCATTAATCCATTCACTCAGTTCAAATCTTGGATGACTGCCGATGATGTATTAGCTGGCAAGCAGTTCCCAGGTCGTAAGATCGTTATTATTGGTGGTGGATCAGTAGGTTGTGAAACAGCTGATTACTTAGCACCATTAATCAATGACTTATTCCCTAGAAATAGAGATGTCACAATACTTGAAATGGCAAACGGAGTTATGATGAATGAATCAGGACCAGGCAGAAGCTTACTTGTAAGAAGAATGATGCAGAAGGGTATCAAGATCATTACAAGTGCTAAAGTAGAATCAGTAACTGAAACTGAAATCAACTATACACTTGATGGTGTGACTCATACAATCAAGGATGCAGATACATTGATCTTTGCAGCAGGTTATAAGAAGAACCCAGCAGTAGAAGAAATGTTGAAGGAAAGTGGACTTAACTACCATATGATTGGGGATGCCCATGAAATTGGTAATATCAAGACTGCAATCACTGAAGCATACAACCTAACAAAAGATTTATAAAATAATGGACCCTCTCGAAATTGAGAGGGTCTTTATTAATTCTGATAGATAAATGTTTTAATAATGGTATACAGTTCTTCTTTTGATTCCTTTTTACCATCATTCAACCAGCACATCATAGAGGTGGGGGAATTCTTGCTCACGGCGTATTAAATGATAAGAAAAAGAATTTCCTGTAAACAGAATATTACTATACTTATTTACATAAAATTATGATAGAATGCATGTATATCATAACTAGGAGAACAATATGAAGATAACAGATTTGATGAGTAAAGAAGCCATCAAGATTCATGGTCATGCCTCTAGCAAGATGGATGCGATTGAAAAAATGGTGTCTTTAATGGATAAGCAGGGCAATGTCTCTGATAAAGAAGTATATAAGGAAGCGGTCTTAGAAAGAGAAAGTCTTTCTACTACAGGTATGGTAGATGGTATTGCGATTCCTCATGCAAGAACAAGTGCTATTACTCATGCAGGTATTGCGGCAATGACACTACCTGAGGGTGTAGATTACCAGTCTATGGATGGTCAGCCTACAACTCTTATTTTCTTGATTGCAGCACCAGATAATGGCGATAATGTACATTTACAGGTCTTAAGTGAACTCTCTACATTACTTATGGATCATGACTTCTGTGAAGATTTAAAGAATGCAGGTAGTCCAGAAGAATTCTTGTCTATTATTGATTTAGCACAGAGTTCTAAAGAAGAAAAAGTCGTTTTAGAACATGCTGATGTCTTAGCAGTGACAGCATGTCCTACAGGAATTGCTCATACATATATGGCTGCAGAAGCATTAGAAAAGAAAGCCAAGGAAATGGGTGTATCTATTAAGGTAGAAACACAGGGTTCAGTAGGGGTTAAGAATGAACTCACTAAAGAAGATATAGAACATGCGAAAGGTGTTATTATTGCGGCTGATAAGAATATTTCTTTAAATCGTTTTAATGGTTTACCACTTTATAGCTGTCCAGTCGCAAAAGGTATTGATGAACCTGAAAAACTTATTCAGATTATTCTAGATGAAAAAGCACCTGTTTATAAAGGTGAAGAAGTGAAAGTAGAGAATAACCAGGAAAAGGGATGGCATATTCCTTATAAACATTTAATGAATGGTTTCTCACATGCTTTGCCACTATTGGTGGCTGCAGGGTTTATTAGTGTACTTGCAACTAAACTTACATTTAATACACAATTTGCGAATATGTTGAATGTTTTTGGAAACATTCTTTATTTACTGGTATTACCTGTATTATCAGGCTATATTGCGCTGAGTATTGCGGATCGTCCAGCTTTAGGTCCAGGACTTGCATGTGGTTATATTGCCTATAGTGGTTTTACATTAGCATGGTTAAATAACCCTTATACAACTTTAAGTACATCAGGCTTCTTAGGAGCTATTGTAGGAGGCTTTGTGGCAGGGTATCTAGTCCTTGCGATAGAACTATTATGCAAGAAGATTCCAGATATGTTTGATGGTATTAAGCCAGTCTTACTTTATCCAGTATTAGGCGTATTAACATCAGGTATTGTGATGACAGTACTTAATACATATCTAGTGATCGGTCATTCATTTATTATGGACCGTGTGAATAATCTACCACTTATTTCATTAATTATCATTGGTGCATCACTTGGTGCTATGATGTCTATTGATATGGGTGGACCAATTAATAAGTTTGCTTATTTATTTGCGAATGCCTTAGTCTTCACTAGAGCGAATAATGCAGCTATTATCATGGCTTCAGTTATGGGCGCTGGTATGATTCCACCTCTTGCGATTGGTTTCTCTACACTTGTATTTAAAGAAAAGTGGACTGAAGAAGAAAGAGGCACTACTTTAAAAAATATTATCATGGGCTTATCATTTGTATCAGAAGGGGCTATTCCTTTTATGCAGAAAGATCAAAAACATGTCTTATCTGCATGTATCTTAGGTTCACTTATTACAGGCGCATTATCTGCTTACTTTAAATGTGGTGTGATGGCACCTCATGGTGGTATCTGGATCATCTATTTGATGTCTAATCCGCTTAAGTATGTCGTAGCACTTCTTGTCGGTACAATTGTATCAGGTCTTATTATTACATTTACACACAAGTCTGAGTAATAACTCAGGCTTTTTTGATGCATAAAAAAAGAGGAGCCTAGGCACCCTCCCCCGATTGCAGGCTTCACAAGTATCTGCAATCTGATCGCACAATTGATATAATCTATATGTTATAGAATGTCAATTGCTGATATGAAAAATTCAGAAATTCAGAAAATTATAGAAATAATGCAGATAGACACAAGAATAATTTTACATTTTACGTTTCTCGTGGAGGTATAAGTAAATACTTTATATAATAAAAGGTAAGAGGTGATTGCAATGAAGAAAACAATACAATCTCATAGATTTAGTAACAAGATAAGTCGAGATATGTGGGTTGAAACATATGATCCAGGCAATGGTTTCAAAGTAAATCCGTATGATTATGATAATGTAGATGATTATTTAGATGCACTACGTGAAGATTGGAAAGAGAAATACGATTCTTTTGATGAATATTCTTATATTGATGTAGAGGATTATGATTCTTTAGAGGAATATCAAGAAGCAATAGAAGATTAAGGTGATACTATGAGAAGAATATCAACACTATTTCAAACAATTAAAGATCTAAACAAAGATAGATGGGTTAGAAAATATAATCCTCACGAACAATTTTTTGTAGATGTAGATTGGTATGATACTGAAGAAGAATATTTAAATGCATTACGTGATGATTGGAAGTCTGAAGCAGATCCATTTGATGAATGTGATAATTATGTTGATGTATCAAAATATGATAATTTCGAGGACTATGAAAAAGCAGTTGATTTGTGTTTAGAATATCTTGAATGGATAAAAGAGGTATCTGTATTTGAAGAATTTGATGTTCATCCTATAAACTATAAGAGTGAAGATGAGTATCTTGATGCCTTGTTTAAAAAAATTAGAGAAAAGTATGATCCTGAGGATGAATTTTATAATATTGATCCTTTGGACTATGAGTCACCTGATGATTATCAATATGAAATAGCTCAAAAGTTACAATGGAGGAAAGAATATGATTCATCTAATCAATATCCTGTTGATCCAAGTACATTCTTTGATAAAGAAGACTATGTAGAAGCTGTCAATGAGTGGAAGGACTATGTAGATAGTCTTGATAGAGAAATGTTTGCGGAGTTTGAGGCAGAAGAAGCTTTAGAGTCTGATGATATGAAAGACTATCGCCAAAAAGCGATGAAACAAATGTCTAGGAAACGACCAAGCTTCACTCAGTATAGTTCATTGGATAAAGAAATTTCTCAAGAGGAAAATGTATCTGAAGAAGATAAAAAGTTATGGGCAGAGAAACATAATTTCTATAATTCATTTGGTTCTATAGATCCTACACAGTATGATCATGAAAGTGATTATTTAGATGATTTAAGAGTAAAATGGAAAGAATATTATGATCCTTCTGATATGTATGATGTTGATCCAAGTGATTATGACAATGAAGGAGACTATATGGACGCTATCCAGAATTATATAAAAATGAAAATGAAATAAGAGAATAGTGGAAGGAAAGGGGAACACTATGAGAATGAGTTCAATGCTTTTATATGCAGTCAGAGATATGATGAGAAAAGATAAGTGGGCTGAGAGATATAACCCTGATCAAAGATTCAATGTGAATCAATATGATTATGATACTGTCGCTGAGTATCTTGATGCCTTGCGTGAAAAATGGAAAGATTATGTGGATCCATTTGAAATATGTGATGGATATGTCGATGTTTCAAAATATAAGAATTTTGAGAAATATGAAGAAGCAGCTCAAGAGTATTTAGATCGTCTTGAATGGAAGAAATACGAACCTGATTATGAGAAATATGATGTAAATCCATTAGATTATAATACTAAAGAACAATATCTTGATGCATTGTATCAAAAGGTAAGAGAAGAATATGATCCCTATGATGATTTTCCAGGACTTGATCCTAGTGCATTTGATTATCCTTTTGAATATGATTACGCGATTGAAGAACGATGGGGCTGGAAAATTGATCATGATCCTGAAGATAAATATGATGTAGATCCAGGTGCTTATGAGTATGAAGATGACTATGTAGAAGCTATTAAAAAGTGGAAACGCTCTATAGCAAGACTTGATGCAAAATCCTCTTCATATACAAGGAATCGTAATAAAGCGAAGAAACAATTGTCTAGGGAACGTTTAAGTAAACCTGAGTCTAATCTGGTTGATATAGAAGAAAATCCAACTGAAGAAAGTAAACAGTCCTGGGGAGATAAACATAATTCTTATAATACATTTAGTTCTGTAGATCCTGAAAAGTATGATCATGAAAGAGATTATCTTGATGATTTACGTAAACAATGGAAAGAATACTATGATCCATCTGATATGTATGATGTGGATCCATTCGATTATGATAATGAAGAAGATTATATGGAAGCAATTAAGGAGTATATTAAATCTAAGTATAGATGATACTTTCTATGCATATTTAGAATAGTTCGACATGTAAGTACCGCTTACATTTACGATAAGCATAAATCAAATAAATAAATTTGCTTTTTTCGCAATAAAGTGTTGACAAATAATAATATCGGATTATTATATAGGCATACATACGAAACAGAGCGTTGAAGAAGATACGATTTCTAATCCGCTTCCTATAGAGAGCATCCAGCTGGTGGAAAGGATGCAGGTAATGATTATGAGACCATCCCTTGTGAGCTGTTTTCTTGAAAAATAATAGTAAAGAAAGCCGTAATTTCTGCGTTAAAGAAATAGCATTCATGGGATGTGAAGTGGTGATGAAAATCACAATCTAAGTGGTACCGCGGAAACGAAGGTTTTCGTCTTAGACAGGTCATTCTAAGACGAAAGCCTTTTTTATATCTGTTTTATATGTATAAAGTAATTCTGGGGGGAATTTATTTATGAATGGTTTACTTTTACTTGGATTAGCAGCCCTTATCCTAGTAGTAGCCTATCTATGTTATGGTCGCTATTTAGTAAAAACTTGGGGTATTGATCCTAATGCAACAACACCTGCTGTTGCGAAAGAAGATGGTGCAGACTATGTACCTACTAATAAATGGACAGTCTTTGCACATCAGTTCTCATCTATTGCTGGTGCTGGACCAGTTACTGGACCAGTTATGGCTATGGTATTTGGTTGGTTACCTGCATTCTTATGGGTAGTCATCGGTGGTGTATTCTTCGGTGCTGTACAGGACTTCGGTGCACTTTATGCTTCAGTTAAATCTGAAGGTAAGTCAATGGGTCAGATCATCGAAAAGTACATTGGTAGAACTGGTAAGAAATTATTCTTCTTATTCTGCTGGGTCTTCACATTAATCGTTATTGCTGCATTCGCAGACATGGTTGCTGGAACATTCAATGGTTTCAGTGCTGAAGGAGCTAAGCTTGCACCTAATGCCAGTGCTGCTTCTATCTCTATTCTTTATGTATTTGTTGCTATGGCATTTGGTTTATTATTACGTAAGGTTAACCTTGAAGGCTGGCCTAAAGTAGTACTAGGAATTGTATTAATCGTTGCAATGCTTGCAGTTGGTATCAAGTTCCCAGTCTATGCAACTAAAACAACTTGGATTTATTTAGTGTTTGTTTATATTTTCTTTGCATCTGTTACACCAATGTGGTTATTAAAGAGCCCACGTGACTACTTAACTACATTCCTATTCATCGGTATGATTGCTGCTGCAGTTGTAGGTGTATTTATGAGTAACCCAACTGTTACTGTACCAGCATTCACTGGATTTAAAACAGCTACAGGAAGTTACTTATTCCCAACATTATTTGTAACTATCGCTTGTGGTGCCGTATCTGGTTTCCATTCTCTTGTATCTTCTGAAACATCTTCTAAGATGGTTAAGAATGAAAAAGATATGCTTCAGGTTGGTTATGGTTCAATGTTATTAGAATCATTACTTGCTGTATTAGTTATCGTAATCGTTGGTTCATTACCAAACTTAAAACAGACTGGTGTCTTAGATACAGCTCTTGCTAACATGGCTTTAGCTGACACTGCTACACCTTTCACTAAGTTCTCTGCTGGTGTAACTGGCTTAGTAGCACAGTTAGGTTTACCACAGTCTTGGGGACTTTGTATCATGACTATGTTCGTTTCAGCTCTTGCATTAACTTCATTAGATGCAGTTGCTAGAATCTCACGTATGTCTTTCCAGGAATTCTTCGAAGTAGAAGAAGGAGAAACTCCATCACAGTTAGTATCAGTCTTAACTAATAAATATGTCTCTACACTCATTTCACTCTTCTTTGGCTATTTATTAAGCTTAGGCGGATATGTTAACATCTGGCCATTATTCGGTTCAGCAAACCAGTTACTTGCTGCAATGGTATTAATCTCACTTGCTGTATTCTTAAAGGTTACTGGAAGAAAAGGTTTCATGTTATATGTACCAATGGTATTAATGTTCATCGTTACTATGACTGCTTTAGTTCAGGCTATCTATGGTATCTGCATGAAGTTATTCGTAACAGGTGGCTTCATGATCATGACAGATGGCCTTCAGTTAGTCGTTGCTGTATTATTAGTCGCTCTTGGACTTATGATCACTTTCCATTCAACTGGTAAGTTAGTAAATTCAAAAGCTGAATAATTGACATTATAGTCCCTACTTGTAGGGACTTTTTTTCATGATCTGAAAATGATGAGGAGAGTGTAAATCTCATATAATTATATGTAAT
>Ga0129311_1002550_pt1 | contig 10852 bp, 13 predicted proteins | sample Go1ome_FD_94435 | JGI IMG/M metagenome (GOLD analysis project Ga0129311, IMG submission 94435) | Western lowland gorrila individual fecal microbial communities from Wisconsin, USA - Go1022B metagenome | ecosystem: Host-associated > Mammals > Digestive system > Large intestine > Fecal | place... | reverse complement strand
CCAATATGTCCGCCTTTTTCTTCTGCTTCTAGTTTCTTTGATTTATATTGAGTCATACGTGATAATTCACCCATAGACACCATACAGCCTAAATACCATCCAAGCTGTGCGTGTTCCAAGACATCACTCTGTAAGAATAAAGTGACCTGTTCAGGATCTAATCCAGCCGCAATATATAATGCGATAAGGTCTTTAGTATTCTTTCTTAAATCTTTTGGTTCCTGATAAATAGTCATTGAATGAAGATTTGCGACAAAGATGATCATCTCATATTCATTTTGGAACTGTACAAAAGGCTTAATTGCGCCAATGTAGTTACCTAAAGTAACACGGCCTGTAGGTTTAATACCACTTAACATTCTTTTCATTACTTACGTCCTCCTAAATAAAAAAGACACGCCCAAAGGACGTGCCACCAATGTGTATTTGTGCTGGTAACGACAGCAGACGTTTCTAACTCATGCTAGAAAAGCTCCCAGAACCCAATTCATTTCCTATATATGACTCATTTCCACCACCCATGAGCTCTCTATCCATAGTATAAAAAACTACTTATTTCTGTTCATTGCTTCTTCCATTATAATACAAAATTATGTGAATGCAACCAATAAACATACACAACCTACGAAAATGATGTATAATAAACACAAGAAAGAGGTGAAATCATGATTAGAATCTACACTGCACCAAGTTGTGCATCATGCAGAAAAGTCAAAGCATGGCTGAAAGAACATGATATTCCTTATGTAGAAAAGAATATCTTTTCTACAATACTAAGAGAAGATGAATTACGTGAATTATTAGAACGAAGTGAGAATGGTACAGATGATATTATTTCTAAACGTTCTAAGATCATCAAAGAAAATAAAGTGGACATTGAAGATATGTCTATCAATGAATTGATTCATTTCATTCAAGAAAATCCATCTATCTTAAAACGTCCAATCATGATTGATGAAAGACGTTTCCAGGTAGGTTATAATGCGGAAGAAATTCGTGCATTTATTCCAAGAGAATTGAGAAAATTGGCAGAATGTCAGAAGTTCGACAATTGTCCACAGTTCAGTGCATCTACACTTGTAGAAGATTATCATCGCAGCAATAAAGCAGGCTTATAAGCCTGCTTTTAATGTACTTAGAACTCTCACAATCTTACTTGCACAGTTTCCTTTATATTGTAGATGATATGTCTCACATAATTCTTTGAACTGTTTTAGTCCTGCTTCTTCATCATTGACTTCAAATTCTAATTCATAATCAGTGATTCCATTGTAATGATTTTCATCAAGAGATAACATACCTGAATCAAAAGGTACATCTCTTCTAATGGTAGTGAGAGAATAAGACTGTTTAATAAGACTTAAATCAAAGCCTTTGTCTTTTAATAGACGTGTAATTTCATTATCAGGCATCTCTCCATTTTGAATTGTGATGAAATCCTCTTTAGTAATCTCTAGATTATGTTCCATACGTCCTGTTTTGGCAGGTGTTTTAAGTGTCATCTCATAATAGCCTTCTTTTTCTCTTACACGAAGACTATAGCGTAAAGCACCCAATTCAATACTTGTAAGATAATAATTTGTCTGACTATAAGTATGCCCATTGAAATCATTCATTAACTTGTGGAAAACATCCTCACTAAGCAGCATCTTATATTCTATTTCAAGATTCTTTTCCATAATTATCTCCTTGTTTTCTCAAATTATATACTTGTGTTAACCGTCAATACAAGTCATATTGCTTAAAAAGGTAATAGAAAGTATAATAATAGCGGTGATGAAAAAATGAAAAGATATGCGATTGTGTCAAAAAAAGATGACGTATCCCGTCATGTTGCAGCTTTAATTAAAGAAGAACTTAAAGAACTCATTTATGATGAAGAACATCCAGAAATAGTCATCTCTGTAGGTGGAGATGGAACTATGTTGTATTCTATTCATCGTTATGAGCATGTTTTAAATGATGTCTCTTTTGTAGGAATCCATACAGGAACACTTGGTTTCTTTACAGATTATTTAAAAGATGAATACAAACAGCTTGTTGAAGATATTCTTACAAAAGAACCAGATATCTTTGATCGACATTTACTACGTATTTCTTGTAATGGACAGGTTTTCCATGCATTAAATGAAATGCGTATAGAGAATAGTCATCGTTCACAGGTGATTGATATGTATGTGAATGGTGAACATATGGAAACATTTAGAGGAAATGGTATATGTGTCAGTACCCCTTCAGGTTCTACGGCATTGAATAAGTCATTAGGTGGATCTGTGATTAATCCTAGCCTAAGACTGATGCAGGTAACAGAGATTGCAGGTATTCATCATAATGCTTATCGTTCTTTAGGTAGTTCTCTTATTTTAGGGGAAGATGATGTGGTACGTTTTGAAGCAGATCGTAATGAGAATACTGTATTAGGTATTGATACAGATATATATGAATTAAAGGATCATGATGTGATAGAAGCATGTTTATCTAAGCGTGTGGCACATTTCTGTAATTATCGTCATGTATCTTTTGTGAAGAGATTGAGGAAATCATTTCTATGATTTTACAGTTTGAAATAGATGCACAGCATGTTGATATGCGTTTAGATGAATTCTTCTATTTACATGGTATTTCTAAGAAACTAGTAAAAGATTCTAGAAATCATGGAGAAATATTAGTGAATGGAGAAAAGCAGTATTTATGTTATAAGACAGTGTTAGGAGATAGTGTGGCCATTGTCTTTCCAAAAGAAACAAGCAATGTGATTCCTGTGGATATTCCTTTAAAGGTTGTTTATGAAGATGATTATTTGATGATCATTGATAAACAGCCCAATCTTGCCTGTATTCCAGTTAAGAAGTACTTAACAGAGTCGTTAGGGAATGCTATTATGTATTACTATAAAGTGAATCATATTGAGAGTGCTATTCATCTAGTGAATCGTCTAGACAAAGAAACATCTGGACTCATGATGATTGCGAAAAGCCGTTATGTTCATGATGCTTTTTCTCATGATATTAAGCAGGTGAAACGTGTCTATCATGCGCTTGTCAAAGGCAATCCAGGGCAGGGGACTGTCAATGCGCCTATTGATCATGCAGAAGGTCATGGGACAAAAAGAGAAGTAAGAGAGGGCGGTAAAGAAGCAATCACCCATTACCGTACGATTAAAACGACTGGAGAGTATTCTCTAGTAGAATGTAAGCTAGAAACAGGACGTACGCATCAGATTCGTGTCCATATGGCTTATTTAGGGTGTCCTCTTGTAGGTGATCCACTTTATGGTGAAGGAGAAGGTTTCTATCTAGATAGTGTAGAAATAGCTTTTAGACATCCTATTACACAACAATGTATGACTTTAAAGAAGGTGTTCAACGATGTACGAATTAAAAAAATTAAATCTTAAACAGTCAGAAAAATATATGACTTATAAATGTAATGAATATGGAAAACACTATAAGAAGTTCTCTAGAATTATTCCTATAGTTGTAATTGTCGCATTAGTAGCTGCTTTTCTTGTTCCTACTCAGGCTAAAGTGATCTATGCACTTGCAGTTGCTATTGCAGCTGGACTATTTTTCATGGTTTATAGCTACTATAAACAGATGGTGAGCTTAAAAGAAGTACCTAGTGTACCTTGTGAATATGTGATTACACCAGTGAAGTACAATGAAAGAGTACAGCTTAAGACAACTAAAGGGGAAGATCTCTTATTCGCATTTGTAGAAAAGAGTCGTTCTATTTATAAGAATGAAAAAGAAGCACTTATTATCTATGTACCTGAATCAGGACATATTTATGGTGAACATGTCGCGTTATTAAAAGATATTAAGGGATAGTTATGGAACAATTAGAAGATATGCATGAATTTGAGAACGATGCGAAAAGAAAGGCATATTCAGAAGAAGAATTTATTGAACTTCTAGAAAAAGAAGGACTATAACAAAAAAACGGCATACCTCATGAGAGGTATGTCGTTTTTAGTATTGTTTATGTTTTACATCACGAAGCTTATTCTGATAATCAATATCAATAATAACACCTAGCGCGAACATATAAGATAATAATGAAGATCCTCCATAAGACAACATTGGTAAAGTAATACCAGTAATAGGAAGTAATCCAAGAATCATTCCAATATTCCATGTCTGCTGGAAAATGAGACATCCAATTGTTCCCATGATAAATGTCTTATCACGAATATTATCACTCTTTAAGCCGATATTTAAGATAGCGAAATCAAAGGCTGCAATCGCAATTAAAGTAATAAGTGCAGCTATATAACCAAAGTCAGTCGCAATAACACAGAAGATAAAGTCTGTTTGTCCTTCAGGGAAGACCTTGACTACAGCTCTAAAGCCATGTCCAAACAATCCGGCTGTCCCATAAGATAACTGCGCAAACCATGACTGTAATCCCTGGTTACCTGTTGTTCCTTCAGGATCCAGCCATCCATAGATACGGTCTAATTTATGTCCAGAGATGAGAGAAGTAAAGATACCATTCTGGTAGACAAATAAATAAATGAGTCCCAGTACACCAACAACACCAATGATAATAATAAATAGGAACCAGTTTTTATTCAAACCGCTTGATAATAATACAAAGAAGACGGCTGCCATAAGGATCATCATAACTCCTGAGTCATTCTGTAAATAAATAAGAATAGCAGGTGGTAAAGAAATCTTCATGACTTGAATAATATACTGTATTTCACTGTCTGTTGTCTTAACTAAGACACGATCATTATATTCCTGTGTGATTTTCGCAAGATACATAACCATGATGATCTTCATGAATTCAGAAGGCTGAAAACTGAAGCCAGGGATACTATACCATGAAGTGGCACCATTTACCCAGGTTGCTAGAGGTACTATATGAATATGTAACAGTTTAGTATAGACAAAATGATCGATTGCAAGCCCAATAAGCAATACGATAAAAATCATATAGAGTGTTTTAATATGAGTATATAGGGTATCCTGACCTATTTTATAGACAATATAGCCTAGAATGCCACCTATAGCATAATAAAGCCCCTGCTTCAACCAAAGCGTGTAAGGATTCGCAATGTTGGTCATAATTGGTGCAGCACTTGCAACCGCAAGACAGCTGATTGCACCAAGCAATATAGTTAAGGCAATGAGAGGATATTTCTTGAGTGTTTCTTCAAGCTTTTCCATGCGTGCCCTCCTTTTTTTCTTTTTACTTTTTTCATTCTTATAGTATACTATATTTTAAAGATACTTCAATAAAAAGGAGTGTGGATAAAGTGTCTAAAAATATGATGATTGGTATTGTTGCAGCAATCGTAGTAGTACTCGTAATTGTTGTAATGATGACTCGTAAAAAGAAAACAAGTAAAGAAGAATGTCCGATTGATGCGGATCTATTAATTAAGGCATTAGGTGGTAAAGACAACATTACTGCTTTAGAAGCATCACCTTCTAAATTAAAGGCAACTTTAAAGCAGGATAAGGATCTTGATATTGAAACAATCAAAACACTAGGTGCAAGTGGTATTGTGGCAGGTCATTTGACACTTACTATGATCTTTGGTAAAGCATCAAGTGTGATCTGTGAAACAGTATTAGAAAAAATCAAATAAGAGGTATTAGTTATGAAATTCAAGATGGTACATGAAAACTATAACGTTAAAGATTTAGATGCGTCTCTCAAGTTCTATGAAGAAGCATTAGGCTTAACTGAAAGAAGACGTAAGGTGAGTGATGATGGCAGCTTCATTATTGTATATGTAGGGAATGAAACAACACCATTCGAATTAGAACTTACATGGCTTAAGGATCATCCACAGGCTTATGATATTGGAGAAGAAGAATTCCACTTAGCCTTTAAAGTAGATGATTATGAAGGGGCACATGCTCTTCATGAAAAGATGGGATGTATCTGTTTTGAGAACCCTTCAATGGGCATCTATTTCATCCAGGATCCTGATGGTTACTGGCTTGAAATTATACCTGAAAAATAGTCTGGGAAATGCATGAGGCATTTCCTTTTTTTGTGAAAAAAATAATTAAAAATATTTTTTTAAAAAGACAAAAGAATAAAATGTAAGCGTATTTGTCCTAAATTCAGACATATAATATTTCTGTTTTCGGAAAATAAAACAAATCGTTATGAAAAAATATTATTAGACAGAAAAAAATGTTATGCGTTTACAGAAAACGCATACAAAATCTTAGGCAAATCCATGGACAAACATTTTGAATAATGGTATATTGAAATCGCTGAAAAGGATGCGTAACAAAATTCAGTGGTTTTATATACTTTAAGGAGGAATTGTTACAATGGATACAAATCGTTTTGCTGATGCATGGGCTGGATTCAAAGGCCGTTTATGGAAAGAAGAAGTAAATACTAGAGACTTCATCCAGAACAACTACAAACCATATGATGGTGATGAATCATTCTTAGCTGAACCTACAGAAGCAACTAATAAATTATGGGGCAGATTACAGGAACTTCAGGCAGAAGAAAGAGCTAAAGGCGGAGTTCTTGATATGGAAACTGAAGTAGTTTCTGGTTTAACTGCTTATGGACCTGGTTATATTGATGAAAGCATGAAGGACTTAGAAACTGTTGTTGGTTTACAGACAGATAAGCCTTTAAAGAGAGCATTCATGCCTTATGGTGGTATCCGTATGGCTGAACAGGCTTGCGAAACTTATGGTTATACACCAAATCCTAAATTACATGAAATTTTCACAAAATATCATAAGACTCATAACCAGGGTGTATTTGATGTTTACACTCCTGAAATTATGAAAGCACGTCATAATAAGATCATCACTGGTCTTCCAGATACTTATGGTCGTGGACGTATTGTTGGTGACTACAGAAGAGTTGCTTTATACGGTATCGATGCATTAATCGATTGGAAGAAAGAAGACTTCGCTAACTGTGGTAGCGGATCAATGACTGAAGACATCATCAGAAAGAGAGAAGAAATTGCTGAACAGGTAAGAGCTCTTAATGAAATGAAGAAGATGGCTGAAGCTTATGGTTATGATATTTCTAAACCAGCTACTAATGCTCGTGAAGCATTCCAGTGGTTATACTTTGGTTATTTAGCAGCTATCAAGACTCAGAATGGTGCAGCTATGTCAGTTGGACGTATCTCTACATTCCTTGATATCTATATTGAAAGAGATTTAGCTAACGGTACATTAACTGAAAGCGAAGCTCAGGAATTAGTTGACCATATCGTTATGAAATTCCGTATGGTTAAGTTCGCACGTATCCCATCATACAATGCATTATTCTCTGGTGACCCAGTATGGGCTACTCTTGAAGTTGCAGGTTTAGGTACTGACGGACGTTCAATGGTTACAAAGAGTGACTACCGTTTCTTACATACATTAGAAGATATGGGTCCTTCTCCAGAACCAAACTTAACAGTACTTTATACAGAAGCATTACCAGAAAACTTCAAGAAATATGCTGCTAAGATCTCTATCGATACTTCATCAATTCAGTATGAAAACGATGATGTTATGAGACCTGTATGGGGCGATGACTATTCAATCTGCTGCTGTGTATCAGCTACTCAGACTGGTAAAGAAATGCAGTTCTTCGGTGCAAGAGCTAACTTAGCTAAGTGCTTAACTTACGCTATCAACGGTGGTATCGATGAAAAGACTAAACAGCAGGTAGGTCCTGAATATAGAGGAATTACTTCTGAATATCTTGATTACGATGAAGTTATCCAGAAATATGATGCAATGATGAGCTGGTTAGCAGACTTATATGTAAATACATTAAACTTAATCCAGTACATGCATGATAAATACTACTATGAAGCTGCAGAAATGGCATTAATCGATACTGATGTTCGTAGAACATTCGCTACTGGTATTGCTGGTTTCTCACATGTAGTAGACTCATTAAGTGCAATCAAATATGCTAAGGTTAAGACTATCAGAGATGAAGATGGTATCGTTGTTGATTACGAAGTTGAAGGTGACTTCCCTCGTTATGGTAACGATGATGACAGAGCTGACAACATCGCAGTATGGTTATTACATACATTCTTAGAAAAGATCAAACAGCATCATACATATAGAAATTCTGAACCAACTACTTCAATCTTAACAATCACTTCTAACGTAGTTTATGGTAAGGCTACAGGTTCATTACCTGATGGACGTAAAGCTGGTGAACCATTATCTCCAGGTGCTAACCCAGCATATGGTGCAGAAAAGAGCGGTTTACTTGCTTCATTAAACTCAGTTGCTAAGTTACCTTACGAATGGGCATTAGATGGTATCTCAAATACTCAGACAATCGCTCCAAGTGCTTTAGGTCATGACGAAGCTGAAAGAACTGATAAGTTAGTAACAGTTATGGATGGTTACTTCAGACAGGGTGCTCATCACTTAAACGTTAACGTATTCGGTAAAGAAAAGTTAATCGATGCAATGGAACATCCAGAAAAGCCAGAATATGCAAACTTCACAATCCGTGTATCTGGTTATGCAGTTAAGTTCATCGACTTAAATAGAGAACAGCAGTTAGACGTAATTGCTAGAACTTGTCACGATCATATGTAATAATTAAAACAGTCTCTTATGAGACTGTTTTTTATAGAGGAGGGAATGTAATGAACGCACGTGTACATTCTATAGAATCATTTGGTCTTGTAGATGGACCAGGTGTACGTTTTATCTTATTTCTACATGGATGTCCTTTTAGATGTCAATTCTGTCATAACCCAGATACATGGGCAAGTCAGAAGTTTGAAGAATGGACACCACAGCAGGCATTAGACCGTGCCTTACGTTTTGAACCTTATTGGGGTAAAGATGGAGGAATCACAGTATCTGGTGGTGAACCACTCGTACAGATTGATTTCTTATTAGAATTCTTTAAACTTGCTAAAGCAGCAGGAATCAATACATGTATTGATACAAGTGGTGCATGTTTTACAAGAGAAGAACCTTTCTTCTCTAAATTTGAGGAACTCATGAAATATACTGATTTACTTATGGTTGATATTAAAGAAATCAACGATGAAAGACATCAGGTATTAACAGGTGCTTCTAATAAGCGTGTTCTTGATATGATTCAATACTTGAATGATATCAATAAGCCTATCTGGATCAGACATGTCTTAGTCCCTGAAAGAAGTGACTTTGATGAAGACCTTCATGCTTTAGCTGATTATATTGATACATTAAATAATGTAAAGAAGGTAGAAGTACTTCCTTACCATACTCTTGGTGTATATAAGTGGAAGGAATTAAACCTTGATTATCAATTAGAAGGTATTGATCCACCTACAAATGAACGTGTAGAAAACGCAAATAAGATTCTACATACAGATAAATATAAATAAGTATGATATAATGTCTCCTAGAAGGAGGCATTTTTCATGGATGAATTGCTTTTTGATGAAAACTATATAGTATTCTTACAGAACCAGAGTCTAGATACATTATGCAGCCTTTTTTATGAGGTTCATAATCAATTAATGGATATTATTCATACTCATAAAGGAGAAGAAGACTACAAAATAATTACTGCCAAACGTGCTATGATTGAAGGTACAATCATGTCTAAGGTTATGGAAGAACATGGCTATTCTTTAGATCAATATGCTTACTATAAAAATGATAAGATGGTAGCCTGAAAAAATGTAACAGTATTCAAATGTCCGTTTACATTTGTAATTAAATAAACTAAAATATATTTGATTATTATTGGAGGTAAAGGATAATGAAATTAGGTACTATTGAAGGCGGAGGAACTAAGTTCGTCGTTGGTGTAGGTGATGAAAATGGTAATATCTTTGAAAGAGAATCTTTCCCTACTACAACACCAGAAGAAACAATGAAGAAGACAATTGAATTCTTCAAGGATAAGGGTGTAGAAGCAATCGGTTTTGGCTCATTTGGTCCAATCGACCCAGATAAGACAAGCCCTACTTATGGAAGTGTCACTACTACTCCTAAACCAGGATGGTCTAATCATAATGTCGTAAAGGATTTAGAAGCTGCATTCCCAGGTGTTCCTGTAGGATTTGATACAGATGTAAACAGTGCATGTTTAGGTGAAGTAGAATTTGGTGCTGCTAAAGGATTAAATAGCGCATTATATTTAACTATTGGTACTGGTATTGGTGGAGGTGCCGTTGTAGAAGGTAACCTTGTACATGGTTTATTACATCCAGAAATGGGTCATATGAAACTCATTACTAGACCAGAAGATACATATAAGGGTAAATGCCCATATCATGGTACATGTTTTGAAGGTTTAGCAGCTGGACCAGCTATCGAAGAACGCTGGGGTAAGAGCGCTAAAGAATTACCTGCTGATCATCCAGCATGGGATTTAGAAGCTTATTATATTGCTCAGGCTTTATGTATTTATATTCTTACAATCTCACCTAAGAAGATCATCTTAGGTGGAGGTGTTATGCACCAGAAACAGTTATTCCCAATGATCCATAAATATGTTCAGGAAATGTTGAACGGTTATGTTGCAAAAGAAGAAATTACAACAGATAAGATCAAGGATTATATTGTTTATCCAGGACTTGCTGATAATGCAGGACTTTGTGGTGGATTAGCACTTGCTAAGGCAGCATTAGAGAATAAATAAAAGCAGGCATAGCCTGCTTTTTTTAAAGGAGGATAAGGAACTATATATATTGACTGTTGTGATTAAATGTGTTCAAATCCCCTCAAAGGAGAGTGTTAAAATGAACACATCAAATATTACAAATTATAAACCAAAGGATTTTACTGAACTTTTAGGTGTATCTGTTAAGATATTATAAAGTTACGATAGAGAAGAAACTTTAAAGGCAAACCGAACCCAAACTAATAGACATTATTATACT
>Ga0129311_1002549_pt1 | contig 10852 bp, 5 predicted proteins | sample Go1ome_FD_94435 | JGI IMG/M metagenome (GOLD analysis project Ga0129311, IMG submission 94435) | Western lowland gorrila individual fecal microbial communities from Wisconsin, USA - Go1022B metagenome | ecosystem: Host-associated > Mammals > Digestive system > Large intestine > Fecal | place... | reverse complement strand
GAGGCATAGCACACGGCAAAATCGTCATCCGCAATTTGTGCGCCGCACCCGCCGGAAGCCGAAAACAGCTGCACATAGTGGGTGTTGCTTTGGATCATGCCGCAGCGAATGCAGGCTTCATAGGCGGCAATAAACAAAACGCTTTGGGTAATGGGCAGATCGCCCAGCCAAAACCGCAGCCACGGCGCGCCGGTGTAATACACCGCCGTGTAGGCCAGCATCATGCCCCAGGGCACCAGCGGCAGCCAGAAATATTGTTTGGTGTAGGGCAGGCGGCTTTTGGCCGCCATCAGCACCACCGCGCCCAGCCCGCACACGGCCTCCCACCCGATCACGCCGAAGTAAAGCGGGCGATAGGTGTAGGCTTTATCCGAAAATTCCCGCAGGGTTTGCCCGGGCGGAAACCCGAACACCAGCTGGTGAAAATCGTTGGTGAGCACCAGCACCAGCAGCACGGTGGTAACCGCACACAGCGCCCAGTCGGCCCCATCGGGTGCGGTGTGGCCGGGCCTGCCCAGCGAAAGCGCGGTAAGCAGGCCCATCAGCGGGATAAACAGCATGGGCAGATAGTATAAATACCAGCAGATGCGCGCGGCCACGGGGGGCACCGGAAATTCGTATTTGATGGTGCGCACCAAGATCCAAACCAGCATCAGCCCCCCTGCCGAGGCCAGATAGCCCCGGGCGGGCCTTTGGGGAATGCTGCGCCGCACCCGCACCGTCCACCCCGTGAACAGCCCAAAATAAATCAGTGCGCGCACAAAGCCGCCCAGCTGCCCGCCAATGTTATAGCGGGCCAGCATGCGGCACCCATAGCCCGCCGCCATGGCCGCCGCCAGCAGCGCGGGTTTTAAAATTTTGGCATGGTTTTTCACGGTGCGCCCCCCTGCATTTCGGCTGCGACGGCAGCGATTGTTTTTTTCGGCCCGGCCTGTACGGCCAAGCGCCGCGCCGGTGGTTTTGTTATTCTTTAGAGTAGCATAAAACCATTGTTTGCGCAACTTGCCGGAGAGTGCGTGAAAATTCTATCGCTCTTTTAAAATTTCATCGTAGGGGCGAGCATTGCTCGCCCGCTAAAGCCTTGCGGTATCACCAGGCCCCCGGGTGGAGCAGAGCCCCACCCCTACCATAAACCGCAAGAAAATGCGTTTAAATTTTATCGCTATTTCGCAATTCCGCCGTAGGGCGGGGCTTGGCTCCGCCCGCCTTTGCCGCACCTGCTGACCCCAAAATATATCCCCGCACCGGTGGCGGGCCTGCGGTGCAGGCCCCTACAAGCAAAAGGCATGTCTTATGCAAAAATTCTATCGTTCTTTTAAAATTTCATCGTAGGGGCGATCATTGCTCGCTCGCCAAAGCCTTGCGGTATCACAAGCCCCCCGGGTGGAGCAGAGCCCCACCCCTACCATAAACCGCAAGAAAATGCGTTTAAATTTTATCGCCATTTCGCAATTCCGCCGTAGGGGCGGGGCTTTGCTCCGCCCGCCTTTGCCGTACCCGCTGACCCCAAAATATCCCCCCCGCACCGTTGCGGGCCTGCGATGCAGGCCCCTACAAACCAAAGGCAAGGTTTATGCAAAAAATTCTACCGCTCTTTCAAAATTTCATCGTAGGGGCGAGCATTGCTCGCCCGCCAAAGCCTTGCGGTATCACAAGGCCCCCGGGTGGAGCAGAGCCCCACCCCTACCATAAACCGCAAGAGAGTGCGTAAAATTTTTATCGCTATTTCGCAATTCTGCCATAGGGGCGAGCATTGCTCGCCCGCCTTTGCCGCACCCGCTGGCCCCAAAAAACACCCCCGCGCCCCGTGGCAAAGCCCTGCCCCCGCACCCAAAACGCCCATTTCGCCCCAAAAACGAAAAATTCCCAAAAAATCTCCCCCATGCGGCGAACAAACTGACACTTGTGTCAGTGACATTTCACCCCCGGGCTTTTATAATAAACTTGAGTAAGCACTGTTTGCCCCGGGTGCAAAACGGGGCGGCAGCGTGGTTTTAACCCCACCATAACACTTTTTGCACAACGGAGGATATGCCCATGAAGAAACGACTACTTAGCTTTTTGCTATGCCTTGCCATTTTGGCAGGGCAGATTCCCGCGGCGGCCTTTGCTGCCGAGGATACGCCGCTAACCGAACCGGCAGCGGCGGAAACCATTTTGGACGAACAGAATGCCGAGGAAACCCCGGCCCCTGCGGCTGAGGAGGAGCCCGAAGCCCCTGAGGCACCCGCAGCCCAGCAGCCTGCCCCTACCGGCGAGGCCGCCCCGGAGCAGACCCCTGACCAGCAGCCCACCCAGCAGCCCGAAACCGAGGGCAGCAAGGGTGCCGAGGCTGCCCCCACCCCGGAGGAACAACCCGTACCCCCCCCCCGAAAATAATGTAGAGGACAAGGGCGAGGCGCAGCCTGAGCAGCAGCCTGCCGAAGGCGCTGGCCCTGCCGATGCAAACAGCGAGGAAACCGAAGAACAACCGGGCGACTCCGTGGTGACATATACCATTACTTTTACTGACGAACTTGGCACTGCCAGCGATGAAACCGGCAGCGAGATCACCCAGGCAGCCGAGGGCACGCTGGTGACCATTACCGCCAAGGACCGCGCAGAAGAAGGCTTACTCTTTACGGCCTGGCAGGCCCCCGAGGGCTTGGAACTGGCCGATGACACCGAAGAAATTACCACCTTTACTATGCCGGACAGCAATGTGGAGCTGGCCGCAGAATATGCCCCCCTGCCGGAGGATGCCGAGGCACTGGCAGAGGAAGAAGAAATTATGCTTGCCGATGCCAGCGGCGTAAGCGGCGATGGCACCGAGAGTAACCCCTATATCGTTACGACCTTTGACGAGTTTAAAGAAGCGATGCAGCAGGGCACAGAAACCTACATCAAGTTGGGCAAGGACATCAACACGAACGATGAAGAAAAACACAAATATGGTCTTACCACCTATGATCAAATTCTGGTCGGAAACACCATCACATTGGATTTGAACGGCAAAAAGCTGACGCTCAATTCCAGACAAAACAAGGTGAGCAGTTATATAAACGTCACATTAGGAAACTTGACCGTTCAGGACAGCGTGGGCGGCGGTGAAATTTTCCTGAATGACGAATATGAAGGCGGAAGCACACTGATATTGTTGCTGGATACAGCAACATTTACGCTCAAGAGCGGGACGATTCGCGCCACCACCAAACCCGAAACAAGCGGTATTGATCTGATTCAGAGCTACGGAACGGTCAACATTGAGGGCGGCACGCTTACCTGCACGCAAACGAATGGAGAGATTGGCAGATTGCATAGTGATCCGAATCATTGGACTTCCTGCTATGCATTGAACTGCTTCGTAAGAGACAATGTGCAAACCACGATCACCGGCGGAGAGTTCACCGGTTTTGTGAGAATTCCCGTAAAGAACAATGGGAAGCAGAATAAGATCACCAACGTCACATTCGACGGTAGTGTTGTTCTTGATCTGGCTGACGAAAAGAACATGACATGGTCTAAGCCCAGTCTTACGGTAGAAAACGCCGAAGTCAAGGGGACATTGTTCATCAACGGCGTGTGCTATCACGAGAAAAGCACAGACATTGCGATCGTCATTGGCGACGGCTGGTACGCCACCCTTGATGTAAATGATACTAATGTTTGGGTGTACGATTATGACTTGTTCAAGCAGACCTATGAGGCGGGCGGCAATGATGTTTCAAAAGCAACATTCAAGCATGGATATGCGCCCTACCAACTCAAAGGCGGCACTTATCGCTTTATGAATTTTGGCAGTAAAGCCGAACATGACATAGGATACAGATATACACAGGAAGCGTTCCGTCATATTCTGGGAAACGGTGCCATCAAGGTGGGTAATTATGACGATGATGGCTATAAGATTTATACCTACAGCAACATTGGAGAATCCTTTAAATATGGCGACTACATGGCTGTCATGAACTCCTCCTGGAAACGCATTCCCTTCATCCCCAACGCATGGGGCATGAAGTCCGTCACGCTGGACGGCAAAGAGATCAACTACGCCAAGGACTGGAAGGGCGCAGTTGAGGAGATGGACAACAACACGGCGCATACCATCAAGTTCCAGTGGAATCCTCTGGCGAGTGAATTGGTAAATGCGGGCTATAGCTATCGCGCAGAGTGCGACCGCTATATCTCCGGCTCTACCACACCCACCACTGATCCCATCAGCGCCACCGCCACCGAATATAGCTTCACCATTCCCGCGGGTGCAGACCCCAAGGTCTATTCCTTTGATTTGCACCTGAATCTGAATAAGAACGGCCGTTCCGTCGGCATTTTCGGCAACGAGCATATCGTCAAGCTGGTGGTGAATGGCGCACCGGTGGTTGAGCCTGACCCCACCATTGAGGGCAAGGTGTACTACACCAGCGGCATTGTTTTTGGCCACTCCATTTCCACCGCTGCCAGCGTGACCCCCGAAAGCGCCACCAAGGCGTATCAGTGGCAGCGCAGCACGGACGGCGGCAGCACATGGGCGGATATTGACGGCGCGACCACTGGCAGCTACACTCCCGTGGCAGCTGACATGGGCGAGAATGTCCGCATCCGCGTGAAGATCACGGCAGAGGGCTATCTCGGCGAGATCGTCGGCGCGCCGGTGAAGATCAGCAAGGCTGCCAATAACAATTATCCCGAGGTTATTAAGCTGGAGGCCGTGAAGAATGGCGCAGGCGCTTACACCGGCTTCAAAATCACGAACTTCGACTCCGACTGCGAGTATGTTTACAGCACGACTGATAAGCCGAATTGGAGCGCAAATCAGATCACTTCCGCAACCGTAACCGGCCTGACGAGCAATACCACCTATTATGTTTTCGCCCGTTTCAAGGAGACCAACACTCATACGGCAGGCTCTATTGTGAGCAAAAACAGCATCAAGCTGTATAAGGATGTTCCTTTGCAGCACGTGCTGCTGGAAGGCTACGACAGCGGCAACACGATCTATATTAAGAAGGGCGAGAGCGTTACGCTGAAGGTCAGCGCAGACCCCAGCAACGCCAATTCTTGGAATAAGATCACCTTCAAGGATGATAATGGCGGGACAGCAAGCAACATCACGATCGAAAATGCTGAAATTGCCGCAAGCACCGGGACGGCCACACCGTTCCCCAATGACCATACCATCACGATCACCGGCGTTTCTACAGGCAGCGCAAATCTGAGAGCCAGCTACCCCAGTGCCACATCAAGCGCCTACGGCACATGGCATGTGGTTGTATACGATGATTCCACTGTGGCCGATGCTTTGCGGCTTGAGAATGTTTACGCATACGAGGATATTACCCTGAGCGTAAATAACGAGGCAGAGCTTCCCACCAATCTTCCGAAGCTGCTGCCCGAGAACAGCGGCTATCATCTGGAATGGCGCATTGTCAAGGTTGGAGCCTACGGTGCTTCGTATAAGACGAGCGATAATAACATTACGCTGGAGAACGGCAAGATCAAGCCGAAAGCGGCTCATGCTGCATCGGAGAAAACCAGACTGGATCTGGTTGCCGTCAAGGATGGCAGCGACACATACAAAACGCTTCCTAAGACTTCCCTCTTCTATGTCACTGTGACCGCAGAACCCGAGATTCAGCTGACTAAACTTGAACTTTTCCCCAAGCAGGTAAGCATGGATATCGGCAAGACCCGCCAGCTTTCTGCTGTGAAAACTCCTGCCAACGCAGTGGGCGACTTGACTTGGAATAGCGACAAGCCTGAAATTACAACCGTAAGCAACACCGGCGTGGTGACTACCCTTGCAGCGGGCACGGCAACGATCACTGTCAGATGCGGCGACAAATCCGCAAGCTGCACCGTAATGGTTGCCCATACCCATGACTACGACGGTCAGCCGTACCTGTATTTGGACCCCGGCAGTCACTATCAGGAGTGCAAGGCAAACGATGGCGCTTACAAAACTAAAGCGCATGACTTCTCTGCTTGGAAAGACAACAGCGATGGCACCCACAGCCGCACTTGCTCCAAGTGCCATAAGGCCGGTGAAACCACAAACTACACCGAAACCGCCAGCCACAACTGGCAGTGGGTGGTAGACACTGTGGCAACCCCCAATGCAGCAGGCAAAAAGCATGAGGAATGCACCGATTGCCATGCAAAGCGCAAAGAGAACACCGAGATTCCCATGATGGCCAGCATCAAGGTGGAAAAGCTGACCGTTGCCAAGCCCGCCAAGGACGCTAAGGCAGCAGCAGCCACCACCACCGACAGTGCCTACACCGTGGTGAACACCGAGTGGAAAGCAGCGGACGGTTCCACCCTTGCCGTTGGCGAAAAGTTTAAGCCCGGCACGGTTTACACCGTGAAGATCACGCTGAAAGCCAAGGAAAATAATGTGTTCACGGCAGATTCCACCTACAATAAGATCGAAGGCAAGGCTGCCACGCTTGTGACTGCCGTTACCGGCCATACGGATTCTGTGATCCTGACCTATACCTTCGATGCCACCGAGGGCGTTGCTTATAACATCACCGAGGGTGCAGACGGCATTTGGGTAAAGGGCAGCACCGATACCCTCCGCTTTAAGGCAGACGGCGATTTTGCTAAGTTTAAGAGTGTTCAGATCGACGGCACCGAGCTGGCACCGGAAAATTACACCAAGGCCGCAGGCTCTACCGTGATTACGCTGAAAAACGAGTATCTGAGCACCCTTGCTGTTGGCGCACACACCATTGCCATCATTTATACTGACGGCGATTGCAGCACCAGCTTTACGGTGCATCAGCACACCTACGGCGCATGGAGCAGCGATGATACCCACCACTGGCACGAATGCACCGATGCTTCCTGCCCGGGTAAAGACGCCAGCGTGATCGACAAGGCCGAGCATACCTTTGTGTGGAAGATCGATGTGCCTGCATCGCAGGCAAGCACCGGCACCAAGCACGAGGAATGCACGGTTTGCGGCAAAAAGCGCAATGAAAACACTGTGATTGATAAGCTGCCCGGCAGCAGCAGCGGCAGCCACCACAGCAGCAATAACAGCAACAACAATAACACAAGCACCGAGGCTGCCGCCCCCGAGGCCGCAGCCCCCGCCCCCGCAGCCAGCGCACCTGTTACCACCACCACCTCGGCCCGCACGGGCGACAGCAGCAACCTGATTGGTTGGCTGGCCGTGCTGCTGATCAGCGGCGGCGCAGCAGGCGCATGGTACACGGTGGCAAAGAAAAAGAAAGAACAGTAATGCCCAAGGCGGCAAAGCCATTCTTTCCGCGCAGAAATGCGTGAAACCATTTATTTAGTAACCCCACCATAACCCATTATGCACCCCGGCCGGGCCGCCCGCAAAAAGGCAGCCCGGCCGGGGTGTTTTTTATAATTTTTTGCGATATTTTGTGGTTCCATCGTAGGGGCGGGGCTTGGCTCCGCCCGCCTTTGCCGTGCCCGCTGGCCGTAAAAATATTCCCGCACCGTTGGCGGGCCTGCAATGCAGGCCCCTACAAGCAAAAGGCAAGGCTTATGCAAAAATTCTATCGCTCTTTCAAAATTTCATCGTAGGGGCGAGCATTGTTTGCCCGCTAAAGCCCTGTGCTGCCACAAGGCCCCCCGGGTGGAGCAGAGCCCCACCCCTACAATATGCCGCGAGAGAGTGCGTTTGAATTTCAGCGCATGGGCGCACAAAAACCCCGGCGCTGCTTTTCGGCTGGCAAACAGCCGGGGCAGCGCCGGGGTTCTTTTTATAATTTTGCTTTACACTTCTTTTTTCAGGCCGTCCAGCATGCCAAATTCACGCTGGAACATCATGGCGATCAAATCGTGCGTAAGATCGGTAAAGGGGTGGGGTGCGCAGGTGAAGCAATGGCCCACGCGGCCCGCCACATACAGCTCGGTGGGCACGGCGTTGCGCATCAGGCGCTGGGCATACTGCACAGCGCTGTCACGCAGGGTGTCGTATTCGGCGGCGATCACAAAATGTGCGCCCAATCCTCCCAGATCGGGGGCCAGTGCGGGGAAGGCATAATACGAAGGCTGGGTGCCATTGTAGCCGCCCAGATAGGCAGCCTCGGCGCCAAGGGCCTTGTTGTCGGGGCCCATGCGAATATCGATCAGCTGCTGATACGACATGGTTTCCTGAATGGCGGGGGTGTAGGTGGCGCAGTTCAGCACGGTCAGGGCGGGGGTCTGCTCGTTATGGTCACGCAGATACAGCGCCAGGCCCTCGCTCAGGTTGCCGCCCGAGCTGGAGCCGTGAATGCCGATTTTGGCGGCATTGCAGCCCAGAGCCGCAGCGTTTTCGATCATCCACAAATAGGCTGCGCGGCAGTCCATAAGGGGTGCGGGGAAATGCACGCCGCCCACGCTGAGGCGGTATTCCACGCCCACCACCACAGCGCCCACGCGGCTGGCAAGGGCAATGCAGCGGGCGTTATCGATATCCAGATTGCCGCCCACAAAAGCGCCGCCGTGAATATCCAGAATCATGGGTGCGCCCTGGGGCAAACCGGCGGGGGTGTAAATGCGGATGTTCATATCCTGCCCGTCACCGCCGGGGATCACCTTGTTTTCCATTTTCATATCGGCGGGCAGCTGGTAGCTCATCAGGGCCTGGCCCTGTGCCTGGCGGCGCTTGGTGAGCTGTTCGCTTTCGCCCACCTGCTGGCTGAGCAGGTGATTTTCATAGCCGGGAAAAACATTCAGTTTCATGTTTCGTCCTCCTCTTTTTTTAATTTTTTGGAAAGCTCGCGCAGCTCGGCGTAGTTGCCCTGATAGGATGCCGCGTTCAAATCGTCCAGCGCCTGCTCGTTTACCGGTGCGCCGGGCTGCTGCTCGGGCTGCTCCAGATAGGACTGCACAAACACGCTTTGGCCCATTTTGTCCTGCGCCATCTTGCGGTTTTTCCAATAGCGTTCGTAGTTTTCGGGGGTGTCCTCCACGGCGGGGTTCAGCTTGAGTTCTTCCAGCTCCTGCCGGGTGGGCTCGGTTTTTTGCGGCTTGGGGGCTTCGGGGTCATCCTCCACCTGCAGGCCGTGCTTTTGCAGCTGCGCCACAAATTCCTCGTGGGAAAGCGTATCCCCCATCGAGGCCAGCGTTTCCAGCGGAATGTCGGGCTTTTCTTCCAGCGTATCCGTTAAAAAAGTGGTGTCGCCAAGGCGCTGCTGCATTTCGTGTTTTACTGCCTCGAATGAATCGTTGGTTTTCTTCATACACAGGCCCTCTTTTGGATCACAGAGTCAAAACGCCGGTCACCAGTGCGGTGATTACCACCACCAGATTGGTGACAAACATGATCACGCCGCCCTTGGTGCAATAGTGGTCCACATCGATCTCGCACAGCGTGCAGCCCACATAGGTAGCCGAGTTCATGGGAGTAACCGAGGTTGCCAGGGCCAGATTGCACACAAACGGGGCAATGATGGCCATGGGGCCGTAGCCGAAGGATGCGCCCACCGAAATGAACAGGGGGTACATGGTGTTGTAAACGGGATACGGAATAAAGTGAATGATGGGCACAGCCAGCAGCAGGAAAATGATGAACATATACTTCATCAGAGAATCCGGCAGGATGCTGGTCATGGCGGCAGCCAGGGCGTTTACCATAGACTGCTTGCTGCCGTCGGCAGGGGCGGCGTTGAAGGCGGCCAGATAGAAGCAGATGGCCAGCAGCATTACCAGCACATTAAAGAAGGTTGCACCGGCTTTGTTCCAGATCGCGCCGAAATCCTTGGAGTAGTTGACCATGGCCGTTACAATGGAAGCGGCAATGAACACCATGTAAGAGGGCAGCTTAAAGTAAGCCAGCGCCGCCACCACCATGGCAAACACGATCAGGTTGAACCACAGCAGCTTGGGGCGGGCGTTGGGGTTGGCCTCTTTTTCGGCGGCAGCTTCGTCGGTTGCCTGCACATGGGCGGGCAGGCCCAGCGTGCCGTTTTTCTTTTTGTGAACAAAAGCAAAGTAAGCCCACTGCAGAATGATGGCAGGGATAAAGCACAGGCCCCAGGGCACCGAAGCCGAGGCAAGCTCTTCGGGGCTTACATTGGCCATCATGGCCGAGTTGACAAGGCCGATGCCCCACGGCAGCCAGCACATGGCGGCAATGGCGGTCTGGCACAGAATAAAGGCGGATTCACGATCCATATTGTATTTTTTATAGATCGTCATCATCACGGGGAACACGATCAGATAGGTGGTGGACATATTGGCCGTCAGGTAAGCCACGCAGCTGATCACGGTGGTCATGATCATCACCACCACCACGTTCATCTTGTCGCCCAGCAGGCGGATCATTTTGTTGATGATGATATCAAACAGGCCGGTTTCAGTGAGCATGGTGAAGTAGATCAGGCCGAACAGCAGCATATAGCCGGACGACGACATGACCGTGTTGAACTGGTTCAGAATAAAAGTGCTGGTTTCGGAAATGCTGTAGCCCAGCATGAGCATACTCACGGTGGGCACCACGAACATGATAAAGTTCAGCGGAATCTTATTCCACAGAATGCAGCCGATCACAACGATCAGCATAAAAAGGGCAACGAATGTAGGGCTCATACTTTTTCTCTCCTTGTAAAGCAGCCTTTTGGGCAAAGCTGTTCGCTATTTTCCGCCAGCCGGCTGCGCTTGCCGCACTGCGCCGGAAAATCGATGTGTTTTGCCAAACTGCTGCCTAAAGGCAATACCGAATAATTCTAAGTGTCGATACGGTGAGCGAGGTGCGGCAGATGCTAAGCCAAAAGCGCAGATAATACTTTGTGCTGCAAAGGTGAGCGCCGCCAGTGGCGGATACAGCGAACCGAAGCAGGGGCAGCGGTCGCAGAGTGCGAGGGGCTTTTGCTCCCGAAGCACGATGCGGGTACCGCAACCCGACATT
>Ga0129311_1002548_pt1 | contig 10854 bp, 8 predicted proteins | sample Go1ome_FD_94435 | JGI IMG/M metagenome (GOLD analysis project Ga0129311, IMG submission 94435) | Western lowland gorrila individual fecal microbial communities from Wisconsin, USA - Go1022B metagenome | ecosystem: Host-associated > Mammals > Digestive system > Large intestine > Fecal | place... | reverse complement strand
CTTATCCATATTCTCAAACCAGTTTCCCATACTTCTCTCACCCAACTCTCTCATACAATCCTGTGCATCCTCTGTAGGCATGTTCATCTTCATCATCAGATTCCATATTGTTCCCAAGAAAACTCCTGCTCTTAAATTTTTAATGAGTATTAAAAGCACGAATTTTCATAGATTATTAGAATTATCAATCAAAACGACAGCCTTGCCAAAAGCAAGGACAAAATGATGAAAATATGCTTTGATAGCAGGCTAACATAATTATACTTATAAGTCAATAATATTTTTTCCATCATCGCTCCCGTAAATTGCAAAACAGACTTGCTCCAAGTACAATAGACTTATATCCCTGCTCCCTGGCAATCAGAAACATAATTCTAATTCGATCCCTAAAATATGAGAATTGTTATATCTATACATCTCCTCTTTAACCATAAATACGCTTACACCATTTTCAATTCAACCTAATTGAGCAAAATGAACGAACTGTATTTAGTACATAGCTGATTCCACATATATTTCTCTATATTTTCTGCCAAATTTTTTTATTTCCTTAATGGGATTTAAAAGCTTTACAATAACATTTCCATTTCTATACTGTACATAAACCTTTGCTGCTCCGTCCGCCGTTTTAAAATCATCCGCAAGCTCACTGAAGTCCACAAGCTGCAAGCTTTCTGCCAAGGAACACTGTAATTCATCCTCTGGCTTCCCCCACGCAGTAAGCTCCACACCATCACAAAGTGCTTTATAGCTTTCCGCAGCCTCCTGCTCCTGTTTTGTCTCATATTCATGCAGAACCGAAATCACACTCTTGCAAATTATATCAGTCTGCACCATATCCCTGTCAATCTGCATTTCAAATGTATATTTTGTGAAAGATACTGCAAAATTGCTGGCAACTCCACAGACTATTGCATAAACTATTGCAAATACAATTATATTTTCGAGATTCCATCGTTCTTTTCTTTCCCTATCACATTCCACATCATCACGATATTTATCCACATTTCCCTGTTTTTTCATAATCATCGCAAAAACAAACCAGACAATATTTAAAATTCCACATGTGTTAAACATAAATAGACTTATATCTTTTATAAAATTCCATTTAATCAGATAAATCAGGTCAATTGCCATGAATATAAAAAAGAAAATGAGATATAGCCACATACCAATCCTGCTGTGCCACGCAAAAAGTGACCTTCCTGCACCCTGACCTCTTACAAGCGTGCTTAAATTATTTCTGTATTTATTTTTATTATCCGGAATTTCGTAACCATATGCCTTTAGGCGAATAAAATACATCCTTGCAAATAAACAGACTCCCCAGCACGGAATACCAACAAGTGCACCCATATAAACTGCCATGATATATAATACCTCTGTGTCTGGTATTTTAAGGACTGCCATAACTAAACCCATAAACAAAATTATAGAAAATATAATAGCACAATGTTTTGCTATTTTTGCTGTTATGTTGTCATATTTTATCTTCATGCTATACCTCTTCTTTCTCAAATAAATAGCATCAATATTTTATATTCGTACAAACAGTAAAAAATAAAATCCTTATAATAAAAAAACCTTGATTCAACTTATGAAGAATCAAGGAAAATCAAGAGGCGCCAACCAGATTTGAACTGGTGATAGCGGTGTTGCAGACCGATGCCTTACCACTTGGCTATGGCGCCATAAGCTCCCCGAGTAGGGCTCGAACCTACAACAACTCGGTTAACAGCCGAGTGCTCTACCATTGAGCTATCGAGGAATATTTAATTATATGCTTTTAATCAGCAAAATAGATTATAAAAAAAATCCTAAAATAAGTCAAGCATTAATTATATAATCTATAACGGAGATGGAGGGATTTGAACCCTCGCGCCGCGCAAACGACCTACACCCTTAGCAGGGGCGCCTCTTCAGCCACTTGAGTACATCTCCTAGTGCCTAAATCCTACCAATGATTTGGTTGTATTTAGTTTGTGTTGTAACACGCTTGAATATAATAGCAAATTATACCAAGATTGTCAACCGTATTTTAATATTTATTAAAATCTACTTTTCAAGATAATCATTTATCGCTGTCTCATACAAGTTATTACCCTCACTGTCTATTACAACTATACAAGGAAAATCTTCAACATACATTTCACGAATAGCCTCAGTTCCAAGGTCATCATAGGCAATTACCTCTGATTTCTTGATACATTTGGAAAGAAGTGCTCCAGCCCCACCAACTGCTGCAAAATAGACAGCCTTATTCTCTATAATTGCATCAATTACTTCCTTGCTTCTCTTACCTTTACCTATCATACCCTTTAATCCCTTAGATAAAAGAAGTGGAGTGTATTTGTCCATACGACTGCTGGTTGTAGGTCCAGCCGAACCTATTACCTGACCTTCCTTTGCAGGTGTAGGTCCGAGATAATAAATTGTATTTCCAGTTATATCTAACGGCAGAATTTTATCCTCGTACAGCTTTGTTCCGGTATAATCCACTTCCGGATGCTTATCCTTCTTTGCACAGATTGCATCATACATTCTCTTATGTGCGGCATCTCTGGCACTGTAAATTGTTCCTGTAAGATAAACATAATCTCCTGAATGAAGATTCTTTAATTCTTCTTCACTAAATGGTACTGTGATATGTCGTTCCATTTTCTATTCCTCCGTTATTTTTATATACTTATATTTGTTGTACTTACTTTGTCAGCATATATCCTTTTATGAACATCCTTTTTATAATGGTTTGATTTTCATCTATCTCAAAACTGACATATGTTACAATCAGTTTTTCCGTATCACTGACCTCTATTTCATAGATTTTATCTTTTTCATTTATAATCTGATTTTCATTTTTATCTTTCAAATTTTTATAATATGAAATGCAGGAGGTAAAATCTACACCCTCATATACGTTATCTCCAGCTGTAATTGTTTTGTTCTCATATTCTCCGATGGAAGATTTTTCATCCCAATTTTTACTTATCTCATATATTTTTCTATATCCATCAACAGATATTCCATCCTCTTCAATCAAATCTGTATTAAAATATACCGATATCCATTGATTATCACTATTTCGGTCATACAGCATATTATGTAATTCATCCTGCTCCGCTTTGGTAAGATGATTATTTATATATCGTCTGCCATATGCATTGCCGCGCAGATAATCATATGCCTTTGCCGCCTCTTCCATATCTGATGTCTGGTTATTTATCAACCGGCTTTTCTGTGACTGATACGACAGATATTGTGCATTTCCAAATGGAAGCAGAAGTCCTACAAACAAAAATCCTAATAAAACTATAATCAGATTTTCATAATGCCAGTTTATTTGTGTATCTGTCTGATTTTTATATTCACTTTTTTACCTGCACGACTGATATACAGTGCATATATTTTTTCCCACAAAATATATATAATCTGCAGCAATATAAACATCCATGCCGTATAACGCTGCTCCGTCAGTCCATAAGCTCTGACACGCACATACATCGAATAGATTTCAAGCAGAATAAATGGTGCATAGATATATTTTGTAACATAAATAAGCTTCGCATAGCTTGAAGTTTTATCTTCCACAAATCCGGATGCCATCATCCAAATTGGCATACCAATGACAAAAAGACTTGCACAGATGCCAAAAATCTCATTGTTCGGAATCTCCTGCGTCACAAAGATTTTTATCACATAGAGATAAATAATAATCATTGCAATCCACACACATGGAAGCAGCACATAGGATACGAATTTCTTCGTAAATGCTGCATTATCTTCACTCGTGTCAGAAACAGCAAGCAGACAGGTTGGAAAATATGCAAGTGCACTCAACAATATTTGGATATTGGTTTCCACTTCAAAAATATCTATTTCAAAAAGCAATGCTTCTATGATTCCAAGAATCAAAAAAACAGCAATATTCAATACCAGATAGACACCAACTGCCCTAAGCAATGAGAATATAATCCGCCCGATACAATGCTGCAGATCTAATTGCTGCTGTCTGAGCAATACATAGATTGCTAAAAGCACTGCACACACAATATAAAAATATAAAATATTATAAAATATCAGTTCTAGAATATCTGTTTTCTGTGCTTTGACTACCTCTGACAAAATCTTAAATAATATTGCAATCACAAATGTCACGCCATAACCTGTCAGCCATTTTTTCTTATTTTTCTGCGTATCTTCTGACGTTTTCTTCCACAGACTCTCAATCAGAAAATTTCCGGCAAGCCAAATAAGACAGACAGAAACGATTAAATCTGTGTCGAATTCTTTCTGCATATTTGCTATGATATTCATAACTGCTATAATCAGTGCACAGAAAATACTTGCAGCATAACGTATATATATATGCTTGATTTTTGACATGTTCTGATTAATATAATCTGAAATTCTCCCCAATTATATATTCCTCTCTATGAGTATTTTCTACATCATATATTATTTGATTTTATATCATTATTTTGTTACAGAACTACTGTCTTATGTCTATTTACATGGCAACACATATTAACTGCTAATGGCATACCTGCTATATGTGTGGCGTATGTCTCTATATTTACAGCAAGAGCTGTGGTTTTACCGCCTAAGCCTCCGGGACCTATACCTGTCTTGTTAATCATATCAAGAAGTTCATCCTCTATTCTTGCTATATGCTCATATTGTGAATGTGAACCAGCCTCTCTTGTTAATGCCTTTTTAGCCATCTTTGCAGCAAGCTCAAAATCTCCTCCAAGTCCAACTCCAACTACAACTGGAGGACACGCATTAGGACCTGCATCCTTTACTGCCTGTAATACTGAAGCCTTAACTCCCTCTTCACCATCCGCAGGCTTTAACATAAAAATGCGGCTCATATTTTCACTTCCAAATCCCTTAGGTGCTATGGTTATTTCAAGCTTATCACCGGAAACTATATCGTAATGTATAATTGCAGGAGTGTTATCCTTAGTATTTTCTCTTAATAAAGGATCCTTTACTACAGATTTTCTAAGATATCCCTCTGTATATCCCTGTCTTACACCCTCATTTATGGCATCTGTAATATTCATTCCCTCGATATGTACATCCTGACCTATATTAACAAAAAATACAGCCATACCTGTATCCTGACATATAGGTGTCTTATCTTCACCTGCAATCTCAAGATTTTCAATCAACTGATTCATTATCTGCTTACCTAATTCTCCATCCTCTTCCTCGCAAGCCTGTCTCATCTTCCTGTCCATATCGTCAGCAAGATAAAGATTAGCAGAAATACACATATCCTTTACAGCAGATATAATATCATCCGTATTAATAACTCTCATATCTTCAACTCCTATAATTATTAATTATATATAAGTAATTGCAAAATGTATGGCAAAGGCACTATTAAAAAATAGTGCCTTTAAAAACTCAATCATCTAAGAAATCGTCATCATCGCCTTTTACTATACCACGCTTCTTGTTAATATAACATCTTATGCTAAATACTATATAGGTTATAAACAATATGACAAATACAACTGCTATCCAATATATAGCTATATATAATACATTAGATACATTATCTATTTTGCTTAATCCTTCAAGACCTTCTTTTAGATTCTCACCTGTCATAGTTTTCCTCCTACTTATTTGTCATTATCAGCTTCAACCATTTCCTGTTCCATAGCTATAAGTGACTCTGACTCATCGGCTGATTTCTGTCTTACCTTTGCTATACTTGCAACTGTAATGTCATTCTCAAGATCCATATTGATTAGCTTAACACCAGTTGTAATTCTACCAAGCATTGATATATCCTTACATAACAATCTTATAACTATACCCTGATTTGTTATAAGCATTATCTCGTTGTCATCATTTACAGCCTTAAATCCTACTACTGTTCCTGACTTTTCATTTATCTTGTAACACTTAACACCCTTTCCACCACGTCTCTGAGGTGTGAACTCTTCTATAGCAGTACGCTTACCAAGTCCATTTTCAGATACAATGAGGAGTGCTTCTCCCTGAGTATCAAGCTGCATTCCAACTACTTCATCATCTTCAGAAACATTCATACCTATAACACCCATAGCAGTTCTACCCATAGCTCGTACATCCTGCTCATTAAATCTTATGCACATACCCTGCTTAGTTACAAGTATAATGTCCTTTTTATTATTTGTTGCCTTAACCTCTATAAGCTCGTCATTCTCTTTAAGAGTTATAGCTGCAAGTCCTGACCTTCTTACAGTTGAGTATTCTGTAATCTTAGTTTTCTTGACTATACCATGCTTTGTACACATGAACAGATATCTTCCCTCATGGTACTCTCTTATAGGTATAACAGCAGTTATATTTTCGTCCGGCATAAGCTGTAACAGATTAACTATAGCTGTTCCTCTGGCTGTTCTGCCTGACTCAGGAATTTCATAGGCCTTTAATCTGTATACTCGTCCCTGATTTGTGAAGAACATAATATAGTGATGTGTTGTAGTCATAAAGAGATTTTCTATAAAGTCATCCTCTATAGTCTGCATTCCCTTTATACCCTTACCACCTCTATTCTGGCTCTTGAAGTTGTTAATTGTCATACGCTTAACATATCCAAGCTTAGTCATGGCAATTACAATATTCTCCTTAGGGATAAGATCCTCTACAGTAATGTCATCCTCTACATCTATTCCTATTGATGTTCTTCTGTCATCACCATACTTTGTAGCTATTATAAGGATTTCTTCCTTTATAACTCCAAGAAGCTTCTTCTCATCGGCAAGTATAGCTCTTAACTCTGCTATTCTCTCCATAAGCTCTCTGTACTCCTGCTCAAGCTTTTCTCTTTCCAAGCCTGTAAGAGCACGAAGTCTCATATCCACGATTGCCTGTGACTGAACCTCTGTAAGTCCGAATCTCTCCATGAGAGAAAGCTTAGCGTCTGCAACCGACTTAGAACCTCTGATTATCTTGATAACCTCATCTATGTTATCAAGTGCTATAAGTAAGCCCTCTAATATGTGGGCTCTCTCTTCAGCCTTATTTAACTCGTATTTAGTTCTTCTTGTAACTACCTCTTCCTGATGCTTTAAATAATATCCAAGCATCTGAAGAAGATTTAATACCATAGGCTGTCCATCAACAAGTGCAAGCATAATTACACCAAATGTATCCTGCATCTGTGTATGCTTGTAAAGCTGATTCATAACTATATTTGCGTTACAATCTTTTCTAAGCTCTATAACTATTCTCATTCCCTCTCGTGATGACTCATCACGGAGAGCAGTAATACCTTCTATCTTCTTTTCCTTAACTAATTCAGCTATCTTCTGGATAAGCTTAGCCTTATTTACCATGTAAGGAAGCTCTGTGACAACTATTCTCTGCTTGCCACCTGACATAGGCTCTATCTCTGACACAGCACGAACCTTTATCTTGCCTCGTCCTGTTCTGTATGCCTCATTTATACCTGCTGTACCAAGTATCTGAGCACCTGTAGGAAAATCCGGTCCCTTTATAATGTCTAATATCTCTTCTATCTCTGTCTCTCTGTCCTCTAATACTCTGTTATCAATTATCTTTACAACAGCATTTATAACCTCTCTTAAGTTATGAGGAGGTATATTAGTTGCCATACCTACAGCGATACCTGTTGTACCATTGACAAGAAGGTTAGGATAACGGCTTGGAAGAACTACAGGCTCTTTTTCTGTCTCATCAAAGTTAGGTATAAAATCAACTGTGTCCTTGTTGATATCCGCTATCATTTCCATAGAAATCTTGGAAAGTCTTGCCTCTGTGTATCGCATAGCAGCAGCGCCATCACCATCGACAGAACCGAAGTTTCCATGTCCATCTACAAGTGGATATCTCGTATTCCATTCCTGTGCAAGCTTAACCAATGCCTCATATATAGAACTATCACCATGTGGATGATATTTACCCATTGTATCACCGACGATACGGGCACATTTTCTGTGTGGCTTATCCGGACCATTGTTAAGCTCTACCATAGAATGAAGAATTCTTCTCTGAACAGGCTTTAAACCATCTCTTACATCAGGAAGTGCTCTTGCAGCTATAACACTCATGGCATAATCTATATAGGATTCTTCCATGGTCTTTTTCAAATCCACTTCATGGATTTTATCAAATATTGTATTATTATCCATTTTCTTCCTCCTAATTAGATGTCGAGATTCTTAACAAACTTGGCATTTGACTCTATAAACTCACGTCTTGGCTCAACTCTCTCGCCCATCAGTGTATCAAATGTCACATCAAGCTCTGATTCGCTGTCCTCGTTAATAGCTACACGAAGAAGCACTCTCTTCTCTGGATCCATTGTTGTATCCCACAACTGCTCAGCATCCATCTCACCAAGTCCTTTATAACGCTGTATCTTGTTATTCTGATCTCTACCCACTTCATCTAATATCTTAGATAACTCTTCATCACTATATGCATACCATGTTTTTCTGTTCTTCTCTAACTTGTAGAGAGGTGGCTGTGCAAGATAAACATGTCCCTGTCTTATAAGGTCAGGCATAAATCTAAAGAAGAATGTAAGCATAAGTGTTGCTATATGAGCACCATCAACATCGGCATCTGTCATTATAATAATCTTGTCATAACGAAGCTTATCTATGTTAAAGTTCTCTCTTATTCCTGTACCAAAAGCTGTAATCATTGCCTTTATTTCTTCATTTCCAAGTATTCTGTCTATTCTTGCTTTCTCAACATTAAGAATCTTACCACGAAGAGGAAGTATAGCCTGTGTTGCTCTTGAACGTGCAGTTTTAGCTGAACCACCCGCAGAATCTCCCTCAACTATATAAATCTCACAATTCTTAGGATTAGGATCTGAACAATCTGCAAGCTTACCAGGAAGTGCCATATTGCTCTCTAATGTACTCTTTCTGGCTACATCCCTTGCCTTTCTTGCTGCCATTCTCGCTCTCTGTGCCACAACGGCCTTGCCAACTATAGTCTTGGCTACCTGTGGATTCTGCTCTAAGAAATATGTTAATTTCTCTGATACAAGGCTCTCAACAGCAGTTCTTGCCTCTGCGTTACCAAGCTTCTGCTTAGTCTGTCCCTCAAACTGTGGCTCAGGAATCTTGATACTTACTATAGCTGTAAGTCCTTCTCTTAAGTCATCACCTGAAAGATTCTCTTCCTTTTCGCGAAGAAGCTTATTAGTTCTTGCATAATCATTAAATACCTTAGTGATTGCACTCTTAAATCCTGTAAGATGCATACCACCCTCAGGAGTATTGATATTATTAACGAAACTTAAGGTTGTATCATTGTATGAATCATTATGCTGCATAGCAACCTCTACATAGATATCATCCTTTGCTCCCTCACAATATATAACCTTATCATACAAGCATGTCTTATTCTTGTTGATGTAAGAAACAAACTCTCTTATACCACCCTCATAGTGGAAATCCTCTGCCTTTTCCTTACCCTCTCTCTTGTCCTCAAGATGAATCTTAAGTCCCTTTGTAAGGAATGCCATCTCACGAAGTCTTGTTCTAAGAGTAGCATAATCAAATATTATATCATCAAATATGGTATCGTCAGGCATAAATGTAACCTTTGTGCCGACCTTATCTGTCTTGCCAATCTCCTTAAGCTTGTACATAACATGTCCACGCTCATATCTCTGCTTATATATCTTGCCATCTCTTGATATCTCTACCTCAAGCCAGTTAGACAATGCATTAACAACAGAAGCACCTACACCGTGAAGTCCACCAGATACCTTATATCCTCCACCGCCAAACTTTCCACCTGCATGAAGAATTGTAAATACAACCTCTACAGCAGGAATTCCTGCTTTTTCATGGATTCCTGTAGGAATACCTCTACCATTATCAATAACTGTAACTGAATCATCCTCGTTGATATACACCTGAATTTCATTACAAAATCCAGCAAGTGCCTCATCAACCGCATTATCTACAATCTCATACACAAGGTGATGCAAACCTCTGGTAGATGTACTACCAATATACATACCTGGTCTTTTTCTAACTGCCTCTAAGCCTTCCAAAATCTGAATTTGGTCAGCTCCATAGGATGAGTTTTGATTACCGCTCATTTATATCCTCCTAACTTGTTTATCCTACTCTCTTATCTCCTGTTACACAGGACTTAAATTACCGGAAATGACCTTATATACCTTATCTATTGCAAGTCTTTCCTTTATAAAATCATCATATCCTGTACATGTAATAATCGTCTGTATATCACTTATTGATGCAAGAAGAGCATCCCGCCTTGTCGCATCTAATTCAGACATTACATCATCTAACAGTAATATGGGATTATCATGAATTATCTTCTTAACTAACTCTATCTCGGCTAATTTGAGAGATAAAGCTACTGTTCTCTGCTGTCCCTGTGAGCCATACTTTTTTGCATCCATGCCATTAATCATAAAGCTTATGTCATCTCTGTGCGGACCTATTTGCGTACTCTGATACCTGATATCTATATCCTGCTTAAGCATAAGCTCCTGTTCATACATTGACTCATCAATATTTTTCTCATATACAAGCATAAGCTCTTCTTTTCCACCAGTCAGCTTACTATGTATACCTGGAATAATCTCATTCATCATATTTATGAAATTATTCCTTTCTTTTATAACTTTTATACCATAATCTGTAAGCTGCATATCCCACACAGAAAGCATATCTCTCTGTGATTTATCAAATGATATCTGCTTTAACAGATTATTTCTCTGATTAAGAACCTTGTTATAATTGGCAAGGTTACTGTAATAAATCTTATTCAACTGGCAAAGCTCCATATCCATAAAGCGTCGCCTTACAGCAGGACTATCTTTTATTATAGTCATATCCT
>Ga0129311_1002547_pt1 | contig 10854 bp, 12 predicted proteins | sample Go1ome_FD_94435 | JGI IMG/M metagenome (GOLD analysis project Ga0129311, IMG submission 94435) | Western lowland gorrila individual fecal microbial communities from Wisconsin, USA - Go1022B metagenome | ecosystem: Host-associated > Mammals > Digestive system > Large intestine > Fecal | place... | reverse complement strand
CCTTGACGCAAATACCGCAGGCAATGCACTTGGACACGGGATTCTCTTCCTTGTGAACCATGACCTTGGTGGGGCAAACCTCGACGCACTTGCCGCAGCCAACGCAGTTCTTCTTGTTGATCATGTACACACCGGTTTTGGGATTCTGGGTGATGGCATCGTGCTCGCAAACCTTCATGCACTTGCCGCACTGAATGCACACATTGGGCTTTGCGCCAGTGCCCTTGGCCACAATCTGGATGCAGCTGTATGCCTGGTTGAACTCCTTATAGAACGCCTGGGAGCAGGCACGGACACATTCCAAGCAAGCCATGCACTGGGAATCCTTTTTCACCGAGAGCTTCTTCATAATGAAACGACTCCTTTGTATTTTTGTTATAGGGGAAACCTTCTGCTCATATTATACACAAAAACAGAAAAATAGCAATGCCCATTTTTCGGCCGATTTTCAGGTGAAGGGCCGGAGAATTTGGATTTTCCCTGTATCTTTTCACATCTGTTGGGCATACTTCCTTTGAAACAAGGATATTTGGAGGGAAATTATGAAAGCGATTGTTCAAATGGTGTATACAGCTGCGCTCTTTGCATTGCTGCTTTCCGGCTGCCGGGCAAATCCTGTCAGCACCACTGCCACCACCGCTCCCACGGCCATACCCACAGTGGCAGAGACCACCATGCCGGAAACCCAGCCCACCACGGAAATGACCACCCAGCCCACGGAGGTCACCACCGCCCCCACTCAGGACGGCACCAAAGAGCGGATTGCCACCCGGGCGACGGAATACGCCAAGGGAAAAAGCGGCCAGACCGACAGCAGTACCCCCAGCACCGCTGCCAAAAGAAAGTAAATATCCGCCAGTTTGCGGCAAACGGCAGCGAAACTGGCGGATACATAGGACTCGGAAATCAATGGATGGTTACATAGCGGTTGATTTTGCGCTGGGCCTTTTCTGCTGCTTCTGCGGCAGCCTCAGCAAAGGACATCCCGGCATACTCCGGCTGGTTCCATGCGCAGGTAACGGAGCTGCCCACACAGCATATAGCTCCATGGCCCAGATTATTGAACCCATAGGAGGCATTCTTGGCATTGGCACCGGAAGCGTCCAGACCATCAATCAGCAGGAACATCTGGGGATACTGGCTGCGAAGCATCTTGATGCTGCCGCCCATGGTAGCTGAGGCGGCAATACAGACGCAGGAATAGCCAAATCGCCCCACCGCCGAAGCGCTGAACCGGTTGACATAGTCCGCCGCCGCCATATGCACCGTCCGGCTGCCCACCAGCAGGTCCTGAATCTCAGAGGAAGACTTATTGGGAGATCGGACGGCAACGAAGATATCCTTTTTCTTCTCCTGGCAGTATGGGAGGAAGGGCTTCAGCAGCTCCGTGCCCAAATAGCCGGAAATCAGGATGCCGTCGCAGGGAAGCGGACTTTCCTCCCCCCAGATTCGCTCTGCCGCACGCTTCGCCGCCGGAGCCGACGAAATACCAAACACATCCAGCAGCACATAAAAGCCCATGGAAGAGGCCCTGGTCAGCAGCTCGGAGAGTACAGGGATGCCCCGCTCGCCCAACAGGACAAAATGAATCACACTGAACCGGACGGCTGCGGCCTTTCCCCTCAAGCCGGTCAAAAGCTGATCACAGAACTGCTTGTATGCATCGCAGATATCGTCATACGCTTCCAGAATGGCCGGGGGGAGCAGCTCCGGGTCCAGAGAAAAATCCACCATCAGCGTATTTTCCTGCCGCTTCATTTTAACATGCAATGCATCTATTGACATATGTCACCCCGCCCTTTCTTATTCTCCATCTTTGGATACAGTATACCACATTTATTTTCAATGTGCAAAGGGGGGTACATTGTATTTTTTTGCATTCTCCGGGAATCCTAATTTCATAGGGGGTGAAAGCATGAATATGAAAGCAGTAGCATTGACCGCCGGTCTTGGCGTGGCAGCCGGCATGGTGGCAGTTCTGGCAATGCCCAAAAGCAATCCCACCCGGAAGCTGGCAGAAAAGGCCGCCGACAAGGTGGAGGACATTGCATGGAAGGTATCCGATACCATCACCGAGAAAATTGACCTGGATTCGTAATACAGAAAAACCGCTGAGATTTTTCAATCTCAGCGGTTGGTCCGAGTGACTGGATTCGAACCAGCGGCCTCTTGAACCCCATTCAAGCGCGATACCAAACTTCGCCACACCCGGATTTTTCAGTTGTTATTGTGCTGTCTCTCAACTGCCTGGATATATTATCACAGGTTCCCGGAAAATGCAAGTACTTTTTTCAAAAACTTGAAAAATTTTTTGCAGTCCTCTGGTCGGCAGCAACCTGCGCCAAAGAGCCAGAAAAGAGCGGGGCAGCTCTCCCCGCTCTTTTGGCATTGGAAGCAAATCTTTTCCTCCGGTTAGCCCCGGGCAGCGAGGGAAGAAATTACTCTCCCCGCTCGCTGCTGACCACCTTGCCGATGTTCCACAGGTGGGCAACCGTCTGCTCCGCCTGCTCCTTTTCTTCCTCGTTGGCGTACTCCACATACACGGTGTGGGCACTGCAATCCGTACACTCTACCTGCACACTCCAGCCGCCCTCGTGCATCAGCATTCCGGGGCCACGGCAAAGGGGGCATTCTTCCAGCATAATCAATTCTTTCATTGTACTTCTCCTATCTGAATATGGTTTCCTGTAGGTCATATACCGCTTCCCTCCTGCACGCCACAAAATCGGGGGTCAGTTCCGGGAGATACGTTTCAATGGCAGCCGATAGCTGCATGGGGTTCAGGGATGGATTCTGGCAGCAAATGCGGGCTGCAATTTTCAGCGTGTGGGCATCCGGGTTCTGCACTTGCAGGCTGCGAATCATGGGGATAATATTTTGCTCCGTATTACCGTTTTTACTCTTCTTGGTGACAACAAGCTCCTGCCGGGCAAAAAGTGCCGCTATGGCCTCTGCCGCCCCGCTGGGAACTCCGGCATCGTATTCCAGGGTCAGGACACAATCCAGGTAGGCAATGTGCTTGATTTTCCGGCCGTCGCTGTAAACCTCCCGCACACGGATGCCGTCAATCAACGCTCCGTTCAGCCTGCGGCAGATTTCGTCGTTGGGAATCTGGTCCCCATCCAGGTCAAAATCCAGCAGCTCACATACACTCTCAATCCCCACGGAGAGGGGCAGCGCAATGGAGACCGACGGTCTGGGGTTGAAGCCCTGGGTGTGGGTCAGGGGAAGCCCCGCCCGCTTAAAGGCCCGCTGGAACACCCGCATCAGGTCCAGGTGGGATATCCATACGGCGTTTCCCGTCTTTTCAAAGCACAGCCTAGGCATCGCAGGCCACCTCCTTCAGCAGTCCGTTGGCGCCGCATCCTGCACAGCCATGCCGACAGTCCGGGGTCACCCTGCCATCATACGCCCGATGCCGCTCCAGCAGAAGGAAGCGTTTGCTGACTCCCACATCAATTACATCCCAAGGGAGAAGCTCGTCCTCTCCATAGCCCCGGGTTGTGTAGAATTCCATGGGAATCCCGCAGCGGGAAAAGGCATCCTGCCAGATGTCATACCGGAAATACTCATCCCATCCGTCCAGCCTTGCCCCATGCTTTACCGCATCCTCAATCACCGCCCCCAGGCGGCGGTCTCCCCGGGCAAACACCGCCTCCAGGCGGCTTAGCTCTGTGCTGTGGTAATCGTACTCAATGGACTTGGAATAAAAATGCTCCTTCAGCAGCTTACACCGCCGCAGATATTCCTGGGGCGTAATCTGGGCCTCCCACTGAAACGGCGTGTGGGGCTTGGGCACAAAATACGCCGTGGCCACATGGACACGCAGTCCCCGCTTCTTGTTGGCGGCGTTTTCCTTCCAGGCCTGAACTACCTTATATACCAATTCCGCAATGCCCAGCACATCCTCGTCTGTCTCGGTGGGCAGCCCCAGCATGAAATAGAGCTTTACGTTGTTCCATCCGCCGGCGAAGGCCTGGGCGCAGGTGGACAGGATCTCTTCCTCCTGCAAGTTCTTGTTGATTACATCCCGCAGCCGCTGGGTTCCCGCCTCCGGCGCAAAGGTCAGGCCGCTTTTTCGGACGGCCTGGAGCTTCTCCATCAGCTCCCGGGAGAAATTGTCCGCCCGGAGTGAGGGCACCGAAAGGCTGACCCGGTTGGCCTCGCAATACGGAAGCAGCTGGTCTGTCAGCTCCTTCAGGCCACGGTAATCCGAGGTAGAGAGGCTGGAAAGAGTAATTTCGTTGTTCCCGGAGTTTTCCAGCATCTCCACCGCCTGACGGTACAGAACCTCCGGGTGCTTTCTGCGCACAGGACGGCAGCTAAAGCCCGCCTGGCAGAAGCGGCAGCCCCGGATGCAGCCACGGAATATTTCCAGATTGGCCCGGTCATGGACAATCTCCGTGGACGGCACAATCATCTCTTTGGGGAAGAATGCCGTGTCCAGATTCTCCACAATTCTTTTGGTAACCACCGGGGGAGCGTCTTCTTTCACCTCTAAATTTCTCAGTGTCCCATCGGCATTGTATTCCGGGGCATAGAAGCCGGGGACATACACCCCCTGTATCTTGGAAACCGCCCGGAGAAAGGCATCCTTGCTCCAGCCCTCTTTTTTCGCTTTTTGATAGAGGGAGACAATTTCCCGGGTACTTTCCTCCCCTTCTCCAATGGAGAAGAAATCAATAAAGTCCGCCAAAGGCTCCGGGTTAAAGGCGCACACCCCACCGGCGAAGACGATATTTTTCAGTTCCTGCCTGTCCCTGCTGTGGATGGGAACGCCTGCCAAGTCCAGCATATTCACAATGTTGGAATAGGACATTTCATATCCGATGGTAAAGGCAATCATATCAAAGTCACGAACCGGGTCCTGGCTTTCCAGTGCCCAAAGGGGCAGGGCGTGCTTTCTCATCTGGGCCTCCATATCCCCCCAGGGGGCAAAAACCCGCTCGCACCAGACCCCTTCCATACGGTTCATCACGCCGTAGAGAATCCGCATGCCCACATTGGACATTCCAATCTCATAGGTATCCGGGAAGCAGAAGGCCACACGCACATCCACCGCTTGCTTATCCTTCTTAATCTCCCCCCACTCTCCGCCGATATAGCGGGCCGGTTTCTGCACCGTGGGGAGAATTCTCTTTTTAAGCTCTGTCATAGACCTACCTCTCAGAACATAGTGCCCCTATTGTACTCTTTGTTTCCCCTCTTTGCAAGGTATTTTTGGTGCCGCACCGGAAAAATGGCGCTTAATCAGCAGCCGGATGCAGCGCAGGGCCCCGGCCCCATCCATATTGCCCACGGGAAGCAGGTTGTATACCCCCTGGGCCAAGCCGCAGAAAGCGAGCCGGGGATAGAACGCCACAAGGGGCAGCAGCGCAAAGCTCGCCCCAGGCCCTGCCAACAGGCAAACCAGCTGCCTTCCGGGAGACAGGGCCGAGGTATGCATTCTGGCCCCCCGGAAGGAGAATTCCAGGCAGCTGACCCTTCCCCCCAGCAGGCAAACAGCCAGAAGGTGCCCCATTTCATGTACCCAAGCAGCCAGGAAGTAAGCCGCCACCCAGCGCAGAGGGAGCATCAGCAGCAAAAGCGCCGCCAGAAAGCAAAATCCATAGTCAAAACAAATCCGCCTGCACATGAAAAAAGGCCTCACGAAAAAAGTTCCCCACGGCAGCATACAGCCCTTGCCCTGCCTGCTCCAAATATCCATCCAACCGCCCGGATGCCTCACAAAAAACCGGGAACGCCCCTTCCCCGCCGTGAAAGTAGCGCCATCCAAAAAAGAAAAACATCAGCAAAAAGGCCGCCGCCAACCACACCGCTGCGGCCTCCTTCCCCCTGCCCAGGGGCTTTGCTCCCATTGCCACCACCTCATAAAAACCTATGCCCCGGAGATTCAAAAATACCCCCTGAGGAAAAAGCCGGGAAACACTTGACATTTCACATTCCATTCATTATAATAACAACCGCAAACGGGGTGTGGCGAAGTTTGGTATCGCGCATGGTTCGGGTCCATGAGGCCGCGGGTTCGAATCCCGCCACTCCGACCATATTGGGTGCTCATAGCGTTTTTTCGCTATGAGCACCTTTTTTCTCCTTTCCCCTTCGGCTGATAGGACAACCCTTGCCGGTGTTGTGATAGTATACAGAATCGGCGGACAATACTATGCATTCTGACGAATTTTCGTCTGTGGGCTTGAAATATTACTACGGCCGTATTACTATTATGCAAAGGGAGGTTGTACCATGGAAAAACCGATTCTGCGAATATCGCCGAAAAAGTATTCCGGCGAAACTACCATTGTGTCCGTGCGGATGTGCAGGACTTTGCTGAAGGACATTGATGCGGTGGCCAAGATGACCGGGCGTACACGGAATGAGCTTATAACTACCAGTCTGGAATTTGCTTTGGAGCATATGGAAATTGTAAGGAAAGAAAGAGAGGATACCAAAAATGGCAGTGATTAAGTGCAAGATGTGCGGCGGTGACCTGGTGATAGAGCCGGGGGCTACTGTGGCAGAGTGCGAGTACTGCGGCACCAGGCAGACTATCCCCAATCAGGATGACGAGAAGAAGCTGACCCTCTTTGCCCGGGCCAACCGGCTGCGCATGGGCTGCGAGTTTGACAAAGCGGCGGGGATTTACGAATCCATTGTCGCCGATTTCCCCCAGGAGGCTGAGGCCTACTGGGGGCTGGTGCTGTGCAAGTACGGCATCGAGTATGTGGACGACCCGGCCACCGGCAAGAAAATTCCCACCTGCCACCGCTCCAGCTTTGAAAGCATCATGGAGGATTCCGACTTTGAGCAGGCCCTGGAAAATGCGGATGTGGTCGCCCGCAGGGTCTATCGGGAGGAGGCAAAGCAGATTGAGGAAATCCGCAAGGGCATCATCGAGGTTTCCGGCCGGGAGGAGCCTTATGACATTTTCATCTGCTATAAGGAGACGGACGAGAACGGCCAGCGCACGGTGGACAGCGTGATTGCCCAGGATGTGTATGACGCCCTAACGGAGAAGGGCTACCGGGTCTTCTTCTCCCGGATTACGTTGGAAGACAAGCTGGGGCAGGAATACGAGCCTTATATCTTCGCCGCTCTGAACTCCGCCAAAATCATGCTGGCCTTCGGCACGGATTATGAATATTATAACGCAGTGTGGGTTAAGAACGAGTGGAGCCGGTATCTCAAGCTCATGGCCAAGGACAAGAGCAAGCACCTGATTCCCTGCTACAAGGGCATCGATGCCTACGATATGCCGGGGGAATTTGCCAAGCTGCAAGCCCAGGACATGGGCAAAATAGGCGCTATGCAGGATTTGCTCCGGGGAATTGAAAAGATTCTGCCCAAGCAGCAGCCGGTGACCGTGGTGCAGGAGCGTGTTGTGGTGGGTGGCAGCGGCGACAATAAGATTGCCTCCCTGCTGGACCGGGGCAATATGGCCCTGGAAGACGGGGACTGGAACAAGGCGGACAGCTTCTTTGAGGATGTGCTGAATAACGATTCCAAGAACGCCCAGGCCTATCTGGGAAAAACCCTGGTTCAGCAGCGCTGCCGCACCATAGATGCACTGGTACGCAAGCGGCTGGCCGAGTATGAACAGGTGAAGCCGGAGACACTTTCCATCCCGGAACAGAGCGACCATATTGCACAGATGGTGGAAAAATATACCATTCCCGGCTATGTTACCGCCGAAACCATTGGAAAGTACTACGATTTTAATGGGAATTATCCCTCTGAGGTTTCCGGCAGGAAGACCCAGTACCGTCAGGAGGAAGCCTGGTGGGCAGAGCACAAGCAGCTCTCCCGGGCGGAAAAATTTGCTGCTGGTGCTGTGGCAGAAAATCTGGCTGCTGCCAAAAAGATGCTGTTTGCCGCACTGGCAGACCGGGTGAAGAAAGCCCAGCAGGCGGATGCGGAGAAGACGAAGGAACTGGAAAATGCCTATGCCGCAGCGATTCAGGCGGCAGACCGGGAAGCGGGGACGTGCTATCAGGATGGCTTAGCCAGAAGGGAAGCGGACTATCAATCTTGGCTGGAAGGCGCAAAGACCGAACAGAATCCTCAAAAGCTCCTGAACCTTGCAAAGCAACTGGATACGTTGGATGGCTATAAAGACAGTACAACCCTGGCACAGCACTGCGAGAAACGAGCCCAGGAAGAACAAGCCAAATTGGACGCAGAAATCGAGCGGCAGAAGGCCCTTGCCCGGCAAAGAGAACAGGCGGCAGCAGCGAAGAGAAAGAAAACCAGAATTGCTTCGGTCATTGCTATGGTGGCAGTGATTGCCACTGTATTGGTGGTAACAAAGGTGATTATTCCGAGAAGTCACTACAAGGCTGCGGAAGAACTCCTGGCAGCCGGGGACTACGCCGGTGCGGCAGAGGCGTTTGCTGCGCTGGGAGCGTATGAGGACGCACCGGAGCGGGTGTTGGCAACTAACTACGCCGAGGCAGAAGCGCTTCTCAATGCGGGAAATTTTGACGATGCGGCAGAGGCGTTTGCTGCGCTGAGTGAGTATGAGGACGCAGCCGAACGAGCATCTGCAATCTACTTCGCCAAAGCGCAGAGCCTTTTGGCAGCCGGGGACAATACCGGTGCGGCGATCGCTTTTGGTCAAGCCGGCGATTATCAGGATGCAAAACAGCAAAGTATGGATCTTTGGAATACCTTTGCGGTTCGGGAGACTGTTGGTGCAGGATACTCTCATACCGTGGGTCTGAAATCCGACGGCACGGTGGTGGCTGTGGGATACAACAAGTATGGCCGGTGCGATGTCAGCGGCTGGGCGGATATCGTGGCCATCCGTGCAGGAGGCTGTCATACCGTGGGTCTGAAAGACGATGGCACGGTGGTGGCTGTGGGAGTCAATGATGATGGCCAGTGCGATGTCAGCGGCTGGAAGAATATCGTGGCCATCAGTGCAGGAGGCTATCATACCGTGGGTCTGAAAGCCGACGGCACGGTGGTGGCCGTGGGAGACAACGAGTGTGGCCAGTGCGATGTCAGCGGCTGGGCGGATATCGTGGCTATCAGTGCAGGAGAATATCATACCGTGGGTTTGAAAGCCGACGGTACGGTGGTGGCTGTGGGAGGCAATGATGATGGCCGGTGCGATGTCGGCGGCTGGAAGAATATCGTGGCCATCAGTGCAGGAGCCTATCATACCGTGGGTCTGAAATCCGACGGCACGGTGGTGGTTGCGGGATACAACAAGTATGGCCGGTGCGATGTCAGCGGCTGGAAGGATATCGTGGCCATCCGTGCAGGAGGCATTCATACCGTGGGTCTGAAAGCCGACGGCACGGTGGTGGCTGTGGGAGACAATATGTATGGCCAGTGCGATGTCAGCGGCTGGAAGGATATCGTGGCCATCCGTGCAGGATACTATCATACCGTGGGCCTGAAATCCGACGGTACGGTGGTGGCTGTGGGATACAACAAGTATGGCCAGTGCAATGTCTCCGGCTGGCAAGACATTCGCCTGCCTGCGAAAACGCAAAGCTGACCGCAATGCCCCCACGCTTTAGGGAGCACACAGGTGCAAGGCGAAATGCCCGGCATAGGACCGAGCGGTGGGTGCATTCCATTCAACCGGGCACTCGCCAAAATCCGGGGTTACGGGCGATTTTCATCGCCCGAAACTCAGGAGATTTTTACCTTTCTCCATGCCACCCTGAGGGCTGTTGCAAAAATTATTTTTGCAGCAGCCCTATTTTTACGCCCTGCAAGCGGTCTTGGGGTATGCAGATATCGTTCTTCCGCAGTTCAAACGCCCCCTCTAGCTGGATGGAGCGTTTCATCCTCAGGGGGATTCCTCGTTTGTTTGTAAAATTTCCAAGGAATTTTTCCTTTTTCCCGGAATGTCTTCCAGCAAATCACCTCTTGGGCCGCATTTTGCAGCAGACCATTTTTCTCTCCGGCCCCCGGTAAGAAGTTGGCTGTAGGCAATGTATTGACATTTTTATCTCCCTATAGTAACATTCCCTATGGAAAAAAGTCTGGCAGAAGCCAAGGCCTGGAATTCTGCCGGCGTATTATAACAAGGGTGACGGAGGAATCCATGTGGCAAAGATGATTCTTTTTGATTTGGACGGAACTCTCACGGATTCCGGTGAGGGGATTATCAAAAGTGCGACCATGGCGCTGGAGCGTTTGGGGGTGCCGGTTCCCTCTCCGGAGGAAATGCGCTCTTTTGTTGGCCCGCCGCTGGGGGATTCTTTTTTGAAGCACGGTGTTCCGGCTGAGCGGGTGGTGGAGGCTATCGAGATTTTCCGAAGCAGGTATCAGCCCATCGGGAAATATGAAAACCGCCCCTATCCCGGCATCCGGGAGCTGCTGGGGGCGCTGGAGGCCCAGGGGCATACTCTGTATGTCGCAACCTCCAAGCCGGAGGAAACTGCGGTGGAGGTATTGGAGCATTTTGACCTGGCGCATTTCTTCCGCCGTATCTGCGGCGCAACCTTGGACCAGTCCCGTGTCAGCAAAAGCGATGTGATTGCCTTCCTGCTGGAAAGCAATGGCACCCAGGCGGATGCCGTGATGGTGGGCGACACGGCCTTTGATGTGCTTGGGGCCGCCGCCCATGGGATTCCCACCATTGGAGTATCCTGGGGATACGGCGACGTTGCCGAGATGAAAAAATCCGGCGCAGCCGCCATTGCGGACACACCGGAAATGCTTCTGAGTTTACTGAATCGGTGAAAAACGGGCACCCGCTCCGGGTGCCCGCAATGCGTTACTGCAAGCGATAGCCGACGCTGACAAGCTCCATAATATGGGGCCAGAACTCCGGCTCATCTGCGGTATAGCAGGACGCTTCTCCAATCTGCTGAAAGGACACAATCCGATTGGCGGCGT
>Ga0129311_1002545_pt1 | contig 10856 bp, 9 predicted proteins | sample Go1ome_FD_94435 | JGI IMG/M metagenome (GOLD analysis project Ga0129311, IMG submission 94435) | Western lowland gorrila individual fecal microbial communities from Wisconsin, USA - Go1022B metagenome | ecosystem: Host-associated > Mammals > Digestive system > Large intestine > Fecal | place... | reverse complement strand
ATCAGTGTAGGACTGTTATTGAAAAATGGTAATGGTCTTTTATTATGATTGGCGATTTTTGATGGACTAAAAATGGCGATTTTCACTGGACACTTTTTGGCGATTTTCACCGGTCCCTAACAACAAAATGAATAACATGAAAAATATTGTGGGAGTACTAAGAATAATGGCAGACTTAAAAATCAAACCTAACTATAGTGAACTTGCCAGAATGCTTGATGTTGATCGGCATACGATTAAGAAGTATCACGAAAATGGTGGAATACCCGAGAGAAAGAAAACTGAACGTGTATCCAAATGGGATAAATACCATAGCGAAATAGTTCAGTTAATGGATATTCCAGGTGTTACAAAGTCAGGTGTATATCAATCGTTGAAATATACATACGGTGAAGGCATTGGAAATTACAACGGCTTTAAGGCATATACTCTTCGAAAAGGTATTGCCTGTAGAAAAGCAGATGTAACACCGCATCTTTTATATGAAACTGAACCTGGTGAACAAATACAATGTGACTGGAAAGAATGTCTTACTACACATAATAAAGATGGAATTGAATATACGTACAACGTATTTTCTGCAACATTAGGATATTCAAGAGAGCATGTGTTTATTTATTCTGTTGGTAAAACTGAAGATGATTTTATACGATGTACCATTGAAACTTTCCGGAAAATTGGTGGCAAAACCAAAATTTTAAAGACAGACAACATGAGTGCTATTGTATCTGTTAAAAATGGAAAAAGAACCGTGCACAAAAAAATACAATCATTTTTCAAGGATATTGACGTAAAGCTTGAATTATGCGAAATCAGGATGCCAGTCAGTAAAGGTAAAGACGAAAGTTCTAATCGATTTGTTAACTGGATAAAAGCGTTTGACTATCAAATTCAAGATGAAACGGAACTGATCTATATCATCGAAAACTATATTACGAGTGAATCTAATAAACAGAATAACAGCAGAACAAAAGTCCCGCCAGCAATTCTATTCAAGAAAGAAAAAGATTACCTGCGGCCAATCGGTAATGAAATGAATCTTGAATCATATGTTCAAAACAGAAAAAGAACAAAGGTACCAAACACGCAGCTCATCAGCTATCAAAGCAGACAGTATTCAGTACCGTGTAAATATATCGGGAAGTACGTAGATGCAATTTGCGTCGGAAATGAATTGTACATCTATCATAATCATTCCCTCATTACAATACATACACTATCAGAAAAAGATATCAATTACAAAAGTGATCATTATATTGAAGGACTGAGCAAACGTTTGAAAAGTGATTCTGATGAAATTGAAGAATTGGCCAGAAAGAATCTTGAAAGACTAAATCGATTAGGAGGAGATTAATAATGATTCAATACAAATGCAAATACGAAAAAGAATTCTGGGAAGCCAGCTTCAGAGTTATAAAACAAAAGGAAGAATATTCAATACTTGAAATAGAATACAAAAATCAAAAAATAGAAGTCTTTCTGTGGCATTCAGAAAAAGAGTACTGGATTGGAATTCCAAAAATGGAAATAATACAGACTCTTTCCCATCCAACGGATGAATTCTGGAATTGGGAGGCACTAGTGAGAACTACGCATGATGAATATTTTTCAAAAACAATTGCGACAGGAATTTCAAAATACTACATTTCTAGAAAAGGTATTGTAGATATACAGAAATGTATCAAAAGTCTTCACGGACGAAAACTCACATATAAAACGTCCGTAGTCATATATGATCCTATTTCTCATGTAGAACGATTGATTTGCATGATCAATGAAAAGACAGATGAATGCATCGTACTTTCTATCTATCTGAAAACAAAAGGAAAATGGTCAGTGTCAACTCCATTCATTTCTGATCTGAATTATTTATTTGATCACTGCCTCATCGATAAAGACAGTCCATATCTATATAAGGACATACGACAAATAATGGAATCATTGGATTCATTAAGTGAATAAATAGAACATAGTTGAAATAGCTTGATCCAATAGCTATTTCAACTGATCAAATAACAGGAGAAGAAAATGACAACAAATTATATTAGATTAACGAATAACCTAGAAGCTTTGAAACTATATACGATCAAAGAAAACCTGCCTGCCTACATTGATATGATCAATGACGGTTCAAAAACAACGATTGATGCATTGTATGAATTAACAGAAAAAGAAATGAATTTGAAAGAGCAGCGAGCAATTAAAGCTTGTGTGCATACAGCAGGATTTCCGTGTGAAAAGACAATTGAAGATTTTGACTTTAATTTTCAGCCAAGCATAAACAAAAAAGAAATCGAAGATTTTATGTCACTTCGATTTATGGAAAACAATGAAAATATCATGTTTGTTGGTTCGTCAGGTACAGGTAAAACACATCTGGCTACAGCCATTGGAATAGAAGCAGCCAAGCATAGAAAAAGTGTTTATTTCATATCCTGCCAGGAGTTAATGATTCAATTGAAAAAAGCAGAAAATGAAAATCGATTAGACCAGAGGCTAAGATCTTTTACCAGACATAAATTACTGATTATTGATGAAATCGGATATATCAATATGGACAAAGAATCTGCAAATCTATTTTTTCAACTGATTTCGAGAAGATATGAGCAAAAATCTACAATCATAACTACAAATAAAAGTTTAGCTAAATGGAATGAAATATTTGGAGATTCAGTAATTGCCAACGCTATTCTGGATAGACTCTTACATCATTCTCATATTGTCAGCATTATCGGCCCATCTTACAGAGTTAAAGATGTGTTAGACGCTTTAGACAACTGATCCAAATTGGTGAAAAATAAACGATCCGTTTTGGTAAATTTTATATTGACATTATCAAACGCTTGTGTGATATAAATATATTATATATTAACAATCATTTTGTGCATTGTATTTTGTGATAGAATATTTTCAATTGAAGGGGTTTAAAAAATGAAATATCAAAAGTTAGGAAATTCAAATATTGAAGTATCTCAGGTGTCTTTAGGTACTTGGGGACTTGGTGGAGGAAGTGTATGGACTGATCATAACTCTTCGTTAAAGGATACAGAATTATTACTGGATGTATGTAAAGAACATGGCATCAACTATATTGATACAGCACCGGTTTATGGAACAGGTGAGAGTGAAATCCTTCTTGGCAAGGGTTTGAAAACGCGTAGAAATGATTTCGTTTTACAGACAAAATGTTCATTGAACTGGAGAAATGATGGTGGAAATTTCCACTATAGCAGAGATGGCTATACAGTAAATAATGATACAAGCTATGATGCGATCATCCATGATGTAGATGATTCTTTATTGAGAATGGATACAGACTGGATTGATTCTATTATTGTGCATTATGTATGTAAGGATTGGGATGCTTCAGAAACAGTATCCGCTTTGGAACATTTAAAGAAACAAGGAAAGATCCGTGCATATGGATTATCTAATTCACAGCCATCTGATTTAAAAGATTATCAAAAATATGGTGATGTCTCTCTTGTACAGGAATTTTTCTCTATTCTTTCCCCATTTCATGGTAGAGACTATTTTCCGGTGTGTGAGAAATACAATACTGTATTTCAAGTATATGGTGTATTAGAAGAAGGATTCTTGACAGGACCTGACTTCTTGAAGCAGAAATATCAGGCTAGTGATATTCGTTCTCGTATTCCTTGGGTACAGCCGCAATATAAGCAGCCATTATTAAATGCCTTTGATGCATGGAAACCTCTATGTGAAAAATACCATTGTTCCTATGCAAATCTAGTTGAAGCATGGGCATTACATGAATTTGCATCATTGAATTTGCTCGTTGGCATGAGAAAAGAAAGCAGTGTAAAAGATACAGTGAATGTATGCAATATTACACTAACAGATGCTGAGTGTAAATTTATGGAAGACAGTATCAAGAATATTCAGGTAGAAGTATTGGATAAGTAAAAGAAATGACGTCAATCAATGACGTCATTTTGAAATCTGCTTAAGTGTTCATATGGAAGAATGAGTCTGCCTTGTACAAGACCACAGCCATCATTGATACGATATGCATCAAATGCGGTAAACATATTAACATCCACTTTAGAGTAATCTAGTTCTTGTAAAGATAAGCCTCTTTGATATGCTTTATCAAAATAGATGCATTCGTTTTGCTTGACTTCACTTCTTTCTGAACGCTGCTTGATTTGTCTTTGTTCATACAATGTATGATTTGCATCCCCGATTTCTGAATAATCATCCATTTCTTTTGTGCGTAACTGTAATTCTACATAAGAATTGGATAAATCATCAAAGAACGAGATATGTAAAGAACGATATCCGTTCTTTTTTGCATCATGAATATAATCTCTGTAGTATGGTTTTACATCATCATTTAATAATGGGGAAGAAACACGGAATTTTCTTTGCTTTTCACTTGTAAATCCATTCTGTTCCATAAAAGATGGAAGACGATTCGCAATTTCATACAGATAATTTAATTCAATTTCTTCTTTGTTGTCTGTTGGATGTAAATGGCATTTTGGCATACAGATCACAATACGATACGCAATCAGATCTCGATAGTAAGATACTGCATCTACGATTTGTTCAGCAGTTGGATATGTATTGTTCTTTTGCTTATATTCATAAATATAACGAACGATATATCCATTGAATTTTTCTTCTGCACGAATCAATGATTTGATTCTTCCACGAAATGTAAATGCAAGGAATGGATAATCTGCTGCCATGATTTTATAGAACTCACGGATTCTTTGGGACTGTGATGTTAAAAAATCATTGTGTTCTAATAAAGAAGTGTATTCCTTTAGAAATGATACATGTGCCAGATCAACAATATTATTTGTTTTTTTCGCTTCCATTTCTAAAGCAGCACTATATTTATGAAGGATACGAATAAGTGTATCGCCATTATATAAGTAATCAGTTAACTGGATCATATACATATCATAAAACAAAACAGACAAAAAGAAAAACCTGGATTTCTCCAGGTCATAGAATTACATCTTTGAATATTCGCAGGCAACCTTAGCCATTAACTGTGCATTGTTGAATACGAGATGGATATTTGAATCTAAGGAATCTCCACCTGTTAATGCTGCAACCTTAGCAAGTAAGAATGGTGTGCATGCTTTTCCCTTGATTCCCTTTTCATCCATTTCCTTGATTGCTTCATTGATTGCATTGTTGATGATTGTATCATCCATAGCAAATTCTTCAGGAATTGGATTTGTTAATAGGATACCAGAATGGAATCCAAGATCTTCACTGGATTTATATACCTTTGCACATTCTTCAGGTGTATTCATCTGGTAGTCAACTTCTAATCCAGAGTGTCTGGAATAGAATGCTGGAAGTTCCTTTGTCTGATAGCCAAGTACTGGAACACCCTGTGTTTCAAGATATTCAAGTGTTAAAGCAAGGTCTAAGATTGCTTTTGCACCGGCACAGCATACCATAACAGGTGTATGTGCTAATTCTTGAAGGTCAGCAGAGATATCGAATGTCTGCTGCGCACCTCTATGAACACCACCGATACCACCAGTAGCGAAGAACTTGATACCTGCCATATGAGCAATGATCATTGTTGTTGTAACTGTAGTAGCACCATCCTGTCCTTCTGCACAGATGACTGCTAAATCTCTTCTACTAGCCTTTGTAATAGCCTGTCCTTTTTTACCGAAGTATTCAATTTCTTCCTTTGTTAGACCGGCTTTGAGTCTTCCGCCAATAATTGCGATTGTTGCTGGAACGGCACCATTATCACGAATGATCTGTTCAACTTTTAAAGCTGTTTCAACGTTCTGTGGGTATGGCATACCGTGAGAAATGATTGTGGATTCTAGTGCAACGACTGGTTTTCCTTCAGCCACTGCTTTTGCAACTTCTGGGTTTACATCTAAAAATTTGTTTAACATGTGTGTTTTCTCCTTTTCTTTTTTTATTCTTGTATCATTTTTTCTTTGAGTGCTTCAACCGACATCATAGGGTTGATTGTTTCTGCGCCTTCTACAGCGATTGCAGCTGCAGCAGAAGCAATGGCACATGTGTCTGAAAGATTTGTGCCTTCCAGATATGCCCATGTAATTGCGGCCATAAATGCATCTCCTGCTCCCGTTGCATTTTTCATGTTTGCCTTGTAACAAGGAAACATGATAGAAGTGTTATGGTCTGCGCCAAATACACCATCTGTACCGCATGAAATAAAGACTCTATGCAATCCTGTACTTAACAGGACATCGGCTGCTTTTTGTAAAGATGTCTGATCTGTGATTTTGACACCACTTAAATATTCTGCTTCGATCTTATTTGGTTTTAATGTATTGATCTTTGATAAATATGGTTTTAGCTTCCCTGCTTTGGAAACAGATACTGGATCCGCAAAGATTGGAGCTGTGCAGTGATCTGCAAGCCATTGGATTGACTTTTCAGGAATGTTTGCATCAATGACAACGACTTGTGCGTTATTGATGATTTGCTGGTTTTCCGCAAGATAGCTAGGTGTGATTTCTTCACAGATACTCATATCGCTGACTGCCAATGCCATATCTCCACTTGGATCAGATAAGAAGATGTATGTGCTTGTAGAAGCATTTTTTACTTTCTTTGCATGAGAGATATCAATACCAAGATTTGCACAGCTTGCTTCAATACGCTGTGCGTATTCATCGTCTCCAAACGCTGTTAGGAAGCGTACATCTGTATCGAGCAATGAAATATTATGTGCGATGTTTCTTCCAACACCACCTAAGGATGTTGTGGACTGTCCTGGGTTGGAATCTCCAGCAATGAGCGGTTTATATGATTTTCCACCAATATCAATGTTGACACCACCAATGACAACGACATATGAACCACTTCTTAGAACATATCCTTTTCCAGCGATATATCCTTTTTTCATGAGATTAGAAATATGAACGGCAATAGAAGAGCGAGAGATGCCTGCTTTTTGTGCAAGTTCTTCTTGAGAAATCATTGGATTTTCTTCAATCCATTGTAAGATTTGTCTTTCTCTTTGAGTCATGTTTTCCTTTCTAAGCTAATATAAATTTGCTAAACAAATGCTTATACATATATTTATATACGAAAGAATCTACAAGTCAAGCGTTTTCTTTTTTTGTAGATATAATAACGCCAAATAAAATGATGATACCGCCAATGATTTGTGTAATAGTGATATTTTCGTGAAGAATCAAATAGGAAAGAATAATGCCAAAGACAGGCATAAAGTTCATTAGTACAGAAGCATGAGATGCCTTTAGTCCTTTTAAAGCATGATTATATAGAAGGATTGCACCAACGGAGCATCCTGCAGATAAATAAAGAAGGGAAAAGAGAATCTGTGGGGTAATATTAGTGATCATTGGATGTTCTAGTAAAAGAAATGGCAAAAAAACAATGGCACCAAAAAACATCTGATAATACGTAATTGTTAAAGAATCATAGTGTAGTGGAATTTTCTGTACGAGGTAATTGTAGAATCCCCATAGAATTCCAGCAAATAGTAATAGTAAGTTTCCTATCATATTGGATGATGCAGAAGAAAACCCAGTGAGAATAACAACACCTGCAACGCTGCATGCGATACCTAATAACATTCTTTTGCTTGTTTTTTCGTGATACACAAGAATACCAACAAGTATTGTTAAAGCGGGATAACATGCTTCAATCAGAGAAGTCATTGAGGCACTTGTTAAAGAAAGTGCAGTATTCTCTAATGTGTAATAAATAGAAATTCCTCCAATTGCACTGAGGATAACACTTTTTAAATCCTGTTTTGCGATTTTGGTGTGTTGACGTGTTATACAGCGATAGATGAATAAAAGAATAAAGCTGATTGAAAAACGAAAGAGACATAATAATATTGGTGAAAAAGCTTGATAGGCAATTTTTGTGGCAATAAAAGAAGAAGACCACATTAACATTGCGAATAGTGCATAAATATAGTATTTCATGGCTGTATTATATGACGAAAATATAAGAAAATGGAATGCTTATTTGAAGTTGAAAAAACTTTTTGAAAAAAGTGTTGACTTCTGTTTTTGAAAATGGTATATTCTTACTCGCTGAAAGGCAATAACTCGTATCACTGCAAAGCATATACGAGAGAAAATATAACAAAAAATTGCTCTTAGGAGCAAGTGATATATAACATCAAATCGATGAGAAAACTCATCGAGTGATATATAAAAGCAATCAGGACTTCAGTCCTGCGAAATATAACAACAACAGGGATACTTCCCTGAGATATATACAAATTCACAAGGCAAGATGTCTTGTTTTTTTATATCTTTTTTTGAACGATGACAATTGATACAAACTGTCATCGTTTTTGTTTTGCTTGTTAGATTTTAGATGTTTATCTAGTATAATGATGTTAGCGCTTACTTATTATTTTGAATCATTCGAAGACAATTTGAGGAGGAATCTACAATGAATCAATTTCCACATCTATTTGAACCTATTCAAATAGGAAAAACAACAGTAAAGAATCGTATTTTCATGCCGCCAATTTCAACAAACATGGCAGATAAGGGCTACGTTACAGATGACTTGGTTGCACATTATTCTGCACGTGCGAAGGGTGGCGTTGGATTGATTGTTACGGAAGTCGTAACAGTGGAACCAACATATGTGTATTTACCTGGAGATATGTCAATCTATGATGACAGCTTTATTCCAGGATGGAAGAAGCTTGTTGATGGTGTGCATCAATATGGAACAAAAATATTAGCGCAGTTGTTCCATCCAGCATACATGGCATTCCCAATTCCAGGTACACCACAATTGATTGCACCAAGCAATGTTGGACCATATTATGCAAAAAGTGCACCTAGAGCAGCAACGATTGAGGAATTACATACAATTGTTGATCAGTTTGGTCAGGCAGCACACCGTGTACAGTTAGCTGGCGGTGATGGTGTTGAAATTCAATGTGCACATGCTCATGGTTTATTGGGTGGTTTTTTAACACCTTTGTATAACAAACGTACAGATGAATATGGTGGCAGCATTGATGGTCGTTTGCGTTTGTGTCTTGAAGTCATTGCATCAGTTCGTAAATATTGTGGTGATGACTTTATTATTGATGTTCGTATCAGTGGTGATGAATATAGTGAAGGTGGCTTAACATTAAATGATCAGATCTATGTATCGAAACAATTAGAAAAGGCAGGAGTGGATTTCATCCATGTTTCTGGCGGTAATACAATTAAGCGTGGATCAAGTATGCCTGCACCAGGTACTAGTCCTGCACCACACGCACATGCAAGTGAAGAAATTAGAAAATATGTGAATATTCCTGTCGCTACAGTTGCACGTATCAACGAACCTTGGATTGCGGAAGAATTAATTGCGAATGGCAAGTGTGATATGTGTATGATTGGTCGTCCAAATCTATGCGATAGTGAATTCAGCAATAAGGCATTTGAAGGTAAAGTGGATGATATTCGTCCATGTATTGGCTGTGGTCGCTGCTTGACAGGTATTATGTTTGGAAAGCGTATCAGTTGTACTGTAAATCCAAGCGTTGAAGACAATACAATTACTGAAGCAGATGTGAAGAAGAATGTTTTAGTAATTGGTGGTGGACCTGCTGGTATGGAAGCTGCATATGTTGCGAAGAAGCGTGGTCACCATGTTGTTTTGTGTGAAAAATCGAATGAACTTGGCGGACAATTGAGAATTGCGGCAGTACCTATCGCAAAACAGGAATTATGCAGAGTTGTAAAATTCATGAAGAGAAGACTGGACAATGAAGGTGTTGAAGTTCGTTTGCATACAGAAGTAACAGAAGAAATGCTGGAAAATGAATTCAAAGGCTATGAAGTGATTTGTTCTAGTGGTGCAACACCAAAAGAAATTCCACCATTTAAAGTATTCAAGAACTGGATGAGTGCGGATGATGTATTGTCTGGCAAGAAATATCCTGGAAGAAATATTGTTGTTCTTGGTGGTGGAAGTGTTGGCTGTGAAACGGCTGATTATTTAGCACCACTGATTAATGATTTGTTCCCAATGAATCGTAAGATTACTTTACTGGAAATGACTGATAATTTAATGCCTGGTGAAGGTGGTGCAGCAAAATCTAGATTGACACTTAGACTCATGCAGAAAGGCGTCAAGATTGAATTGAATGCACAGGTTACAAAGGTTGATGAAAATACAATTACATATGTAAAGGATAACGTTGAATATACGATTACAGAAGCTGATACTTTGATTTTTGCGGTCGGCTATGCACCTAAGAAAGTTGAAGTGAATGGGGAGAATGTACACTACATTGGTGATTGTGAAAAGGTTGGAACACTCAAAGATGCTATCAGCCAGGGTTATGAAGTTGCGAAAAATATTTAGGAGAAAATCATGACAAGTAATCTATTAGAACCTATCAAGGTTGGAAATTTAACATTGAAAAATAGAATTATGTTTCCACCATTAACAACAGGTTACGAAGAAAGAGATGGATCGATTGGTCCTCGTTCATTGGCTTTCTATCAAAGACTTGCGAAAGGAGGCTGTTCCTATGTTGTCATTGGAGATGTTGCGCCAGTTCGTACTGCAAGTCCAACACCAAAGCTGTATGATGATGCGCAGATTCCAATGTTTAAGAAACTTGCGGATGCAATGCATGCATATGATTGTAAAGTTGCATTACAGTTATTCCATCCTGAATATGACGTGCCTGGTGTTGGTAAAATGATCATGGAAGCAGGCAAAGCGAGACAGCTTGCTGCAAAAGCAAAGGAAGCAAATGATGCTGAAGAAGCAAAAAAACAGATGCAGATTTGTGATGAATTGACAAAAGGTGCATATGCAAAACTGCATCATGATATGCAGCACTTTGTTACAGAAGCAACTGTTGAACAATT
>Ga0129311_1002541_pt1 | contig 10876 bp, 6 predicted proteins | sample Go1ome_FD_94435 | JGI IMG/M metagenome (GOLD analysis project Ga0129311, IMG submission 94435) | Western lowland gorrila individual fecal microbial communities from Wisconsin, USA - Go1022B metagenome | ecosystem: Host-associated > Mammals > Digestive system > Large intestine > Fecal | place... | reverse complement strand
CCGGTGCCGGTGGGTGCCTTGGCAATGACATCCTTCCACTGCAAAAAGGGGGGAATTGCCTCCGCCTGGATGGTGGTCGGATAGCCATAGCCCTTCTGCTCCAGGGCCTTCAGCATGGCCTCGGACAGGCCAAGGTCTTCAAAGGTAATGTTTTTTTCTTCCATTTTCCTATTCCTTATATCTTTGTCTGATTTCGATAGATGTAATTCTACCATTTATGCACCGCTTTTGCAACCTTCCTTTGCATTATTTCAGGCTTAATAGAAAATTTAACTTTCGAAACCCGGCTTGCAGTGGACAAATGGGGAAAAATATGGTATATTAAAGTGCAATAGTTTGGACGCAGAGTCATATTTCCAAATTCCCATGGAACAATACAATGTACAGCCCTTTCAATTTTTGGAGGAAAAATTATGGTATACATGCTGCTTGGCCAAGGCTTCGAAGAAACCGAGGCAGTTGCCCCCCTGGATTTGCTGCGCAGAGCCGGCATTCCGGTGCTCACGGTGGGCATTAACGAAAAGGTTGTCTGCGGAAGTCACAAAATTCGAATGGAAGCGGACATCACACTGAATGAAATGGATTTGAGCACCATGGATATGGTTGTCATCCCCGGCGGCCTGGGGGGCGTTGCCAGTCTGCGGGCCTGTCCCGGCGCTCTGGAGGCGCTGAAATTCGGCTGGGAGAACGGAAAATATGTGGCCGCCATTTGCGCCGGGCCTACCGTTCTGGCCGACCTGGGGATTACCGACGGCCTTCGTGCCACCTGCTACCCCGGTCAGGAGGAGAATATGGGCGCGGCCATTATGCAGGAAAACCAGCCCTGCGTCACCGATGGCCGCCTGATTACCGGCACTTCCGCCGGATGCGCCATTCCCTTTGGCCTGGCCCTGGTAGAGGCCCTGAAGGGCAAGGATGTGGCTGACAAAATCAAAGAACAAATCGTTATTCGATAATGGAGGAATTCCCAATGAGTTTTGATCCCAATTCGGATCAGCAGGAGCAGGGCCCCGATTCCCTGGAGCAAGCCCCTGAGCAGCAGGAGCAGTCCCCGCTGATGCCGCCGGATGCCTTCCCCCAGGGGGAGGATACCGCTTCCCTTCCGGAAGAGCCCCCCCAGGAAGTCCCGCAGCCCACACAGGCCGGGGGTGCATTTGCCAGCCTGGATGCACCGGAAGAGGATGCCCCTATTTCCTACCGGGGCAGATTTGCCGCACCGCCCGCTTCCGACGAGGCAGCCGAGCCAATAGAGGATAGTCTCCCCCAGCCGGAATATCCGGAAGAAAGCACGGAGGAAAGCGCCCCTGCCCAGGACACCCCGGAGGAAATCCCCGCCCCCCAGGAGCCGGTATATGACAATGCGTTCCCCGCCCCGGAGGATTTCCCGGAGCCGGAGGCAGCGATTCCCGCCCCTGCCCCCCAGCCGGAAAGGCGGCGCACCCGGGCGGTGAAGAAGGGCCGCCCCCGCCGGAGGAAGGGGGAAGGGCTGCTGGGAATTCCCAACATCCTGGCTACCGGTGTCTGGGTTGTCCTGACACTGCTGATCAGCGTCACCCTGGGGCGGATGGCCTGGGTCTGCGCCTCTGAAATTCTGGCCTTTGGCCGGGAGGACAAGGTCATCACCATCACCGTTTACGAGACGGACACCATAGATGACATTACCAGAAAGCTGGCCCGGTCTGAGCTGATTCACTATCCGGGGCTGTTCAAGCTCTATGCCAGCTTCGCCGTGGACGACGGCGACATTAAGCCGGGCATCTGGGACCTGAACACCAAGTATGACTACCATGCGCTGGTGAAAATGATGTCCCCCTCCTCTTCCCGGGATGTGGTGAAGGTGATGATTCCCGAGGGTTACAGCTGCCGCCAGATTTTTGCGCTGCTGCAGGAGAACAAGGTGTGCACCATACAGGACATTGAGTCCTACGCCGCCACCGGAGAGCTGAACGACTATTGGTTCCTGGACGGTGTTGCCCGGGGCGACCGCTATTGCCTGGAGGGCTTCCTGTTCCCGGACACCTACGAGTTCTACCAGAACGATTCTCCCAAGAGCATTCTTTCCAAGATGCTGAATAACTTCGACACCCGATTCGATGAAACCATGCGCGGCAAGATTCAAACCCTGAACAACCACCTGGCCGACCTGATGCGCCGGGACGGAAAAGCCCAGGATTATATCGACAGCCACCTGTTCACCGTCCGGGATGTGGTAAACGTCGCCTCCATGATTGAGAAGGAGACCTCCAGCGCAGAGGAAGGCTATACCATCGCCTCCGTCATCTACAACCGTCTGTTCTACTGGCATGGCAATCCTGCTTACCTGAACATCGATGCCACCATCATCTATGCCCTGGACGGCAAGACGGACCTGACCGCCGAAGACCTGCGGGTGAACAGCCCCTACAACACCTATACCAACATCGGTCTGACCCCCGGCCCCATTGCCAATCCGGGCCTGACCAGTCTGCAAGCGGCGCTGGAGCCCACGGATACCAATTACTATTACTATGTGCTGGATCCCACAACCGGAACCCACGTGTTCTCCACCACCCAGGAGGAGCACGAGGCCAACCGCACACGGCTGGGAGGCTGACATGAAAAAAATGGAGCTTCTGTGCCCAGCCGGTGATGCCGAACAGCTGAAAATGTCGGTGAAATACGGTGCGGATGCCGTCTACCTGGCGGGCACCAGCTTTGGAATGCGCTCCTTTGCGGGGAATTTTTCCCCGGAGGAGCTGCCAAAGGCCGTTGCCTATGCCCATGCCCGGGGGGTAAAGGTTCACGTCACCGTGAACACCATGCCCCGCAATGAGGAGGTGGCAGCGCTCCCCGCCTATCTGGAGCAGCTGGACAGTGCAGGGGTCGATGCCCTGATTTTGGCTGACCTGGGAGCCTTTATGCTGGCGGGAAAATATGCCCCCCACTGCCAGAGGCATATCTCCACCCAGCAGTCCATTGCCAACTACGCCTGCGCCCAGGCGTGGCATGATTTGGGGGCCCAGCGGGTGGTTCTGGCCCGGGAGCTGAGCCTGGGAGAAATTGCAGAGATCCGGCAGAGGGTCTTCCCGGATTTGGAAATTGAGACCTTCGGCCACGGAGCCATGTGCGTCAGCTACTCCGGCCGATGCTTGCTGAGCAACTATATGACCGGGCGGGACTCCAACCGTGGTGCCTGCGCCCAGCCCTGCCGCTATCAGTACGCCCTGATGGAAGAAAAGCGCCCCGGCGAATACTTCCCGGTATATGAAGACGAAAAGGGAACGTATATCCTCAATTCCAAGGATATGTGTACCATTGACCATCTGAAGGATTTGATGGATGCCGGCATCGACTGCATCAAAATCGAGGGCCGGGCGAAATCCGCCTATTATGCCGCCATAGTGGCAGGTGCATACCGGCATTGCATCGACGATATCTGCGCCGGGCGGCCCATAGACCCGGTCTGGCGGGAGGAAGTGGAGCACGTCTCCCACCGCATCTACTCCACCGGCTTCTACTACGGTGCCCCTGGGCAGTACACAGAAAATTCCCGCTACATTCGTCAGTGGCAGATTTGTGCCCTGGTGGAGCAGTGCGATGAAACCGGAAAGGCCCTGTGCAGTCTGCGCAACAAATTCCGCGAGGGGGACGAGCTTGAGGTCGTAGGCCCCGATCTTCGCCCCTTCCCCATTCACGCAGGCCATATGGCAGACGAAGAGGGTACGCCCCTGGCAGAGCCCAGAACCCCGCAGATGAAATTTACCATACAGCTGCCAAAGGCTGTCCCGGCAGATTCCATTCTCCGCCGAGCAGTGGATTTATCCGCTAAATAACCAAAAGGCTGCTGCATTTCCATGCGGCAGCCTTTCCCAGCCCATAAGGAGGGATTTCTATTTCTAGCCAATTTCGCTATGACAGTCCGGCAAGCCGCCGAAAAACCAGGGCTGCCACGCAAAGAAAATGCATCCTCATAGGATGCCTGCTCATTGCTCTGCTTCTGGTTCTGGCGCTGGCCGTGCTGTTTCTTCCGTCGCAAAACCAGCCGGAGGCCCCCGATACATACGAAAGTGTCACCACGCCCCCTCCCCTGCCCACCGAGCCCACCCCCACCGCTGCCACAGAGGCAACAATTCCCCAGGGTGTCTCCATTGGCGGAGTTTCCGTGGGCGGGATGACCGAGGAGCAGGCCCTTGATGCAGTGGGCGCAGCGGTACCGTCTTTATCGGAGCAGGAGGATATGGTGCTCTCTCTGGAGGAGCACACCTTCTCCATTTCCCCCGAAACCGCCTTCCGCTGGGATGTGGCCCAGGCTGTCCGCACTGCGCTGGAGGGCACCCAGGCGACGATTTTCCTGTCCCAGGTTGTGGATGCGGATGCCGTCAAGCAGGCTCTGCTGACCTTCTATGACAGCCTGGGGGGCATTTATACTCCCTCAGGCTACTGGCTGGAAGGAGAGGCCCCCAATATGGACGATGCCACCGGTATCTGCCAGACCCTGGTAATCAACCAGGGGTCTGCCGGTCACCTGGTGGACTTCCAGGATGCCCTGGATAAGGTGCTGGATGCCTATGCCAATCAGGTTTTCCAGGTCACCCTGGATGCATTGGGAGAGGAAAAGGAGCCCGCTCCGCTGGATTTGGAGCAGGTATACCGGCAGGTTTCCATTGCGCCCACAAATCCCAGAGTGGACCCCAAAACCCTGGAAATCCTCCCCGGCAAGCTGGGCTATGGCTTCGACACGGAAAGCGCCGCCGCCATGCTGCAAGGGGCCAAGGCCGGGGAGACCGTCCGCATTCCCATGGAATACCTCTCCCCCGCCAGTGAGGAGGAGGCCTGGTTCCAGGATACCCTGGGGTACTGCAAAACTGAATACTCCGACAACGAAAATCGGACGGAGAATCTGCGCCTGGCCTGTGAGAGGCTGAACGGCCTTATCCTACAGCCCGGTGATACCCTCTCTTACAACGAAGTCCTTGGAAAACGAACCCGGGAGGCCGGTTACCTCCCCGCCCCCGCCTACTCCGGCACGGATTTGGTGGACGAGGTAGGCGGCGGCATCTGTCAGGTGTCCTCTACCCTGTACCTCAGCTCCCTGTTTGCCGAGCTGACCATTGTGGACCGCCGGAATCACGGCTTCCCTGTCAACTACATTCCCTTGGGGCTGGATGCCACCGTAAACTGGGGCACCACCGACCTGAAAATTCGCAACGACTATGAGCTGCCTGTGAAAATCTCCGCCCAGGTGGAGGACGGCTATGTAAAAATCAAAATTCTGGGCGTGGAGCAGCGAGATTACACCGTAAAGATGGAGTATCGGGTGGATGACCACCCCTCCTATGCCGCCGCCTTCCGCTGCCGCTATGACAAAGAAACCGGAGAGCAAATCTACAGGGAACTGGACCACACCTCCACCTATCTGGAAGACGTGTGGTGCTGGCCCGGATTTGCCGAAAGCGCAACAGACGAACCGGCGGACGAATAACCATGCTTGCAGTCGCCCATTGGCAAGGAGATTTTAGGTGCAATTTCCGCAAAAGCCAAGGCCCGGGGGTATCAGAAAGCCCGCCCGACATGGTACAAAGGCTGATATGTACCCAATTTTCTGGACACAGCCGGTAGAACTGAATAATTAGTTTTTCATCATGGATGCTTCCCGGAATTTTACGGGAGGCATCCATTTTGTTTTGGCTTGATTTTTTCTGTTGTTATCGTATTGGGTAAAGATTTCTTGCATTGTTTTGTTTTCTCTGCTACTATAAAGGAAGAATTGCTAATTTGTCCAATTTAACGGACAAAGTCAGCTATAAAATAAAAAGGACTCCCGAAGGAATCCTTTGGTGCACGCACTGTGCTGTCGGGCAAGCCGACGGGGTGTGAGAACATTTATTTGAACGTGTTGTGTAATTCGTAGAGGTTCTCCACGTTCAGTATAGAATACTATCAGGAGGTTGTCAAGATGGCAATTCAGAAAAATCAGGAATATTATCTTGGCCTGGACATTGGCACAGACTCCGTCGGCTACGCCGTAACCGGAACCGACTACTCCCTGCTCAAATACCGTGGTGAACCCATGTGGGGCGTGATGACCTTTGAAGCGGGCAACAACGCCGCAGAACGCAGAGGCTACCGCACCGCCCGCCGCCGTCTTGACCGCAGAAAGCAGCGCCTTGCGCTCTTGCAGGACCTCTTTGCCGTAGAAATCGGAAAAATTGACCCAAACTTTTTTATCCGCCGGAAAGAGAGCATTCTTTTCCCGGAGGACAGCACCCACGGTGTTCAAATTTTTCAGGGTGGAGACATCACCGATGAAGAATATCATCGGCACTATCCCACCATTCATCACCTTATCTTGGAACTGATGACTGATTCACAGCCTCACGACATCCGGCTCATTTACCTGGCGTGCAGTTGGCTAATCGCTCACCGGGGGCATTTTCTATTTGATATTGACCCCAAAGATACCGCTCAGCTTTTGGATTTTTCAGGAATATACAACGATTTCCGTGTTTTCCTGGACGAAAAAGAGCTTCCCCATCCCTGGCAGGATACCATTGCGCCCAGCAGCATCTCCGAAATCATGCAGCTGCAACTGAGCATCACCGGAAAGAAAGCTGCCTTTAAGGAACGAGTTTATGGCGGCAAAGCGATTCCAAAAGGTGATTCCGAAAAGGACTGGTATGCGCCGGACCAGGTCATTTCCCTGCTCTCCGGAGGAATCGTAAAGTTAGCTTCTCTATTTCCCGGAAGTGAATTGGAGGACTCCGTCAGTCTTGCCAGTGATGACGATATGTTTGCCCAAGCGATTTCTGCTTTGGACGAGGAGCAGTGCGAATTTCTGATGATTCTTCGGAAATTGTCCGACTGCGCCAGACTGACTGCCACCATGACCGCCGAAAGCGGCACACAATACAGCTGCATTTCCATGGCCAAAGTTGCCGTATACAATCGTCACAAGGCGGATTTGGAATACCTCAAATCCTTCATTCGTTCCTACCATCCGGAAAAATACGCCGAAGTGTTCCGGCAGGTGCACGAGAATAACTACGTGACCTACTCCAAACACATCGCTTCCGTCAAGAAGCAGAATCGTCCCGCAAAATTCAAATGGAGCAAAAAAGATGATTTCTCCAAATATCTGAACGGAATCGTTAAAGATACCCCTGTTACCGAGGCAGACCGACCCGGATATGAGGATATGATTTCCCGGCTGGAGCTGAGGACATTTCTTCCGAAGCAAAAGGATTCCGACAATCGAATCATCCCCCAGCAGCTCTACCGCAGAGAATTGGATTGCATTCTGGATTTGGCGGAGGGTTATCTTCCCATGCTAAGCGCCAAGGACACAGACGGACTTACCGCAAAAGAGAAGATTCAGTCAATTTTTACCTTCCGAATCCCTTACTTTGTAGGACCTCTGAACAGCGGCAGCAGCAATGCGTGGCTGGTACGAAAAGCGGAAGGAAAAATTCTTCCCTGGAATCTGTAAGAAAAGGTTGACTTGGATGCCAGTGAAGCGGCATTTATCAAACGAATGACAAATAAATGTACCTATCTGCCAGGAGAAGACGTGCTGCCCGAAAAATCCCTGCTTTATGGTCGATTTACCGTTTTGAACGAACTGAACAACCTGAAAGTCAACGGCAATCCCATTCCGGTAGAGGCAAAGCAGCTGCTCTTTACTCAGGTCTTTTGTGAATATAAGCGCGTCACACCCCAAAAGCTAAAAGACTGTCTTGTATTGAACGGTCTCATTGAAAAGAATGCAGAACTTTCCGGTTTGGACGAAACCATAAAATCCAGTCTGTATTCCTATCATATTTTCCGGAATCTCTTAGACAGTAAAAAACTGACGGAAACACAGGTAGAAGAGATCATCCATCATTGTGCCTACAGTGAAGATAAATCCCGCCTTCTTCGGTGGCTGCGGGAGACCTTTGATCTTCCCGAACAGGATTACAAGTATATTCTGCGGCAGAATCTCAAAGGCTTCGGTCGCCTGTCCCGGCGCTTCCTGACACAGCTCCCAGGCGGTCCTCGCTCTGATGGCGAACAGAAATCGATTCTGGAATGGATGTGGGACACCAACGAAAATTTGATGCAGCTGCTGTCTGACCGCTATACCTTTTCCAAAACCATCCAGGAGGAAATCTCCGCCCATTACGCAAAACCCGAGAATCAGGAAAAACTTGCCCAGCGCCTAAAGCATGAGCGGCTTTCCGGCAGTGTGCGCCGCTCCATCCACAGAACGCTGGATGTCGTTCAGGATGTTACCAGCATCGCCGGGGCCCCCAAGAAGATATTTGTGGAAATGGCTCGGGGTGGAACTCCGGAACAAAAAGGAAAACGCACCCGTAGCCGAAAGCAGCAGCTGTTAGATTCCTACAAATCCATAACAACGGAAAATTCCCCGTTTTTGCAGCAGAAGCTGACAAAAGATACCCGAATTTTGCTGCAAGAGTTGGAGAATATGGATGAACTGGCCGACAACCGACTGCAAAGTGATGCACTGTTCCTGTATTTCCTGCAAATGGGCAAGTGTATGTATACAGGCAATCCTATCGAGTTGTCAAAGCTGGGAGACCATAATAAAGACCACATCTACCCTAAAAGTCAAACGAAGGATGACAGTGTACTGAACAATCTGGTTCTTGTAGAATCCACGGCAAACGGCGACAAGGATGATATATACCCTGTAACCCCCGAAATCCAGAACAAGCAAAGAGGATTCTGGGAAACGCTGCGGAAAGCCGGATTGATGACAGAAGAAAAATTCCGGCGACTGACCAGAACCACGCCCCTGACGGATGCAGAAAAGATGGGCTTTATCAACCGTCAGCTGGTGGAGACCCGGCAATCTACAAAAGCCATCGGTCAGCTGCTCCGCGAAAAATACCCCCAAGCAGAAATCGTTTATGTGAAAGCAGGACTGGTATCCGAATTCCGGCAGGACCAAGAAATCGTAAAATGCCGGTCGGTAAACGATTTGCACCACGCCAAGGATGCCTACCTGAATATCGTCGTTGGAAATGTATACCACGAACGCTTCAACAGACAGTGGTTCCGCCTGACGGATTCTTATAACATAGAGCTAAAGAAAATCATGGCAAAGCCCTTGTACCACAATACAGAAGTAATTTGGCGTGGCAAGGCGGATATTGCAAAGGTAAAAAAGGTATGCCAAAAAAATGCCGTACATTTGACGAGATATGCGTTTTGCAGAAGTGGCGGACTGTTTGATCAGCAGCCAGTATGTGCAGGCACCGATCTGGTTCCTTTGAAAAAGGGGCTGGATACTGAAAAATATGGTGGATACAACAAGCCTACAGCATCCTTCTTTGTTTTGGCTGGATACACCGAAAAGAAGAAACGTGATGCCATGCTTATCCCTGTCGAATTGCAGCACGCAAATCGCTTTCAGTCAAATCCTGACTTCGCAGAATCGTACATAAAAAAACAAATCACTCAAATTAAGGGTGGAAAAGCAATCTCCGATGTTTCCATTCTTTTGAAAGGACGTGCTCTAAAAATCAACACCGTTTTCTCGTTTGACGGCTTGAAAATGGTATTGTCCGGAAAAAGCAGCGGTGGAAGACAGATTATCTTCTCCCCCATGACCCCCCTTATTTTAGGCAGAGAAATGGAACAATACATAAAGCGCCTGGATTCGTTCAGCAGAAAAAAAGCTGCCAATTCCTCTATCCAGTTAGATCCCCTGCATGATTACATCACAAAGGAAGAAAATCTCATTTTGTACGATATTCTCACGCAAAAGCTACAATCCATTCCTTTCCAAATGCTTCCAGCCAATCCGTGCCAACTGTTGCAGAAAGAGCGCAATAAGTTTTGTGCGCTGACAGCGGAAGCGCAAATCATTTGTTTGACAAATCTTCTTCTCTACTTTCAGCGATCCGGAAATAGCGGCATTGATCTCTCGCTACTTGGCGGCAGTAAAAAGAGCGGCACAAAACTCTTGAATGCGTCCCTTGCAAACTGGAAGAAAACATACAGCAATGTTCAGATCCTCGACTGTTCCCCCGCTGGTTTAAGTGAAATCCACAGTGAGAATCTTTTAAGCCTATGAGCAATCCAAGCTATTCATCTTTGTAAATTTGCGCAGCTATTTCCCGGATGACTCCGTTCATCGTTTCCTCCAAACAGCCATCGACCACCAATACACGCTCCTTTTGGTGGGTGCCTGGGAACATCCCCGTCTGCCGGAGAAACAGCGATTGATTATTGACAAAGACTTGTGCGAGATATAGAATAACAGTGAATGATACTGATTGCGCATCTCTCTCCCGGTATGTTGGCCGGTTCTCAAAGCGGATTTGAGGTTTGAGAGTTGTGTAATTTCGTAGAGGTATTATTCTTTTCAAAGCTCAGCGGTTTGAAGGGTTTTGTTTGAGAGTTGTGTAATTTTGTAGAGGTATTATTCTGTCAAAAAAATAACTTATTAACTCAAGTCTGTTTGAGAGTTGTGTAATTTCGTAGAGGTATTATTCAAGCCTGAGCGTGGCCATTCAGCAGCCAAGGTTTGAGAGTTGTGTAATTTCGTAGAGGTATTATTCCCGATGCATTTATAAAACCGACAGACCGCTTTTCCTCGGCCTGTCGGTTCTCTTATGAAAATACAGCTGACAGCAAAAAATCCAAATACTATTGAAAGAATCCGGGTTTTATGGTATACTGAACCAACATAATGAACTTGGTTTCCCTGAACCCAGGAGATACCTGTCAGATAAAGGAGATTTTAAGCGATATGAAATTAGGTATTGGAGGACCGCTACCTGATTTTATATCTCAATAATCCTCAATAAATACGAATATTACTTGATTTGAAGCGGATTTTGGAACAAACCAACCATATATAACTTCATGTTTTCCTATGCTACTCTAT
>Ga0129311_1002539_pt1 | contig 10898 bp, 13 predicted proteins | sample Go1ome_FD_94435 | JGI IMG/M metagenome (GOLD analysis project Ga0129311, IMG submission 94435) | Western lowland gorrila individual fecal microbial communities from Wisconsin, USA - Go1022B metagenome | ecosystem: Host-associated > Mammals > Digestive system > Large intestine > Fecal | place... | reverse complement strand
TTGCGGCTTTTTCTATAAAATTTTTAAAATGTTGATACCATATATAGTGTCGTATATAATGTTCTTATAGGGAGGTATCGGAACAATGAAAACGCTTGAAGAATATATGGCAATGCCATACCGTATGGAGATTGTTGAGGATAAAGATGAGGGCGGTTTTGTGGTTTCTTATCCTGATTTGCCGGGGTGTTTAACCTGTGGTGAAACAATCGAGACTGCGGTAACAAATGCCGTCGATGCAAAAAAAGCTTGGCTTGAAGCTGCCATTGAGGAAGGAATAGATATATACGAGCCTGACAGCCTTGATGATTATTCAGGTCAGTTTAAATTACGAATACCTAAAAGCCTTCATAGAATGTTGGCCGAACATTCGCAAAGAGAAGGAATAAGCATGAATCAGTATTGTGTTTATTTACTTTCGAGAAATGATGCACTTTATTCTAAGATAAAAAATTAAAGATTGAATCCAATGTTTATACTTTGACTATACTTAAATTGAAATATTGCAGACAAAATAAAAACGCCCGAAAATCAAGTTTCGGGCGTTTTATAAGTTTTTAGTTATCTTTTGTTTCTGTTGATGCGTCTACTGCATTTGCATCTTCAGCCTTTGTTTCTTCTTTAGCTTTTTTCTTTCTTCCGAAAAGACCTGTCTTTTCTTCTTCAACGGGCTCTTCAACCTTGTTTGAAAGGTTAGGCTCTTTTACATAAGCAATTTCGCTCTTAAGAACGGGAACTCTTACGCCTCTGTTCATACCAAATTCAACAATATAGCATTCAGCTGTTACATCAACAACCTTACCGTACATACCTGTGTTGCAAAGAACGGAATCGCCGGGCTTGATTTTGCTGATCATTTCGTCATGCTCTTTCTGTCTCTTTTTCTGAGGTCTGATTGACATGAAATACATAGCTGCGAAAATAACTATGATGTAAATGATAATCCATGAAAAAGATCCGCCGCCTAAGCCTGTTGCCGCTGCTGTTGCTGTTGTTGATGAAGAAGCGGCAGCTGATGATGCAGCCTCAGAGCCGATTTTAGTACTTACTTCTGCAAGAAAATTGTAAAACATTGTGTTCTCTCCTTTTGTTAGCTTAATATCCGAATATCCTTCGGACAACCTAAAGAATATTATATAAAATTATAACATGGTAGTCAAGCAATTAAAGCTATTCTAATACTCTTATAATGGTTTATTTTCCGTTTTCTTTGAAGCCGTCAAGCTTTGCACGCTTGTAGCTTTCAAATCTGTCCTCATCGAGAGCAAGTCTTATTTCCTCCATCATAGTGTTGAAGAAATAAAGGTTGTGCATTACGCAAAGACGCATTGCAAGCATTTCCTTTGCCTTGAAAAGATGACGGATGTATGCCTTTGAATAACGTCTGCATACGGGGCAGTCGCAGGTATCGTCAATAGGTGTGTCATCAAGCTCGTATTTTGCATTGAGAAGATTGAGCTTTCCGTGGTTTGTGTATACATGGGCATGACGTCCGTTACGTGCCGGAAGTACGCAGTCGAAGAAATCAATACCTCTTTCAACGCTTTCGAGAATGTTCTCCGGTGTGCCTACACCCATGAGATATGTCGGCTTGTTCTGAGGAAGATAGGGAACAACCTCTTCGAGAATGTGATACATCTCTTCGTGAGTTTCACCGACAGCAAGACCGCCGACAGCATAGCCGTCAAGGTCGAGCTCGGAAATACGCTTTGCATGCTCGATACGAATGTCGGGATATATTGCACCCTGATTTATGCCGAAAAGCATCTGTTGTTTGTTTATTGTGTCATCAAGTGAATTAAGTCTGTCTATTTCGGCTTTGCATCTGTAAAGCCAGCGAGTTGTTCTTGCAACAGAATTTTCCACATAGCCTCTGTCAGCAAGGGCAGGAGCACATTCGTCGAATGCCATGGCTATTGTAGAGGCAAGGTTGGACTGTATACGCATACTTTCCTCAGGTCCGATAAAAAGCTTGCGTCCGTCAATATGCGAATTGAAATAAACGCCTTCTTCCTTTATCTTTCTCAATGAGGTAAGCGAGAAAACCTGGAATCCGCCGCTGTCGGTGAGTATGGGCTTGTCCCATACCATAAATTTATGAAGTCCGCCGAGCTTTTTAACAACCTCATCACCGGGACGAAGGTGAAGATGATATGTGTTGGAAAGCTCAACCTGACATTTAACTCTCTCAAGGTCCTCTGTTGATAATGCACCCTTAATAGCCGCAAGAGTTCCTACGTTCATAAAAACAGGTGTCTGTATTACACCGTGAGGTGTGTGAAATTCGCCACGTTTGGCTCGTCCGCTTGTTTTCAGTAATTTGTACATTGTTATCTCCGTTCAAAAATATTTTTTAAAGTGTTTTTATATATTTTACATTTAAAGCAGCTTTATTTCAAGATATATTAAATTTTATAATTAAGCATAATATTTTAATATGTGCATTATAATAACAGCGCATTGACGCTGCATTTAACATATTGTATAATATATAAATGAGAGGAGTTGATTCTATGGCAACAACAAATGTTACAATACGAATGGACGAAAACTTAAAGGCTCAGCTTCAGGAATTAATGTCCAATTTAGGCTTGGATATGACTACATTTTTTACAATGACGGCAAGACAGGCAGTAAGAGATCAGGCTTTGCCTTTTCAGCCGACCATGAATAAAGGTATTTACGGTTCACAGGCATATAAGCTTGCCATGGAAAATACCAAATATAATAAAGCCGGAAAAGCAGTCATTTCTTCCGATGATGAATGGGCAGAAGAAAACGAATGGGACGAAATATTTGAGGAAATGAAAAAGAAAAGAGGTTAAAAATTGGAAAAAGGAGAAGTATGGTTTGTAGAATTTCCTTTGGAAGAAGATGCCTCCAAAATACTCAACAGACCTGTAATCGTGTTAGATGAAAATATACTCGGCGTTCTGTCGGTTAAGATTACTAAGCACAAAGTAAGACAGGAAGATCCTTATGACATACCGATATTGTATTGGCATGAGGCTAACCTCAGATTGGCTTCGACAGCAAGAATATCAAAGGTTACTCTGCTTTCGAAGGACAGCTTTATTTTTAAAATCGGTGACCTTCATAAAGATGACCTTGACAGAGTTGAAAATATGTATATAAAATTTTTACATGATAACGGTGCTTTGTAATATTGAAAAAAGTTTTATTTTTAAGGAGAAAACAATGATTAATTATATTGCTACTGCTGCGGCAGGACTTGAGGCATGTGTAAAGAGAGAAGCTATAAAGCTCGGATTTGAAAATATTCACACCTTTGACGGAAGAGTTGAATTCACAGGTGACGAAAGCGTTATACCAAAGGCAAATCTCTGGTTCAGATGTGCCAGCAGAATACTTATAAAGATAGGAACCTTCAAGGCTGTTTCATTTGAAGAGCTTTTTCAGGGAACAAAGGCACTCCCCTGGGAGGAATGGATTCCGGTTGACGGAAAGTTTACGGTAGTCGGAAAAAGCGTAAAAAGCACGCTCTATTCAGTTTCAGACTGTCAGGCTATCGTTAAAAAGGCAGTTGTAGAAAGACTTAAGGGTGTATACGATGTGGACTGGTTTGACGAAACCGGTGCAGAGTATACAATACAGGTTGCTTTGCTTAAGGATATTGTAACTCTTACAATAGATACATCAGGTTCAAGCCTTCACAAAAGAGGCTACCGTGCCAATGCACTTGATGCACCGCTTAAGGAAACACTTGCGGCGGCTATGATTGAATTAAGCTACTGGAACAAGGACAGAGTACTTATGGATCCCTTCTGCGGTTCCGGTACAATACCCATTGAGGCGGCTATGATAGCGAGAAATATAGCTCCCGGACTTAACCGACACTTTGCATCGGAAAAATGGGACAGAGTTCCCGAAAAGCTTTGGAAAGAGGAGCGAAAAAAGGCCTATGCCGCAATAGATTATGACTGTATGCCGGAAATATACGGCAGTGACATAGATCCGGCAGCTATCGAGCTTGCGAAATCAAATGCGGAGCTTGCCGGAGTTGACGATTGCATAACCTTTGAGGTTAAGCCGGTGCAGGAGCTTGAGCTTTACGGAGATTACGGCTGTCTTATAACCAATCCACCTTACGGCGAAAGACTCGGTGATATGAAAACCGTAGAGGATATGTACCGCTCTCTCGGCGGAACGATGCACTCAAACGAAACATGGTCAACCTATGTAATAACATCAATGGAGTATTTCGAGAAGCTTTTCGGCAAAAAAGCAAGCGCAAAGAGAAAGCTCTTCAATGCATGGATTAAGACGGACTATTACCAGTTCTATGGCCCAAGACCGCCTAAGAAAGAGAAAATGTAAAGGCATGGGGCTTCGCCCCAAACCCCATGAACCTTTGAAAAGGTTCAATCCAAACTTTATTGAAAATCATTTTAACAAATGATTTTCGAAATTATGTTTTTAAGGAAAAAATTTATGTTTGAAGTAAAAATGCCATCTGAAAAACTCATTAACGTCAGTACGTTATCCGAAACAGAATTTAATGAAGAGCTTGAAAAGGGCTATGCTGATATGCAAAACGGACGGACAATAAATGCAAAAAGTGCTTTTGCTGATATTCGTAAGGATTATAACTTATGATATACGAAGTGAAATTATCGGGGCAGGCTTATATTGATTTAAGAGGAGTTTTTGAATATATTGCCTTTGAATTAAAAGCTCCGGAAAATGCAAACAATCAGCTTAATCGTTTGGAAGAACGCATATTAAGTCTTGACACTATGCCGGAACAGTATCGAAAATATGAAAAAGAACCATGGAAAAGCCGTGGACTTCGTATACTACCCATTGATAACTATTTAGTGTTTTACACTACGAATACAGATATAAAAGTTGTCACAATTCTTAGAGTTATGTATGCCGGACGTGACATAGATAATCAGTTAAATTTTGATACAAATCAATAGTTTTATGTTTAAGCAGTCTTTCATTACCGATTGACTGTTAAATAAAAACTTTGCAAAAAGCCTCGGACAAATTGTACCGAGGCTTTTCCACTTTTACTGATATTTTTCGTTTACTATATTTTTTGTGCATTCAATGAATTTTTTAACCGTATTTGTTGCATATTTCTGCGACTGTATCGCTATGCCGAGCTCACGATAGATTTTCGGCTTTGTTTCCATTATCTTTATGTTATCGTTTCTGCCCTTAAGCAGCAGCTCGGAAAGTATGCTCGTTCCAAGGCCTCTTTCTACCATTGAAATGATAACCGAATAATTCATATGTGAATTGCTTATATTCGGCTTTATGTCATATTTGTTGAATACACGGTCAATATCCTTATTAAGTCCGTAGGACGGCATAAAAAATTTCTTTCCGTTAAGCTCCGTAAGCGGAAGCACCTTGCTGCTGTATTTATCGTCAGCCGGAAGTATTGCATAAAGCGGATCCTTTCGGAGTGTTATCCATTCGGTCTTATATTCCTCTTGTTTGGAAAGAAAGCCTATGTCGATTGTTCCGTCCAGAACCCAGTTATATATTTCGTCCGAAACACCGTCCTTTATTTCAAAGGTAACATCGGGATATTCGGCATTAAACCGCTTTACCGCATCGGAAAGCCAGTGCATGATAATGCTCGAATATGAGCCTATTCGTATTATCGAATCCTTCATTGAGTTTACACGCTTTATTTCAACATCAAGAGCCGCACTTGTTTCCACAAGCTTCTGTATGTATGGAAGTATACGGCTGCAGTTGGGAGTAGGCTTTACGCCGTGATGTCCCCTTATAAGAAGCTGAAAGCCGAATTCGTTTTCAAGTCCGTTCATCATATGAGTAAGTCCGGACTGTGTATATCCGAGAACCTGTGCCGCTTTTGTAAAGCTGCCGAGATTGATTGAAGCAAGCAGAGCTTCGTATTTTTTTGTATCCATGTCAAATATTATCCTTTCGGTTGATTATATGAATTATTCTCATGTACTCTGATAATTATAAAGCCTTACAGCTGTAAAATCAATGAAAAATTCGTATTATATTTTTTTATTTTTGTAATATAAGCATGGTCATAATATAAGCATAGCCGACATAGATTTTATAAACAGAAAAATTAGCTTCGGAGGGCATAATATGACAAATCCAGACATTTATCAGGATATTTCTGAACGCACCGGCGGCGCAATTTACATAGGCATCACTGGACCCTGCCGGACAGGCAAATCAACCTTTATACGACGCTTTATGGAAAAAAGCGTTCTGCCGAACATGAGCATACAGGCCGAAAAGGACAGAGCAAGAGATGAACTTCCGCTTATCGGTCAGGGCAGAATAATAACCACAACCGAGCCGAAATTCGTTCCTTCAAAGCCGGCAGAGGTACAGGTGAGCGACGGCATAAAGTTCAAAATGCGGCTTATTGACTGCGTTGGGTACATAGTTGACGGTGCTGAAGGCATAACCGACGGTGACGGAGCAAGAATGGTAAACACACCATGGTCGGATAAACCGATGCCTCTTGAGGAGGCGGCAAGATTAGGCACAAACAAGGTAATAAACGACCACTCTACCGTTGCGGTGGCAATGACAACAGACGGAACAATAACCGACATACCGAGAGAAAATTATGTAAAAGCGGAGGAGGATATAATTGCGGAGCTTAAAAAAACACAGAAACCGTTTGTTATCGTACTTAATACGGCAAACCCGTATTCAGCTGAAACAGACCTGCTGCGGAAGGAGCTTGAGGATAAATATTCTGTTCCCGTATTTGCGATAAACTGTGCCCAGCTCAGAGATGACGACATAAACACGATTCTCGAAGGACTGCTTTTTGAATTTCCGGTAAACGAAATAACGGTGAACATTCCCAAATGGATTGAAGTGCTTGATTCCGAGCATTGGCTCAAAAAATCCATTATCGATTCACTTCTTTCCATAACCGAAAAAACGGCGGAGCTGAGAGGAATAGCCGACAGTGCCGCAGAGCTTGAGGCCAACGAATATATAAGGAAAGCCTATGTTGGTGATATATCCGCCGGCAGCGGTGATGCGGAAATAGATGTTTCCATGCAGGACGATTTGTTTTACACCGTACTCAGCGAAACTATAAACATGGATATAAAAGGCGATTATGAGCTTATAAATATAATGAAGGAGCTTTCCTCCGTCAAAAATGAGTATGAAAAAATAAGCTCCGCGCTTGCCGACGTAAAACGCAAAGGCTACGGCATAGTCGGTCCGGCATTTGAGGACATTGTGCTGAACGAGCCGGAGGTATTCAAGCACGGTTCACGCTACGGCATAAAGATAAAGGCACATGGCGAGGCAATAAATATGATAAAAACGGACATAGAAACCGAGGTTGCACCAATAGTCGGAACAGAAGAGCAGAGCAAGGAATTTATAGACGATATTCTCAATACATATAAAACCGATAAGGAAAAAATATGGGAGCTTAATTTATTCGGCAGAACGCTTGACACGCTCGTAAATGAAGGCATGAACAACAAAATATACACAATGCCGGAGGACGCACAGCTTAAGCTTCAGGAGTCATTGCAGAAGATACTCAACGAAGGCAGTGGCGGTTTGATTTGCATAATATTATAACCAATGTGGCTTTGCCCCAAACCCCACAAAATCAAGACCTAAGGGCTTTGCCCTTAAACCCACAATCCTTTAAAAAGGATTGATCTAAACCTTAATAACCCTATTTCTACGAAATAGGGTTTATTTTATATAAAAGTTAATTTTATCTAATCAATATGTTTAAACAAGTCAAAATACCGATTTCGACTTACAGCCGCCTAATTACCAATCGTCACCCAATTCATCTATTGCATCATCTACACCGTCGGCATATTCGCTGTCGTATTCGTATCTGTCGTAATCATAATCTCCATCCATATATACAGCGTCGTAGCCGTCATCATAGGAATCATATGTATAGCTGTAATCATAATCGTAATTGTAATTGCTTTTTGAACTGCTGTTTGAGTAAGAGTAGTTTTTTAAACTGCCGCTTGAATATGAACTGCTGCTTTTTGAGCTTGAACTGCTGTTTGAACTGCTGTTTGAAGTACTCGTATCTGTTTTATCATATGCACTGTATGTTGAGTTACTTTTTTTATTACTTGTGTATGTATAGTTCGGTAAGTGATGTAAACTGCTGTTATCTTCATATATGCTGTATAAACCTACCATATCCAAAGCCAATACAATTACTATTATTGTTTTAATAATTTTATCCTTTTTCAATTCAAGCACTCTCCTATACTATTAAATTGCTTCTGTTTTTATTAATTCAATATTATTACCGATATTTAAAATACTTTCAAGCTCATCAAGACTTTTTTCGAAAATCTCCGCAAAAGCACTGCAATCAACTCCATCCGTCATTGCATAAATACAGTTCAACTCATGTAATTTGTTTTTTCTTTTAATGCGGAGCTCTTTAAGCGTTTTGAATATGTTATAGCCTTGTGCGGCATTGCAGTTTACATCTTCAGCCTCAGCCAGGGTATTTTCTATTACCTTATCAATTTCATTAATTTCGATATTCAGATTTATCATATATTGCTCGGCATTACGGTAAAATTCAGCCTGCTGTTTTGCAAATGAAAGCCAGTTATTTTCTTTTCCGTCTAAAGGAGTAACACATTTATCCTCTGTCATAATATCCTTTCCACCTCGATATATATTTTTTTGTTCTGTAATTACATGAATTTTATTATCTTCGGCATTATGTAAAGCCTCTTTAACCGGAGGACTGCTTTTCATGACACAGTCTTTAAACAGTAAATTATATTTCCGTGGAGTGTATTTTCTTGTTTCAAGACCTTTTATGGATTTAGCCGCCTGCTTTGCCTTTGATATATTTATGCTTGTACCGAAATTTGTCTGAAAATATTCCGTTCTCAAAAGCTCATCTTTTATATCTCTACGGTTTTCACGACATATCCGTAACAGCTCAACCAGATCTTCCGCTTCTCCGGATTTTGTTTCACACAGCTCAATATAATGAAGAATATCACATATCTTCTGATCAATATCTGTAAGATTATTTGTAAGCTTATCACGGTAGTTTTTAACTTCAGATGATACATTTATAAAATGCTCAAGGTATTTTAACCAATCTATCTCTGATAAGTCATCTGACGAAATACTCTTTTCCACCGAATTTTTTAATTCGTTACGAACAATTTCTTTTACAGGAGAACTACATTTTCTTTGGATTTGATTATTTAACACAACAGGTATTTCCTTATTTGAAATACACTTATTGCAGACCTCCTCCGATTCGGAAATTTTTTTGTTATTTTCCGTCGGCACAATACAATAGAATGACGATTTTTTTCCCGTTCCGATTTTATTATTTGCCTGTGCAAATGTAAACATAGATGCATCGTTTTCGTCCGCAGCAACAACAAGTTCATTCGTCATATCTGACCTGTAATAATGTCCGCGATAATCCATAATGTAATAAAGTAAATCAGCCACCATATTTCCGCCTCCTGTTTTATATTCTGTCCCTTTTCCATTCATAAAAAAATAAGAACCAAAGGGAAGTCATCTCTTATGGTTCTTATTTTAAACATTCAGGTGTCCAATAAACACACCTCAGAGTACAAATTTATGTTCGCTTATTGCTTATACCGGATTACAAGTCTGTCGATTTCATCGTTCATCATTTTTACAACGCTTGACGGACTGACAATTTTAACACCTTCGCCGAGACCGATTATCCATGCAAGGAACTGTTTACTGACCGCCACTTCGACATTTACGGCAAACCGTTTGTCGTCTATGCGGATTATGGACACATCTTTGCCGAAACGGTCGATAATAACTCCGGCAAGATCATTATCACATTCCATACGCACTGAAATTTCATCGCCGCCATACATACCAAACATTTTTTTAGCGTATATCGCAGTATCGAAAGCCTTGAATACCTGTCTGCCTTCTCTCGGTCTGCCGGTCTGTGTTATGTGAAGCATTTTGTCAACACGGAAGTGCTTTATAATGCCTTTTGTGCTGTCATATGCTATAAGGTAATAATTTTCGTCGTCCCATGATAATGCCCATGGACTTACCGTATATAAAGCACCGTTGTGGCGAAGCTCCATGCTCTTATCTACATTCCATTGGAAGTATTGGAATGTTATTATTGAGTTTTCGGCTATTGCTGTATGTATTCTGTCAACATTGTAATAAATGCTTTCGTTCATTGTTTTGACACGACCGGAAACAAATACCTGTCTGTGAAGTTGAGTTGCCTCGTATTTACTGGCAAGACTTTCTAATTTTTTGATAAGCTCGTTGGATTTTTTCTCGGTTATGAATTTTGCCGATTGAATTGAGTCTACCAAAAGCTTAAGCTCTGCAAGCTCAAATGGCCTGTTGCCTATGTGATAGGAATATGTACGGTCTTCCTGTGTACCTATAATGTCAAGACCAAATAACCTTAGACTTTCGATGTCGCTATACAGACTTTTTCTTTCCGCACTTATTCCGTACTCGGATAATTTTTCAATAATATCAGTCATTGTTATACTATGTGTTTCATCTGTAAATTCCATAAAAATTTTCATTAAGTACAAAAGCTTGAGTTTTTGGTTAGGTGATTTCGGCATAGTTATCCTCCCGTACATTATTACAACAGTAAAGAACTTATTTAATATAGTATAACATAAATCGGAATATACGGAAGGTATTGATATTGGGTTAAAGTATACTTTATTGCCAAAACCTTGGGGCTTTGCCCCAAACCCTATGAACCTTTAAAAAGGTTCAATCTAAACTTTGATAAACTACATTCTGACGAATGTAGTTTGGGGAAAATTTAAAATCAAACATCTCAATTTGAACATACTTAAAGTATAAAAACCGTTAAAAATCGAGCAGCATTCCTGCGAGATTTA
>Ga0129311_1002538_pt1 | contig 10898 bp, 10 predicted proteins | sample Go1ome_FD_94435 | JGI IMG/M metagenome (GOLD analysis project Ga0129311, IMG submission 94435) | Western lowland gorrila individual fecal microbial communities from Wisconsin, USA - Go1022B metagenome | ecosystem: Host-associated > Mammals > Digestive system > Large intestine > Fecal | place... | reverse complement strand
TATAAGAATTGGTTTGATTGTTCATGGTAATATTTTACCATGAAAAAAGAGAAGTAATTGGCTGTTTCCAGCTATTACTTCTCTTTTTTTCATGGACTGATTATTTCACAGCCCCTTTTTTTAGTTCTTTGCCAAGTTCATTTGCCAGAAGTTTGGCAAATGAACTGTTCTTTTAATTAGTCATCCAGCTCTGCATCTGTGGAAGAAGCAAGATTTCTGATGGATGTTGTTTCATCTGGATCTACAATTCCGTTTTCGAAATTGTAATCTGCTGAATTGCTCTGAACATATGACTTATCCAGAGATTCCAGTGAAGAATAACCATAGTAGCTGTGGTAGTTTGAGTAACCATTTGCACCAGTTGTTGAGAAATAGTTCCAGTTTGTGTCGTAGTCAGTTACGTCCACATCCACTGTGCCATCTGCCTTTAAAGTAAGGTTATCGTATTCAACTGCCCTATAGTAAGAGAACTTAGCGAAGTTTGGATCACCAACATTCAGCTTATAAACAATAACAACCACATTCTGTGTGCCATATTCACTAGCTACCTTTGGAGTTGCAAAGTAGTATCCAATGTACTCCATGCTGTCGAATGTAACATCATCATCGAAATCCGCTACATCTTCGTTGATTACATCTTCTGTCTGTGACTTCATGGCTGCAAGAGCATCCTCAGTAACCTGATCAAAACTTGTAATATACTCATCCAGTCCTTCTACTGTATATTCCTTGGTCTTCTCTGTTGGAAGCTTCTCATAATAGCTGATGTAATAATCATCACTATAATCACCAATTGAAATTGTTACAGTGTCGCCGTTCTTTAAATCATAGGAAACATCTGCTGAATACATATACTTATCCAGAGTTGCACCGTCCTTGGTTTCGATATTAACACTACCATAAGGAGATGTGCCTTCAAATGTAACATCAATTTCATCGAATGGATCAAATGTTTCAATTTCATCCAGACCCTTAACTTCATCTGTGAAGTCTATGTAAACAAGAGTTACACGATAAGCCTTTTCGATCATCTTAACTTCCTGCTTAGTAAGTTCCCAGGTTACCTGAACTTCATCACCATTTGATGTTCCGCTTGTTGGTGAAACTGTGTAAAGGTCGTAGCCAAGCATATTCATTTCCTCGGCAAATGTATTTGCCGCATATTTCTTAGCACGAGCCTTATCGGACTTACTTGCTGAGAAACCATAAACCTTCTTAAACCATTCTGGATACTTGCCACCCAGTTTAATCTTCTTCTGATAATCATTTACGAAGGCTGCCTCGTCAAATTCGTATTCAACTTCACCCTGTGTATCGTAACCAGAATATGAAAGCTTTACATACTTGTTCATATCAATCTTTGTGCGCTTCAGCATGAAGAACATCAAAACTCCAATGATAAGGACAAGTGCTGCTGCACCGCAGGAAATACCAATAATAAGTCCCTTCTTCTTTTTAGGATCCATTGGTGCCTTAGGTGCTTTTGGTGCTGGACGGTTCTGCACGCCATTTGGCATTTGCTGGCCATAAACCGGTTGTGGCTGACCTGCTGGTGCTTGAACTGGCTGACCGTAAGGACTTGCCTGCTGTGGCTTTCCTGGCTGACCTGTTACTGGCTGTACTGGTGCCTGTGGCTGACTTGGTGCCTGGCCTGGCTGATCATAAGGACTTGCCTGCTGTGGCTGGCCTGGCTGGCCTGTTACTGGCTGGGCTGGTGCCTGTGGCTGACTTGGTGCCTGAGCTGGCTGATCATAAGGACTGGCCTGCTGTGGCTGGCCTGGCTGGCCTGCTACTGGCTGGGCTGGTGCCTGTGGCTGACTTGGTGCCTGGCCTGGCTGGTCGTAAGGGCTTGCCTGCTGTGGCTGGCCTGCATCAAGCTTAGCTCCGCAATTTGTGCAGAAAACGCTTCCATCTGGAAGATCTGCACCGCATTTAATACATTTCATTTTTCTCCTCCCCTTTTCCTTTCATATCTATCAATATGATGACAAAAATACAACAAATTAATTCTAAGTCATTGTCGTTTTTTTGGCAATAAATAACCGCATCGGTACTAGAGCCGGTGCGGTTTCTCATTAATTTTTTGGATAGAAATTTTGTAAAATTCATTTGCAAAAATTCTATTTACGAATGCCCAGGATTTTTTCAGCCTTTGCAATTTCCTCTTTACTTGGTGGATTGATTCCATCCAGTGTATAAGGAATTCCAAGTCTTTCCCATTCTGGTACACCCATGACATGATATGGAAGGATTTCCTTCTTCTCAACAGTCTTTAAAGTCTCAAGGAAGTCCGCCAGACGGGTCAGGTCAGCTTCATCGCTTGTGATTCCAGGCACCAGCACGTGGCGAATCCACATAGACTTTCCATTCTCGGAAAGATACTGTGCCAGGTCAAGGATGTTTTCATTCGTCCAGCCCGTTAAATCCTTATGTTTATCCAGATCAATCTGCTTGATATCAAGCAGGAAAAGATCGGTGACGTTCATCAGCTCATTGAACTTAGAGAAAAATGGTTCCTCTCTTGTAAATGGGTTGCCCGCAGTATCCAGGCAAGTGTTTACGCCCTGGGCTTTTGCCAGGCGGAAAAGTTCTGTTACGAAATCAATCTGCAGAAGAGCCTCACCACCAGAAACTGTGATACCACCACCGTTTTTCCAATATGACTTATAGCGAAGAGCCTGCTTCAGAACATCTTCAGGTGTGCGCTTTTCTCCGCCTTCCATATTCCATGTTTCAGGATTATGGCAATAGCGGCAACGCATCTTACAGCCCTGTAAAAATACAATAAAGCGAAGTCCTGGTCCATCAACTGCACCAAAGGATTCCACGCTGTGAATATTTCCGTAGATTGGTTCCATATTTTTCCTCATTTCTCATAAAACGAATTCAGGCCAAGGCCTGTTTTAGCAAATTTACTTACTAGATTTTAAAAATATACCCCGAGGGGAATGCCTCGGGGTATTAGAATTTCCGCTAAATCCTCGCAAATTTCATTTGCAGGATTCTGCTTCCATATGAGTCCTACAGAGACTCGTGGAATGTTCTGTTGATTACATCAAGCTGCTGTTCGCGAGTCAGGTTGATGAACTTAACAGCGTATCCAGATACACGGATTGTGAAGTTAGCGTATTCTGGCTTTTCAGGATGCTCCATAGCGTCGATGAGCTTTTCCTTACCAAATACGTTTACGTTCAGGTGATGAGCGCCCTGTGAGAAGTAACCATCCATTACGTTAACAAGCTGAGTTGCTCTCTCTTCGTCTGTGTGACCAAGCGCACCAGGGTTCATTGTCTGTGTATTTGAGATACCATCAAGTGACCATTCATAAGGCATCTTTGCAACTGAGTTAAGAGATGCAAGAAGACCAGATGTTTCAGCACCGTAAGATGGGTTAGCACCAGGTGAGAATGGAGCACCAGCTGGACGTCCGTTAGGAAGTTCGCCTGTGAACTTACCGTAAACTACGTTTGAAGTAATTGTCAGGATAGATGTTGTAGGTTCCGCATCACGGTATGTGTGTCTCTTCTTGATGTCTGTGATGAATTCCTTAAGCAGCCATACACCGATGTTATCAGCGCGGTCATCATCGTTACCATACTTAGGGAAATCGCCTTCGATTTCGAAGTGCTCAGCAAGGCCTGTCTTTTCGTTACGGATAACCTTAACCTTAGCGTACTTAATAGCTGAAAGGGAATCGATAACGTGAGAGAAACCAGCGATACCTGTAGCAAATGTACGACGTACATCTGTATCGATGAGAGCCATCTCTGCTGATTCATAGTAGTACTTATCATGCATGTACTGAATCAGGTTCAGGATATTTACATAGAGACCAGCGAGCCAGTCAAGAGAAACCTTGAACTTAGCCATAACCTGATCGTAATCAAGATATTCTGAAGTAATTGGAGCCCATTCTGGAGCAACCTGAAGTGGAGCACCTGTTTCCTTATCAAAGAACTTAGGGTTCTCATCCTTACCACCGTTGATAGCGTAAAGAAGAGCCTTAGCAAGGTTAGCACGAGCGCCGAAGAACTGCATTTCCTTACCTGTCTGTGTAGCTGATACACAGCAGCAGATAGCGTAGTCATCGCCCCATACTGGCTTCATAACATCATCGTTCTCGTACTGGATTGAAGATGTCTTAACCGAGATCGTTGCAGCGTAGTTCTTGAATTCATTCTGAAGAGCTGGGCTGTAAAGAACTGTAAGGTTTGGTTCTGGAGCTGGTCCCATGTTTTCAAGTGTGTGGAGGAAACGGTAGTCGTTCTTTGTTACCATTGAACGTCCATCAACGCCTACACCTGCAAGATCAAGTGTTGCCCATACTGGGTCACCTGAGAAGAGTTCGTTGTAAGACTTAATACGAGCGAACTTAACCATACGAAGTTTCATTACGAAATGGTCAACAAGTTCCTGAGCTTCTTCTTCTGTAAGCTTACCAGCTGCAATATCTCTTTCAATATAGATATCAAGGAATGTAGATACACGACCTACAGACATGGCTGCACCGTTCTGAGTCTTGATGGCTGCAAGGTAACCGAAGTATAACCACTGGAATGCTTCACGAGCATCTGTAGCTGGCTTAGAGATATCGTAACCGTATGCCTGAGCCATAACCTTCATTTCCTTAAGACGCTTAACCTGCTCAGCAATTTCTTCTCTCTGACGGATGATATCATCTGTCATTGTTCCATCGCCACAGTTAGCCTTATCTTCCTGCTTCCAAGCGATCAGCTGATCGATACCGTAAAGAGCTACACGACGGTAGTCACCAACGATACGTCCACGACCGTAAGTATCTGGAAGACCTGTTATGATATGAGTCTTACGAGCAAGTCTCATCTCTGGAGTATAAGCATCAAATACTGCGTCGTTATGTGTCTTGTGATATTCTGTGAATACCTTATGGAGTTCAGCATTTGGAGTGTATCCGTACATTTCAAGTGCTTCTTCTGCCATCTTGATACCACCGTAAGGCATAAATGCTCTCTTAAGTGGTTCGTCTGTCTGAAGACCTACAATCTTTTCAAGATCCTTTGTCTTCTCGTTAATATATCCTGGGCCGTAAGCTGTGATTGAAGAAACGACATCAGCGTCCTCTTTTAAAACGCCGCCGTTTTCTCTCTCAGCCTTCTGAAGCTTCTGGAGCTCATCCCACAGAGTGTTAGTAGCGTCTGTTGGATCAGCAAGGAAAGATTCATCGCCGTTGTACATTGTGTAGTTGCTCTGGATGAAGTCACGAACGTTACATTCTTCCTTCCAAAGTCTACCGTTAAATGATTCCCAAGCCTGGTTCTCTAACATGGTAGTTCTCCTTTATATGATTAGTAGTATTTTAAAGAGCAACACGGGGGAGCGTTGCTCGGTTTAGTACAGTAAAAGTACTATTACTTATGTATATATTCTGTAACAAATGTCACATTTTAATTTTTCCTATAGTAATTTCAGCACTTTGCATAATTACCCAGTTAAACTTGCAAAAATTCCGTGATAATCACGAACTTTTTTGGGGGCCTTTTTTTGAGGAACAACCAGAGTAAGTGTCACCATTCTGTCAAACTGATCCAGGACTTTGCATCCAGTTCTCTTACCAGTCTTGCCAGCGGAAGTCCCACTACTGTGTTGTAATCGCCTCTGATTTCCTTTACCAGAACCGCTCCCTTTCCCTGAATTCCATAAGCACCTGCCTTATCCATAGGTTCCCCTGTGGCAACATAGCCTTCCGCTTCTTCTCGGGAAAATGGATACATCTCAACTTCTGTTTTTTCCGCGAACCAGATATATTCCGGTCCCATGGCAATTCTTCCATCTTCCGTAAAAGAAAATCCAGGACGTTCTTTATCTCCCACTGGAAGTACCGCAAGACCTGTATATACAAAATGCGTTTTTCCAGAAAGCTTCATAAGCATATTCACGGCATCTTCTTCATTTGCTGGTTTGCCAAGAATTTCTCCCTCCAGGGCAACAACTGTATCCGAACCAATAATCAGGCTTCCTTCCAGATCTTCATTCTTCTCCTGGGCAAGTAATTTCAAAACATCTTCTGCTTTGAAACGACTGAGAGCAAGGACTGCTTCCTCAGGTTTTATCCCCTCTGGTAAATTTTCCTCTGCATTACTTGGCAGGACTGTAAATGTAATTCCCGCTTGTGTGAGAAGTTCCCGACGTCGTGGAGATGCGGAACCTAAAATAATTTTTCTATTTTGCTTCATTATGAAATCTCTTTTCTAATTTCCTAATTGGTAAATTTATGGCCTAGCCCTTCAGGGACTTCAGCATCTGAATGGTCTCAATATCATCCTTGGTTAACTTGATATTGGTAACCAGTTCCTTTCCTTCTGGAGAAGTAACCTTCATTTCGATAACCGCTCCTTCTTTGATTGCTGTGGCATTGGCCACCTGAAAAAATGGCATGACCCTTGGATGCTCCTGGCTGAAAATTTGAAATCTCTTTGCCATCTGCATCATGGCCATTGGGTTTGGTATTCCTGGCATTGTAGTGCCTCCTATTATTATTTGTTATGGCCGGCAAGTCCATTTGCCGGACTTTTTGCGATTTCTTCTATTAAAGCATTGCGATTTCTTCAAGGAAGAGGATGTATAAGTCATCCTCGTACTGAAGAAGTGGTGAGTTCTCGCCGCCACCATTGGTGGAACGGCGCATGGCGGCATAGGATTCCTCGCCGTAACCGATTAAATCCATCTCATACATTGGCAGCCCCGCCTCTGTTGAAATTTTGCAGAAATCACTGACTGGCGTCTTGGAGTCCCTTGTGGCCAGCAGCTTGTCCCGCAGTTCTCTGTCTACTTTCGCCTTGTCCTTTAAGGCGTCCAGCGTTGTTGGTATATCCATAGTCATCCTCCCCTATGAAAGTTTTATGACATTCCCTTTCCATGCAAATGAGTTGCGCATACTATGCATACTACACATGTATCTGCAAAAAAACATACTATGCATACTGCACATGTATCTGCAAAAAAGCATACTATGCTTTTTTTGCAAACCTCAGTTTTGTAGATCTGGCACGAGGATTCACAAAGCACTCTTCCCTGGAAGGTCTTATTACTTCCTCTGAAATCTCACTATAAATTCCTGCCTTCTGACCAGCTTTAAATGCCTTCTTAACCAGGCGGTCTTCCCCGGAATGGAAGGTCAGAATTGCAATTCTTCCACCTGACTTCATGGCATGAGGCAGTGCTTCCAGGAAGGAATAAAGGTTATCAAATTCCGAATTCACTTCAATACGAAGTGCCTGGAAAACTCGCTGACAGGTTTTCTTCTCTTCTTCCTTTTTATCTTCCTTAGAAATGTTATAACCCTTTTTAGAATTCTGGGCCCAGATTTTTTCTAAAACTTCATCAATAATATTGCGAAGATCTGTGGTGGTATCAATCTTTCCACCCTTCCAAAAATGCTTCCGAATGGCAGCTGCCAGTTCTTCTGCATATGGTTCATCTGAATTCTCAATCAGAATTGAAATTAATTCATCTTCCTCTAAAGATGCCAGTCTCTGGGCTGCACTCTCTCCCTTGGTGGGATCCATTCTTAAATCCAAAGGACCATCCAGTTTATAGGAGAAGCCTCTTTCCGGATTATCAATCTGCATGGAAGAAACTCCCAGATCCGCCATCAGGAAGTCAAATGGACCATGCTGGGATGCAACCTCTGCCAGATTGGCGAAGTTCGTATGAATTGGTGTGAAGATGTCGTCGCCAAATCCTTTTTCATTCAGTCTTGCTTTTGTCTTTGCCATTTCAATAGGATCCAGGTCCAGACTATAAAGATGCCCCTGGCCCTGCAGTTCTTTCATCATGGCTGAAGAATGACCGCCATAGCCCAGAGTTCCGTCCAGTCCAATCATTCCTGGCTGAATCTGCAAGACATCCAGCACTTCTTTCACCATAATAGAAATGTGCATACCTGCTGGCGTGGATCCCTTCTGCTTAACTTTAGCAATGGTATCCCCATACTTTTCCGGATTCAGTTCCTTATATTTTTCTTTATAGGAACGTGGATGCGTGCCGCTATAATGAGGGCGACGCTTGTGAGGCTTCTGCTCTTCACCATTGGCTGCTCCCTGTGCACTTCCTTCTATATTGATATTTTCGAATTTTTCCTTTTCCAATATATTTATCCTTTACTGCTAAAAACTTAACTTACAAATGAGATTATGCACCATTTTTCCTGAAGATTGCAAGGGACTAAAAAAGCCGGTATGTCACTATATTAATCGATTAATTGTAAAAAATATATTTTCATAATCCATGGGATGTATTTGATGCCCTTGTTTCACGAAGATCTTACAAAGAACCATTTTCTTTTTCCAAAGCAATGGATATAATAAAGGAGGAATCCGGTACTCCCTTCGATCCTGAAGTTGTAGAATCCTTCCTCAATGCTTCCGACGAAGCATTGGCTATATCACTTACGAAAATGGACAATAGTAATCATGACTAATAATGCTAATGAAATGCGCGTAACTAAGAATATGCAAAACCAAGAGCGGAGCAAGAGAAATCTTGCCCCGCTTTTCGTTATTCTTGGAGCCCTTTGTTGGGGAACCTATGGCTCCTTCGTTACAAAAATATCCGCCTGGGGCCTGGGTCAGAACGCTCTGGTATCCATTCGTTTTCTATTCACCGCCCTGCCCATGTTCCTTTTCCTTCTAAGCAAGGATCCAGGCAAATTGAAAATCCAAAAGAAGGACATGCCCCTCTTCCTTGCAAATGGAATTGTCAGCATTGTCTTCTTTACATCCTGCTATACAGCTGCCATTCGTTACACAAAGATTGCCACCGCTGCAGCTCTGCTCTACACAGCACCAGCCATTGTATTAATCCTTTCTGCTATTCTCTTTAAGGAGAAGTTGACGGGAAAGAAAATCATTTGTGTACTGTTTTCTGTACTGGGATGCGCCCTCTGCTCCGGCCTGGCGGGTGGTGCAGATCTGACACGAAAGGGACTTCTTCTAGGACTGGGTGCAGGTCTGGGTTATGCTCTTTATAGCATTTTCAGTCGTTATATTCAGATGCGTGGATATACCACCTATACAAATATTCTTTATACCTTTGGGACTGCAACAATCGTATATATAGTAATGGCATGTGTAGACGGAAGCGCACAGAATTCTATCCAGCATCCTGAGGCCATCGCACTGGCAGTTCTCTGCGGTCTGGTCACCGGTTGTGCCGCATATATTCTCTACACAGAAGGCCTATCCAAGATGGCACCACCCACCGCTTCTGTTCTTGCAACCATTGAGCCTGTGACTGCTGCGATCCTGGGAGTTTTACTCTTTAATCAAACCTTATCTATAATGGAGATTATGGGTATTGTTCTTGTAGTCGGAGCCGTCATTGCTATGAATGTAGGACATCGTTCATAAATTATTATTCTCTATATACATTCCCCTTCATCTAACCATATAAACCGCAAAAGGCAGACGACTAATCCTCGCCTGCCTTCTTTATATTTATTTGGTTACTTTGCAAACTATCACTGAAATATTGCTAGCATCTATATCTTGAACTACTTGCCGATTTTCTCACTGCAATTTCTTTCTGTTTTCCTTCTTTCTGTCAGACAGGGGAAGTTCATTTGCCACATAGGTCTCCCATGGATGCATACGATCCTTTTCATCAATCTGGCGAATGACCTTGGCAGGTACGCCTGCTACGATGGAATTAGCGGGTACATCGGAAGTTACCACAGCCCCCGCTGCAACAATTGCTCCTTCACCGATTGTGACACCACCTACGATTGTGGCGCTGGAGCAGATCCAGCAATTGTCCTTGATTGTGATAGTTTTCGCATATTCCAGGTCGTGGTGGCCATCTGGGTAATCAGCCTCCAGACGTTCCTCAGGAATATATGGATGATTTGGTGTAGCAATGGTCACGTTGGCACCGATCCATACACCATTTCCCAGTTTGATTTTCGCAACATCCAGGAATGTACAATTATAATTCACAAAGCAATTCTGTCCCACTTCAATATTCACACCATACTCACAGTAGAAAGGTGTGAAAATACCCAGATTTTTTCCTACAGAAGAAGGAATCAGCTGCTCCTTGGCCTTATTCTTCTCTTCCTCCTGGTCAAATGGGATGTTGTTAAACTTCTGGCAAAGTGTCATGGTAGCTACATGCTGCTTACCCAGTTCTGGATCGCATGCATTGTAAAACTTTCCTGCTGCCATTCTGTCGAATTCTTTAATTTCCTTCATAGTCCCTCTCTATTTCAATAATTGTAATTTATATATGCAGAGTCCTTCCGCAAATATTATGGATGTAATTCTAAGAAATACCTTCTAAAAATATTAATCTTCCTGAATAGCCAGCGCCCTCTTAGGACGAATGCCAAGCATATAGTCTGGTAGATAAAGGTAAGATAACATAATCTATTAAGTTATCTCTGTGAACAAAGGAACACCAATTCAGAGAAATCAAAAAGGTGCATATATTATGCACCCTGCGTGGAGGTTACGGGACTCGAACCCGGGACCGATCGGTTATGAGCCGACTGCTCTAACCAACTGAGCTAAACCTCCGGCTATTGCAGAACCTGCAATTCTTATCTTAAAAATAAATCGCCAACTTATTCAAGTTGGCGATTAGCAGTGACCCCGACGGGATTTGAACCCGTGTTACCGCCGTGAAAGGGCGATGTCTTAACCGCTTGACCACAGGGCCGGATATTTGAATACCGTGGTATCTTACACGATATTAACTTATTTGTCAACTCCCCGAGTAGGGCTCGAACCTACAACAACTCGGTTAACAGCCGAGTGCTCTTCCATTGAGCTATAGAGGATTATTTCATTACTCAGGCTCATCCTTATTCTCTTTTGGATGTACCTTCAAAACCGAACATACACTACTCACTCTCTCTGATCTTC